>ENA-UOOM01002729-UOOM01002729.1-fermentation-metagenome-genome-assembly--contig:-NODE-2729-length-13985-cov-10.983202_pt1 | contig 13985 bp, 11 predicted proteins | sample MGYA00245781_ERZ724031 | MGnify/ENA primary metagenome ERZ724031 (study PRJEB28704, sample SAMN03018317) | fermentation metagenome | biome: anthropogenic terrestrial biome; feature: soil... | reverse complement strand
GGAACTGCTCAAGTACAACCTTGCCAGCATGGAGGCCAACATTGAGGTAATCAAGAACACCCACCAGGAGCAGCTGCGCGCGGCGGATGCTGAGGCCGAGGCCGCGCTGGCGGCCTTGCGCAGCAAGATATCCATCAGGGTCGAAGAGGTGGCCAGCGTCAGGGCGGCCAAGTCTGCCGTGGAGTCGGAGGTCGGAGACCTTAGGGGCCGCCTCAGGTCCGCGATGTCAGAAGCTGAAACGGCCCGGAGGGAGAGGGATTCGTTCAGGGAGGCCAGGTCCGCCGTGGAGGAGGACCTGAGGAAGCGCACGGGCGAGCTATCAGCCGCTTCCGAGCGTGCCCAGCAGACGGCGGCGGAGGCCGAAGAGCTCCGCGGCCGCCTCGCCAGCATGGAAGCCAAGCTCTCTTCTAAGGAAGAGGAACTGGCCGGCCTTCGGCACAGGGAGGACGCACTGGTCAAGAGAACGGATGAGCTGTCAGCCGAGGCGGAAGCGCTCCGCGGCCGCCTCGCATCGCTGGAGGCCGAGCTATCCGCCAAGAGGGACGAAGTCGCTGGCTGCCGCTCCAGGGAAGAGGGGATAAAGGCCTCCCTGACCTCCCGCGATATGGAGATCGGCATGCTCAGAAAGCGCTTGGATGCGACGGGCGGGGAGAAAGCGGATCTGCTCGAGGACCTCGGTTCCAAGGACAAAGAGATCACGTCCCTCCAGGTCCAACTGGCCACCGCGAACGCGGAGACGCTGGTAGCAAAGAACGAACAGGCCGCGCTGCAGAGCGCCCTGGCCGAGTCCGGGCGGGAGCTGAGCGAGCGCCGGGGGCAGCTGCGCGCCCTATTGCGCCAGGACAAGGTGGGGGTGGCCCGCATCGACCTGGATGGGAGGCTTCTAGAGGCCAACGCCGCATTCCACTCCCTGCTGGGGCAGGAGCCCGGGGCGCTGGCTGGCGACCATTATAGGGACCACACTCACCGGGATGACCTGGCGGCCAGCACTGAGATGTACCGCCGGCTCAAGGAGGCAGGCGGTTCCGCGTCCATCGCCAAGAGGTACATCAGGAAGCACGGCGGCGTTGCCACCGTGGCGCTCATACTGTCCTCGGCCGATGGTCTGGACGGCAGTCCGCCCTACTACATGGCGCTGGCGTTCGACCGCACCGAGGAGGTCTCCGAAGGCGCCGCAGCGGTCGAAGTGCCGGTCGCCGCCAGGATAGGAGGGCCAGACCTGGCCCGCCGCCTGAACGACACCCTCACTGTCATCTCGGGCGGCGTCACTCTTGCCAAGGAATATGTCATCCCGGAGGGCCGAATGTACGGCCAGCTGGCGCAGATAGAGCGCGCCTCCCGGGAGGCGGCAAGGCTGGCGGCGGAGCTGGAAGGGGCGCGGTCCATTACGGCCCCGGAAGGTCCGGCCGCATGCGCGCCTGCCAAGCTGGTCCCCGGCCAGGGCAGGGTCCTGCTGGTGGACAGCGACGAGGCCGTTCTGGAGACGACCACTCACATGCTTCGCCACCTTGGCTACGACGTCGACGTGGCCCGCGACGGGGAGGAGGCGTCAGCGGTCTGCCGCCATGCTTCCGAGGACGGCAGGACGTTCGCGCTGGCGATCATCGATGCGGGAGCGCCGTCAGGCGACGAGGGGCGGACGATCGCATCCCGCCTGATGTCCGAGAATCCTGGCCTTAGGACGATGGTCAGCAGCGGTCAGGCCTCCCACCCGGCGCTGGCCCGTCCCGCCGACTGGGGCTTCGAAGGAGCGCTGCCGCGGCCCTACACTCTGGAAGACCTCTCCCGAGCGGTTGGCGCCGCTCTCCAGGGCAAAGCCTAAAGGGCGCCCAGCGATTCAGGTGGCATGTCGATACTGCAGCGCGTCAAGCTCGCCATAGCTCGCCGCAAGCTCTCATCCCACAAGATAGCCTCCGGCTCGGACAACGCCCTGGAAGTGTGGGAGGAGAGCAAGATCCGCGCCGAGTTCAAACGCTCCCCTGAGCTGCGCAAGGCCATCGGGAGGGATGAACTGGGAACCATCGGGCGGTCGGACATGCGCGAGTACCAGCTGCACAAGTTCCGCCAGCAGATGGCCTACGTCATGGAGAACTCCTACTATTACAAGAAGAAGTTCGAGGCTGCTGGCATCAGACCGGAGGACATCCGCACGTGGGACGACCTGCAGAAGGTGCCGATCACCGAGCCGGCCGACCTGGCCGCCGAGCCGTTAACCTTCCTGTGCGTCTCCCAGGGCAAGGTAATGCGGGCATTCTCCACCTCTGGGACGACCGGAACGAGGAAGAGGTTGTTCTACACGCAGAACGATGTGCTCAACATCGTCGATTCGATCGCCGCCGCCCTCAAGACGGTGGGCATGACCGAGGAGGACATGCTGCAGATAATGTTCCCGGCCGTGGCGGCCTGGGACCCCGGCCTCATGCTGGACGGCGCCTGCAAGGTGGCGGGGATGCGCTCCGTGATATCGTCCACCGCCGATATCGATGAGCAGATACAGACGATGAAGGGCAACGGGACCACCATGATGATCGGGCTGACCTCCTTCCTGTACCGCGTCACCGTTCTGGCCAAGGACCGCTATGATCTTCGCTCCTTCGGAATGAAGGCCATCATCTGCTCGGCCGAACCTCTCTCGGAGGCCATGCGCAGGGAGATGATCTCCTCCTGGGGCTGCCCGGTGCTTGCCCAATACGGCATGACCGAGATGGGCCTGGCCACCTCCATCGAATGCGATCAGTATGATGGTCTGCATCTGAACGACGTGGATTTCATGGTGGAATGCGTGGACCCGGAGACCGGAAAGCACGTGGACGAGCGGCGGCCCGGTGAGCTCATATTCACCTCCCTGTCCATGGAGGGCTCGCCCCTCATCCGCTACCGCAGTTACGATCTGTCGTGCGCCATCGAGCCTCCTTGCGGCTGCGGCTTCCGCACGGTGGGAAAGATCGGCAAGGTGCAGGGCCGGCTGGACGCCCAGACCAAGATCGGCTATGGACAGAAGATATATCCTTTGCTGTTCGACGAGGCCATCCTGCCCGTTCCGGGCGTGATCAGCTACACCCTGCAGCTGGAGCGGGAAGGCTTCCGCGACCGGCTGATGTTCACGGTGGAGCATGACGGCGATCCGGCGCCCGTCAGGGAGAAGGTGCTGGAGGCGCTGAACGCCATCGATGAGATACGGTCGGCCATGGAGAACGACCTCCTACTCCCGCTGGAAGTTACGCTCATACCTGCCGGCTCGGTGGAATTCTCCCCCAAGTCCAAAACGATAATCGACAAGCGGCCCAACTACGACGCGGCCAAGGCATAGTGCCCTCGGCGCTGTTCAGAGCATGTCATGGCGCCGCAGGCCATGCTTCACCAGGTCATGCTCGGCTCAGCCTTCACGCCACTGTCGCGACGGTTCGGCGCTGCCCAGGGCGCTCTAATCCTTGATGGCCCGAATGATCGATGCCAGTCTCTCGCGGTAGTTGCCGTTCTCCACGATGGTGCCGGTGACCACTATGTTGGCGCCCGCCTTCCTGACCCGGGAAGCGGCCTCCGCATCGCGTATGCCTCCCCCCACCAGCAATGGGACGTCAATGGTCGAGCGGACCTCCCTGACCATGTCCTCCGGCACATGCTGAGGCGCGCCGCTTCCCGCTTCCAGATACACGGACTTCATGCCCATGAACTGGGCGGCGAGCGCGTATGCGGCCGCTATGTCCGGTCGGTCCCGAGGAACGCAATCGGCCTGCCCCACCTCTCCGACCTTCATGCCCGGTGACACGATCACGTATCCCATGGAGAGGGGCTCTATGCCCAGCTTCCTTACGATGGGGGCCCCCATCATCTGCTGCCTCGTGGTCAGCTCGACGAGGCGCGAGTTCAGCATGCTCATGAAGTAGATGGCATCGGCATGAGGTGAAATGGCATGGGCTCCCGATGGGAAGTATATCACAGGAACGTCGACCCGCGCCTTGATGGCGATGATGGTGGCATCGAGGTTCTCCTGGGTGACGCCGGTGGATCCCCCCACCATGATCGCGTCGGTGCCCAGCTCGCACGCTTCGCCGGTGATCTTGGCAGCCATGTCGGGCGCCTGTTTGTTCGGGTCGAGAAGGGTCATATGGAGCGTCTCGTCCCTCATCTTCTCCAGCAGGGTCGCTTGAACGTTCATAGTGTACCTCCCATAAGGAAAGCCATCAGGGCGACGAACATCCCTATCTTCGCCCATCTCTGGCCCCTCTTGGGGTCTCGGAAATGAATCCCGGAGCAGTATATAAATATTGCATCGGCCACCAGAACGACGGCCAGATATGCGATCCCGAACCTATTGGCCAGGTACGGTTCGACGCTTAGCGCCACTGCTGTCAGGAACGAAACGCTGGCCGCTATGCCTGCGTTCCGGGCTCCGATGCGCTGCGGCAGGGTGGAACGATCGACATCGGCGCCCATGTCCTGGACGTCCTTGACGATCTCCCTTCCTAGGGTTGCAAGGAAGGCCATGGCGGCGATGGCAATGGTGGCATCCAGTCGCTGCACCACCGCTCCGCCCAGCAGGAACAGCGCGGAGGTAAGGAAGGCGATGGAGAGATTGCCGACCAGACCCATCTTCTTGGTGGCGGTTTCGTAGGCCAGCATGATCACCAGCGCCACGATGACGATGGCAAAGGCCTCCAGCGGCAGGACGGCCGACAGGGCCACCGAGCCCATGAACGCCGCCACCGAGATCCGCGCCGCCGTGCCGGGGCGCATCCTCCCGGATGGTATGGGCCGCTCCGGATGGGCGGTGCGGTCGATCTCCCGGTCGAGGTAATCGTTGAGGGCGTTCCCTCCTATGATGAACAGGAACACCACCCCGCTGGCAAAGGCCAGCTCGGTGAGGTGGTACTGGATATCGGCGCCCACCGCGATGAGGGTGGCCAGCACCAGGCCGATCACTCCCATGATGCAGTTGCCCAGCCTGAACAGCTGGAGGTATTTGTTCACGACGGGCGATTATTATGGCTCTAATAATGTCTTTCGATACGGTTCCGTAACAGCCTTAATGCTCGAAAGCATATCACAGCCATATGCGCCTGGGGATCATAGCCTGCGAGGCGTTCAAGGAAGAGCTGGAGCTACTGGTCGAGGGGGACCCGGACATAGTCCACAAGGAGTACCTGGAGTTCCGTCTTCACGAGTATCCTCAGGAGCTGCGAGCGGCAGTGATCGGCAAGGTCAACGACCTGGAGGGGAAGGCCGACGCCGTCTTTCTCGCCTATGGCATATGCCAGGGCCTCAGGGACGTCATCGACGAACTGCGCGTGCCGACAGCCACCCTGGAAGAGGACGACTGCGTAGGAGCGCTTCTCACCGCCGAGGGATACGCCAACGAACGGAGGGCCTGCACCGGCACCTTCTACGCGATACCATACTTCGCCAGCAAGGGTCTGGCCTGGTTCGAGGATGAGCTGAGGGAGAAGATGCCCGATCACGAGGAGTTAGGTCTTGGTTTCCGATGGTACATGGACCAGCTCTTCGATGGCTATTCTCGATGTTTGCTGATCGACACCGGGGCAGGAGACCCGGAGGTCTGCGAGGCGACATCCAGGGAGTTCGCTGACTACCTCGGCCTGAAGCATGAGAGCAGGATCGGCACGCTGGACCGGCTCCGTGACGGGCTGGCACGCGCCAGGTCGCTGGCCTGATCATATCCTTCTGAGCGAACCCCCCATCTCCCGCTCTTCCAGCTCGATCAACGCCTTCATCCCTGCCGTCAGGCGGCGCACGCTGTGCTTGCATCCTGGTCCGGAGGGTATGGAGAACGCCTCCGGACGGCGGTGAGGATGATACTTGGCGCGGTGGGCCTGATAGATCGGCCGGACCGGAAGCACCCTGTTCTCGAGGGGGTCGCACTCATCCGACGAGCCGTCGCCGTCCCAGGCCCGATAGACCTGGCAGTGCTCCTCCCCTTCTTCCAGCAGGCGGCGGCACAGCCCTCTGACATACCAGGTGTTGAACTCCATCCTGGCCAGAGCGGCGGCCGCCCGCCGGGGGTCCACCGGTGCGACGCCCCCGCTGGGGAGCGGCCCCAGCTCGCTCCACAGCTCGGGCGATGCGAGCGATGAGGCCAGCGTCTCCTCGCTCCCCCTCTCGATGGCCTCGCGCAGAAGCCGAGCGAACCGCTCTCGTCCTTGGACGGAGAGGCCGGGGGCGCGGTATGGCCGGTGCGTTTCCTCCTTTTCCAACTCCTCCAGCATCCATCCCCTGGTAGTATCGTCCAGTTCCTCGTACCTCATCGTCGCCCCCTGATCATATGGGCGGGCGCGATGATGAAGTCTCGCTCCTCGTTCCGACGTGAATATCGGAGGATTTATACTACCGTCCGGACTTCTGAGGGGCATGATGCCGTCACAGGACCCCGTGACCGAGGTGGAGCAGCTCCGGTCCGCGGTGGCCAAATACTTTCCCATCTACGACGTCCACGTCTCCTATCGAGCGGTGACGATGATGGTCAATGCCAGCGCGGGCTCGGTGGAGGAGGATTTCGACCGCCTGCGCATGGACCTCAAGGAGAAGGGCTTCATCCCTTACATTCGGTACAAGGGTGGGGAGTACTCCGTGACCATAGTGCGAAGGCCCCCCCTCCGCAAGAGCAATCTGTGGATCAACCGCGTCCTGATCGCCGCCACGTTCCTCACCACCGCATTGGCCGGCATGGTGCTGTGGTCCGACTATTCGGGCACTGCCAGCCTGTTTTCTGCGGAGAACTTCCTCTTCGGGGTGATCTCCTTCTCCCTGCCCCTGCTATTCATCCTGGGGACGCATGAGCTCTCTCACTATTACGCATCCAAGAAGAACGGCGTGGAGGCATCCCTCCCGTACTTCATCCCCTTCCTGCCGCCGCTGGGCACCATGGGTGCGTTCATCTCCCTGCGGGACCCCATGCCCAACCGCAAGGCGCTGGTGGAGATCGGGGCGTCCGGACCGCTGGGAGGCCTCGTCGCCACCCTGCCCATCGCCCTGATCGGACTTTACCTCACGTCCCTGGGTCAGCCGGTGTCCGGACCGATGGGCGACGAGGGCGCCATGTACATCGTGTTCCAGCCGCTCTACATGCTGCTGGGCCTGCTGTTCCCCCTGCAGGAGAACGTGGCGCTCCACCCTACGGCGTTCGCCGCCTGGGTGGGGTTCTTCGTCACCGCCATCAACCTGCTGCCGGCCGGGCAGCTGGACGGCGGGCACATCGCCCAGGGGCTGCTGGGCGACAAGGCGAAGTATCTGAGCTATGCCACCGCCGGGCTGCTGATGGTGCTGTCGTTCATGTTCTACAGCGGCTGGCTGCTGTTCGCCATGCTAGTGGTGCTGCTCGGGCTCACACATCCAACGCCGCTCAATGACATCAGCGGTCCCGGGCCCCGGGCCAAGGCCATGGGGGCGGCCGCGCTGGTGGTGTTCGCGGTGACGTTCGTCCCTACTCCCATAATGTTCGTCCAGCCCGACCATTCCTTCAATATGGGCGTGGAGGAGAGCAACATCACCATCATGTCGGGAGGGGTGGCGGAGTTCAATATCTCCATTGTGAACACGGGCAACGCCAACAGCGTGATCGACCTCTCCCTGAAGGGCACCCCATGGGAGTGGAGCGCCTCAGTGGTGTCAGGGGACGACGGGCCGGGCACGCCCGAACTAAGGATCGACCTGGAGCATGGTTCCACCGTCCACGTCAAGGTCAGGCTGCTGTCCCCCGACACCGTGCCGACGGGCAACGTGACGGTCGTGAGCCTTCAGGCCTCTGGGCATGGTCAATTCGCGGAGGAGGAGCTCCGCGTCACCGTCGCGTGAACAGACAGTAATGGCGGGTGAGGGAGCGGTGCACCCTCTGCTCGAACGAGCCTCTAAGCTCGAGCCCGTCGTGCCTCTGGGGGCACGGCCTAGGAAGAACGATGCCCGCTCCCCCACCTGGCCTGAGGGTCCGGGATATGGCCGGGATGGCCCTGGAATATAGATCGTCGATAGGCTCCCTCCTGGTGCTCGCCGAACGTCCGTAGGGAGGGTCCGTAGCAACGACGGTGATATCGTCGAAGACCTCGTCGATGGCGCCGACGTCGGCCTCGGTCAGCTCGTCCCACTCCAGGCCGAAGTGGCGCATGTTTTCCTTGCATCCCTCCACCATCTCGGGCGAGATGTCGGAGCCGACCGCCTTGACCCCTATCGATGCCGCCTCGATCAGTATCCCCCCGGTGCCGCAGAAGGGATCGAGGAGCCTCTGGCCTCTTTTCACCCCGGTAAGGTTCACCAGCGCCCTGGCATATCTTGGGTGCAGGGATATGGGGGAGAAGAACGGCCGCTCGGCCACCTTGCGCGCCTCGAATCCGCTGCGGTCCACCTCGTAGCGGTTGATATAGAGGTGGGCGCGGTCTGACAGGATCACCCTTACTTCCACTTCGGGCTCGAAGAGATCGACCTTTCGCCCCCTGGCCAGAACGCGGCCGATGTCCGCCGCCAGCCGGTTGCAGTCCACCTCTTGGAAGTTGGTGCCCTGCCGGCGCACCCTGACGGCGACGGTGCCCTCCGGCAGCTCTATGCCGGCTGCCGCCCTTACCGCCTCCTTGGGGTCGCAGGAGAGCAGATGCTCTCCGATGCGATGGGTCAGCGCGATGCGCTCCCCGATAGGCCTTACGGCCTCGTCCGGCATCGATACTATGAGGTACCCCGGCCCACGGTCCAGCACGGAGATGGGGCCGCACTCTGCATGGCAGCACCATAAGGCCTCCGCTATGGGGAGGGAGGGATGCTCCCCCGAAAGTTCGAAAAAATGGGGGGTTTGGCGAGCGCCCCCTTCAGAGGGCGCGTCCGCCTCAGTCTCTGATCCCGTCCTCGCTGACACTTATTACCGCCTCAGCCTCGGGAAGGTTCGGGGAGTCCACAAGCCTGGCTATGCGCTTCCCTCCCTTGCTCTTCCTGAGGTACAGGCGATAGGTGGCAGCGTGTCCAACGATGTGCCCGCCGATCGGTCTGGTCGGGTCGCCGAAGAAGGCGTCGGGCTTGGCCGACACCTGATTGGTGACGGCGACCACGGCATTGTTCAGGTCGCCGAACCTGAGCAGGTCATGCATGTGCTTGTTGAGGTTCTGCTGCCTCTCTGCCAGGGCCCCCCGGCCGACATACTCGGCCCGGAAGTGGGCGGTGAGCGAATCGACGATGAGCAGGCGGACCCTCATGTCAGAGGCCAGTTCCTGGGCTTTATCCACCAGAAGCATCTGGTGATGGGAGTTGAACGCCCTGGCCACATGGATCTTCTTCAGCACTGCCTCGGGGTCGAGGTCCAGCGCCATGGCCATCTGCACGATCCTCTCTGGCCTGAAGGTGTTCTCGGTATCGATTATGAACACCTCTCCATCCAGGCCTCCTTCCTCCAGAGGGCGGGTCGCGTTCACTGCCAGCTGGAAACAGACCTGGGTCTTTCCGCTGCCGAACTCTCCATAGAACTCCACTATCGACTGGGTCTCCAGACCGCCCCCCATGAGCTCGTCGAAGGCCTTTGAGCTGGACGTCAGCCTGTGGATGTTCTTGCGTCGTTCCAGGATCATATCTCCGGTCTCGAACCCACCGACGTCGGCGGCCTGCTTGGCCGCCGCTATTATCTTGATGGCCGTGTTCTCCCCGATCTCTGCCAACTCGGCGAGCACCTTGGGTGACTCCACCGCGATGGCCATCAGGTCAGAATAGCCGGCATCACGCAGCTTCTCTGCAGTTGCGGGTCCAACACCAGGCAACTCTTCTATGCTGGTTGCGGGCATTTTTGCACCTTCCGTCCTGCCAATTGCATCGGGATATAAAAGGGACCCCCCGGTTGATTGAAACTACCTGTTACTTGTAGGCATCCAGTGGTTCCGGGAAGGCCGAACGTCAACCCCTTGTTACGAAGGTTGCCACATCGGCGCCTTCGACGCGGGGCTCCGGCCGAGGCCGACTCCCGTGATGGCCAGACAGCCCCCGCAAAGGTTTATAATACAATCGTAATTAGGGTCACTCGATGGCCAAGAAACGGAAGAAGGGAGAGAAAGTGGAGACCTATGAATGGGTACCCCCACAGTTCGATGAGAAGGAGTTCCTCAATAAGGACCTCCGGAGCACCAAGTCCCTGATGGTCACGGCCGGTCTTGCCATCCTGTTCGGAATACTGGCCTTTGGCCTGGGAACCCTTCTGGGAAACCTGCAGGTGGCGGCCATTCTTCTGATATTCGCCGGCGCCGCCGCCCTTAAGAAGGTCTATCCCTTCCTTGGCATAAAGGAGTCGGACGTGGACAATAAGATCCTGGCCGGCAACATCGCCATGTTCTTCTTTCTGGCCCTTGGCATCTGGATCATGCTGATGAACAAGCCTTTCTCTGCGTGATCTCAGATCTCCCAGTTCTTCCTTTTGTCCAGGAGGGCCGATATGGCGGCCCTGTTCCCTTCCACCAGCGCACCCTCCCCGCTGGCCGCCATGAGTCCATTAAGCTCACGGAGCCCGCTTCCAAGGGCGGCCTGGTCAAGGCGATCGAGCACCAGGGCTACGGCCTCGGGATGCTCCCGGCTGACCATGACCGACCACCGGCCATTATCGAGGAACGGCTCGCTGAGCCCCCTCCCTTTCCATTTGTCCAGGAACGAACGTGCATTGTCGATCCAGGCAGGTGGGCCGTCGTGGCGGACCGAGCGGGGCAGGGCCGCTCTCTCGAGCTCGAGCACCAGAAAGATGCTGTCCCCGATATGGAAGCTCCGATCGTATACGATGAAGTCTCCCCGCTCCAGCAGGTCCGCCGCGCCGTCCAGGGTGCGCCTTACCTGAGGAAATAGATCATCATCGATCATGCCGGGCCTGTCCAGATGGATCACCAGCAGCTCGGTCCCTCTTTTCTTCATGATGTCCTCGATGAGGGAAAGGGGCAGAGGCTCCCTTTCGCGGGGGAAGAAGAAGGTCAGCGACGGTCGCGATAGGTATTCCCGAGCCGCGTGGATGAACAGGGCGAGGTTATTCACCGATAGGGCGGAGGCCACGTTGCGGTCCCGGTCCACCGGATCGTAGAACGCCAGGGGGTCCTTGAACGGCCTGCCCCTCTCCCCCAGCGTCAAAACCTCGCCCCTCTTCCAGGAGGAGGCCGCCTCCAGCACCTCCCGCATTCCGCCATAACGCAGAATAAGGAGCTCCACGAGATAACCGGAGAATCCCTGGGTGCGGGCCTCCGCGCCGTAAGCGCCAATGCCCTTCGTGAACTGCTTGAGCAAACGGACCTGGTCGTGCTGTCCCTCCTTCAGATTGGAGTTGACATACCGGGTGTGGAACGGGGTGCGGTCCACCGCCGACCGCAGCTCCGATGTGTCCTTCACGGCATAGCAGGGCACAAGGTCCACCTCCAGGCCGTCCCAGGTCCCGTGGATGTAGGGATGCTCCGCGTAGCGCGCCTCGCCATTGCTCAGCACCTCTCTTCCCATGGCGAGGCCAATGCTTTCCAGGTCCCTCCTCTGAACTGTGGGGGGAAAGAGCATGAAGATGTCCAGATCGGGACTCCCCACATAAGTGTCCTTGGCCACCGAGCCGACCAGCATGATCTTGAGGTCCAGCGCCCTCTCATGGGCCCTGTCGCGGACCGCCTCGAGGATGGATCCCACTGCCCTGTCGACGCGCTCCCGCTGCTCCGGGGTGGGCCTGATCCTACGCAACACATCATCCTCAATGGCCATGCCTGTGGCATCAGACCGATAGCCAATAACACTTTCCATCGTCGTGATGGTTGGCGTCCAGGATGGTGTGGTGGGGATTCAGAAAACTCTCAGGAGGAAAGTAGAGCTACCATCCTGTACGCCGGGGCAGTTCAGCAAGCGTCAGTTATAAACTCATTATCTTGCGTCGCAGCGTTCATCTAGAGTTCCGGCCGTTGATCAAGCGGAACTCGCCGCTGTTCCCCCGCCGTTACACCATGCCCCTCCCCGGCTCATGTTGGATGTCTGAATATGTACCATTATATTATTATCAAAACAGAAAAAGTGGTGCTGGACAATTAGATCGGCAATAGTGGCGAACGATATACAAAGGGGAGTTATCTACAAATATGAAGAAGGGAAATGTTTCTAACAAGGGCACCGGAAGGTTCCCTTAAACCCTATAGGAGGATAGGGTTGAGGTGCGAGCATGATAGACCTAAAGAGTGTAAACTACGATAGGGTTTTGCGCCGCTACGATATACAGATGGAGGCGCGAGAAACCCCCGAGGACATAGCTGCGAAGATGGTCCCCCAGGACCCCGTTCTCAAGAAGGTCGCTGAGGACGTTGTCTTTATGCGCTACAAGAACGTGCAGGACGACGTAACCGCTGCCTTAGGGAGCTTTACTCCTGAGGAGATCATCGACAAAGGCTTGGTAAAGGGCATGGACGTGGTGAGCGAGCTGTACGGGAGAGGCATCTATTATCTGCCTCACGTCATGGTCGCCGCCGATGCCATGGACCGTGGCGTCAAGCTCTGCGAGTCCAAGATGACCGGCGCGCGTGAGATGAAGGGCAAGGTGGTTATGCATGTTGCCGAGGGCGATCCCCACGACATCGGCAAGAACATCGCCGCCGTGCTGTTGAAGTCGAACGGCTTCAACATCGTCGACATGGGCAGGGACGTGGCCGTGGAGGACGTCGTAAAGACCGTGGAGAGCGAGAGGCCCCAGCTGGTCACCGGCACTGCGCTGATGACCACTACAATGTCCGCCTTCCCGAAAGTGGCGGACAGGCTCCAGGAGAAGGGGATAAACATACCCTTCATCTGCGCCGGCGGTGCGGTGAACCGCGCCTATGTGGAATCCTACCCCATGGGAGTGTTCGCCGAAAAGGCCGCCCAGGGACCCGGCCTCGCCAACAAGGCGGTGGAGGGATGGGACTGGAGGAAGCTCAGGGAGAACTGGGACAAACTCACCGGAGGAGCTTGAACACTGGAGGTGAAAAAAATGGCAATCAAGAGATACACCAGGATGGAGTACGGCTCACCGGATGAGATGGTCTTTGGAGAGTCCAAATACCCCGTATCGTACGGCCTCGGACAGACGGTCGGCGCGGGAATGGTCATTCCGGAGATCAACTTCGCCCCCCGGCCTGGCGCCGAGAAGAACCCAGAGACCCTGCGCCGCGAATATGTCGATTACATCGCCAAGGATGTCTTGGACAGGGCGATCACCCTAGGGTTCCCGGCCGTCCAGTTGGAGAACGAACACGTCTTCCAGATGGTCAATGATCCGGAGAAGTTCGAGAAGCCCGTGGTGGCCGGGCAGAAGGAGCTGATGCAGAAGTACCACGACGAGTACGGTATCGCTCTGTCCATCAGGCACACTATAGCCGACCCGAGGCTGGCGGAGGAGGGGCTGAGGCCCGGCATGGATAAGAAGCACTCCTACCCCGAGAAGACCATCGAGGCCTTCGAGGTGGCCGCGGCCAACGGCGCTGACCTGCTCTCCATCGAGACCATGGGGGGCAAGGAGGTTGCCGACTATGCCATCCTGCGCCAGGACATACGCGCGTGGCTGTTCGGCATAGGCTACCTAGGCAGCCTGGACATGGAATGGCTATGGCCCCAGATCGTGGAGATCGCCAGGAAGAACAAGATCCGCGCCGGCGGCGACACCAACTGCGCCGGGGCCAACACCTCCATGTTCATGGCCGGCGGGTACCTTGACAAGGACATCCCGAGGACGTTCTCGGCCGTGACCAGGGCGATCGCGTCCGCCAGGACCCTTGTGGCCTGGGAGGCCGGCGCCACCGGTCCGGACAAGGACTGCGGCTACGAGGGGCCGATCGTGAAGTCCATCGCCGGAAAGCCCTGCGCCCAGGAGGGCAAGGGCGCCCAGTGCGCTCACGCCGACCTGATGGGAAACCTCATCGCCCAGGTGTGCGACCTATGGTCCAACGAATCGGTCGAATATCACCCGGAGTTCGGCGGCTCGTCCGTCCAGTGCTGGCTTGGCAACATCGGCTACGAGGCCGCTCTGATGAACA
>ENA-UOOM01002728-UOOM01002728.1-fermentation-metagenome-genome-assembly--contig:-NODE-2728-length-13987-cov-34.564456_pt1 | contig 13987 bp, 13 predicted proteins | sample MGYA00245781_ERZ724031 | MGnify/ENA primary metagenome ERZ724031 (study PRJEB28704, sample SAMN03018317) | fermentation metagenome | biome: anthropogenic terrestrial biome; feature: soil... | reverse complement strand
TTTACTATTACTTCCAATATCATAGTATTTTTTTAGATTTTTTATTTCTAAAAGAGGTGCATCGTTATTAATTTTACTCATAATTGTCTCCTCCAACGTTACATTTTTCTGTAAAAAGATGACAAGCAATACTATGTGTTCCGTTTACATATGGCTCAGGATTGGTGTCTAAACATATAGACATAACATGTGGACAGCGCTCTTGAAAATTACATCCAACCGGAAGTTCTGTGGGATCCGGCATAATCCCTGCAATCGGATGGAGTCTTTTAGATTCCCCCCCTAAATTCGGAATAGCACCAAAAAGTCCCATAGTATAAGGATGATGCTCTTTTTCAACAAAAATATCTTCAAGTGTACCTGTTTCTATAAGTTCACCTGCATACATTACAGCAACCTTATCACATATCTGTGCTACAACGCCAAGATCATGTGTTATCAAAACCATTGCAGTCCCAAGTCTATTCCGCAATTCACCCATCATTGCAAGAACCTGTGCTTGAATAGTCACATCTAATGCAGTAGTTGGTTCATCCGCAATCAACAAATCTGGCTCGCAAGATAAAGCAATAGCTATGACTACACGCTGTTTCATACCACCAGAAAACTGATGGGGATATTCATGCTTTCGTGAAGGTGAAATTCCAACCATTTCAAGAACATGGTCTACCTTTTTATCAATTTCATTCTTATCTACTTTATCAGAATGATAGCGTATTGCTTCTGCTATCTGATCACAGACTGACATAACTGGGTTCAATGCCGTCATTGGATCTTGAAAAATCATTGCAATTCGTTTTCCTCTAACTTTTAAACGCATTTCTTCATCATTAAGCTCCAAAAGATTTTTGCCATCAAAAGATATGCTTCCGGTCAGAATTTTTCCCGTCCTTTCAGGAAGCAATCTTAAGACTGCCAGTGCAGTAGTTGTCTTTCCTGCCCCTGTCTCTCCTACCAAACCTAATGTTTCTCCTTTATTCAAACTGAAATTTATTCCATTGACAGCCTGTACCATCTCTCCAGATGATTTATATATTACTTCTAAGTTTTTTACACTCAGCAATTCTCCACTCATGTCACTGTCTCCTTTATTTCATACTATCAGTCTATCAGTCCTTAAGTCTTGGATCTAACGCATCTCTTAATCCATCACCAACTAAATTAAAAGCAAGTGCAGTTAATGCAATGACTGCTCCTGGAAGAAGACACATATACGGAGCAATACGTAAAAATTCCCTTGCCTCAAATATAATAGCACCCCACTCAGGAGTAGGAGGCTGAATTCCAACTCCAAGATAGCTCAAACTCGAAACAGTTAGTATCAAACTTGCCACACCCTGTGTGGAAACAACTATTATAGGTCCAAGAGTATTTGGCATAACTTCTTTGATAATTATACTAATGTCACTCATACCACAAGCTCGTGCAGCCTCAACATATTCTGTGTCAACTATACCCAATACTGTAGATCGAACCAAACGGCATCTATTAGGTATAACTACAACACCCAGTGCAACCATAACACTTATCGGAGTTGCTCCTACTGCAGCAACAACAACCATCGCCATTAATTGCTCAGGGATCGCTATGAAAATATCTGAAACGCGCGTAATTATATTATCTATTTTGCCCCCAAAATATGCAGCAACAGCTCCCAAAAAACTTCCTATTGCAGTTGCAAAAATTGTAGTAAGGATACCTATACTTAATGAAATTCTAGAACCATACACAACTCTAGCAAAAATATCGCGACCATAAAGGTCAGTACCAAACCAATGTGCTGAAGACGGACCCTGAATGCGTTCAGCTACATTCTGTGTTGTAACTAGGCTTTCATCAATTAAAAAATTAGCAAATATTGCTACAAAAAAAAGTAAGCCAATAAACGTTAAACTAATCACACAGTTTTTGTCTCTCTTCATTCTATTCCAAATTTCAAAAAAATGGCTATTTTTTGTGACTCTTCGAGCATCTTTCACTTCTTTATCAATTTTATCATTGACTGTGCTATTTTTCATCGTATTTCCTCCTAGCTTACTTTTACATATTTTGCTTTAATTCGAGGATCAATGAATGCATATAATAAATCAACAATAAGCATTATAATTGCAAAGAATAAAGCTATCAAAACAACACATGCGATAATAGTTGGTGTATCTTTTGATCTTATACTTAAAACAACTAATGAACCTATCCCAGGTATAGAAAATACGTTTTCTGCTATAACTGAACCACCAAGGATTGCACCAAAGTTTTGCCCAATTGTTGTAATAACCGGTAGTAAGGCGTTTTTCAAAGCATGTTTATAAGTAATTATCTTATTTGGTACTCCCTTTGACTTTGCGGTTCTTACATAATCCTGCCTTATTTCTTCTAACATTGTGGAACGAGTAATCCTCAAAACTGTACATCCATATCGACCTCCGCTTGTTAAGACAGGTAAAATATAACTTTTTAAAGATTCAATGCCACCAGAAGGCAGCCAGCCAAGTTTTGAAGAAAACAACAATATCAAAAGCATTGCTAACAGGAAAGCTGGAATTGCAACCATAGTAGTTGAAACAACCCTTAAAATGTTATCACTTAGTGAATATTGTTTTACCGCGGATAATATACCTAATGGAATTCCGACTATTGTCGCAAAAATTATTCCAAGTGAAGCAAGTGCCATGCTTACAGGTATCCTTGGTAAAATATCTTCAAATACAGGATTTTTTGTTCTCCATGATATTCCAAAATCAAATTTTATTACGATATTATATAAATAACTGGCGAATCTTTCCCAAAATGATTTGTCAAGTCCCAGTTGTATTGTTAATTGTTCCTTTGCTTCCGATGTAGCTTCGATGCCTAAAATTTTTACCACTGGATCACCAGGAGCAAATTCCATAATTGTAAAAATAAGAAATATAACGCCTATTAAAATAGGTATAAGGGCTAATGATCTTTTTACGATATATTTAATCATTAATACTAAACACCTCCAAGTTTTAAATACTGCAAAAGTTTATATTTAATATGTGAGTTCTAATAGATTAAATGTATTCGTCATGACAAATCTTCAGTTCCATATAACAAATGCACTTAAGTGTAGCTTCAACAAGTACATCTATGACGCTGAATACACTGATAAAAAATACCGCAACAACCTTATCGATTATCGCCAAGAACAAATCTCACAACTAAAAGCAACACGATTCAATTATACAAATAATTGCTCCTTTCTTAAACAGGGTCAGTTCGTTCACCAGATAATTCCAATTCATGAAATTTTCTTTCATTATTGGTTTTGATGCTTACGTTTATCTTGCGGTAATATTGAAGAAATCCAACGCGAGATTGTAAAATATTTTGATGAGACGGATGGTTGTGACCCTTCTGTTACCTCTTGTTTTAACTATAAAAATGCAGTAGCTTAATGTAATCTGTCTATTACAAAAGTGTCTATAGGTATATTTATAAGTTGGATTGATTATCTTAAGAATTATAAATTTTTGTTTTTAATAGTTATGTTTATACCTTATTCCATATTCCGGAATAAAATTGAGTAGGGAGGGGTGACTAACCCCCGTCCTCTCACACCACCGCCCATGTGTTCCACAAGCAGCGATTCGATAGATTGCAAATTACTAATGCATATTAAGCATCAGAAATTTCACCCATTAGATTACGTCCATGCCGGCGAGTCAAATCTTTTAGAGCTAATAATTAGGTATTAATAACCTTCTCTTAAAAAGATTTTTATTTCTTTAATGGTTTTATTATCAAGTCCAACTTTATCTAAAGTACGTCCTGTCGTATTATAATCTTCATCGCGTAAAGCAGATGCAAGAATTGTAACAGAATCCATAACAGGTGTATTAACATTAGCAACATCAGCAACTTTTGCACAGAACACAAGTGAACAAGGCGCATCTTCTGTTAGATATCTGCCTCTTAAATCATTTGGTCCTTCAATGTCTAAGAAGATACCTTTACTACCTTGATATGCATCATATAGGTTGTCAGCCTTTGGACAATAACCCGTTAAATAAAGACGTTCAAGAGCATCAACTTCTTTATAACCAAAAGCTCTGCAAATCGCTAAACGCTCTTTATCTACTTCCCAGTTAACACGAGCAACTGAAGGTGTAATACCTTCTTTATAGTGATAGTGTTTTCCATAGTATTCAATTTTCCCAGCATTCAATACGACTGGAGTTGGATGGCTTGTAACATTCCCATTATTCAATGCAGATTCTAATACATCTTCAACTAACTCAATTGCCGGATATAGAGGTTTTACTAATTCATAAAGTTCTTCATTATATTTAGATGGGAATGCTGCAAAATAAATTAACTTAGTTTCAAGTAGGATACGAACTGTGTTGTCATTTACTTTACGTGTAGCATAAGGTAATGTATTCATTTCGCAAAGCTTTACTTTATCAAATACATTGTTATCATAAAATACTTTACCATAAACAAGAGACCCCCCACAGCTGCCAGGTGTTAAACAAATAATCATACCGTCACGAATATGTGGTACAAGGCTATAAGCAACATCTTTTTGAGCATATGCAGGTGAAATTGGCATAATTATGTCAGTATCTTTTAATGCATCTTCAAGGTCTGTAGTGATTTTATGTATCACTGCTTCACCAACTTGGCCCACTCCTTCAATGTTAATAATACCTGTATCTCGAATACCTTTAATACTGTCCTCAAATCTTTCATTTTCGTACAAAGTAACTTCAAACCCACGGAGAGTTAAATCCGCTGCTGCTGCAAATCCACCATTTCCTGCTCCTAAAATACAGATTTTCTTTATCATCTTTTTCTCCTTAATAAATTATTTTATATAGGTAATTGTTAATTACCCGAACCCGTTGATTTTATCGGGTTCTTCACTACTTTTATATATAAATTTCTCTCCTGTTATGGTATAATGTAAGTAACAAACAAAACAAAAACTAGAACAGGAGGAAATTTATGTCTATTAAATACCTTCAGCTAACACCTGCAGAATGTTTCAATGAATGTCAAGATTTACTAATCTCTGACACACCTACATTCTTTTCTTTATTAGAAAAACACATTAATTTAAGTGATTTTATACCTTCCCTTAAAATTAATTTCAAGCTTAATACCTCTTTCTTATTCATATTTGCTATTTATGCAACTTTTTCATCTTGCAATGCTTCCTTTTCATCTTCTTCAAGAGGGATTATATACTTGCCAGTATATCCAAAAATGACAATAAGTGCCATGCTCGCCCATAAAGTAAATAGGTATGGTGCATACTCATACCATTGGAGATTGAAAGTGTTAAGCATAACAGCAACCCCTCCGGACCAAGGCACAATCATACCCCAGTTAGACATACCTCCACACATTGTTCGAGAAAGGTTTAATGTACTCATTCCATTCTTCTTATAAACATCACTCCAAATCCTCGCATTAATAATAGTAGCTACATATACACTGGATGTTAGATAAACACTTAATATACTACTAAGCATACTTATTAAAATAATATGCCCCTTATTTGAAATCCTTCTAGATAAATCCCCTAAAACAGTTTTCAATACATCCATGCGCTCTATAATTCCTGCAAAGATAAAAGCACAGAAAATAATTAGAATAAGACTCATCATATTTAAGAGACCGCCACCTGTAAGAAGTCCATCAATTGCCACATTTCCAGTGTTTGAAACAGTTCCAGAATAAAGAGCAGTGAGTGCAGGTGCAAAATCCATTCCTTGAAAAATAACAGCTTGCAATACAGCAACAATTGCACTTAAAATAAGTATTGGTATAGTCGGAAACTTCATAGCTGCTCCAACAATAACAATGATCGGCGGTAGTAATAGTGTAAAGTTCCAATTATAAACACTACCTAAGGCATTTTGAATTTCTAATACCGCTGTATTATCAAATGTATTCGAGGAAGATTGAGAAAATCCCAACACAGCATATATAATAATACTTACAATAATTGCCGGTACTTGAGTGGGAATCATAGCTTTAAATACATCAAAAGAAGTACCTCTTGTTGATGCTGCTGAAAGATTGGGAACATCTGAAAATGGACTCCACATATCACCAACATAACTACCCATTGCGATTGCAGCAGCTGCAGGAGCTATTGGTACTCCTAACCCTTGAGCAACCCCCATAAGGGCAATACCAACACTGCCAATGATAGCCCAAGCTGATCCAGTTGCTATGCCCAAGACAAGAGTTATTAAAAAAGATACGACTAGATATAAACCGGGACTAATAAGTTTTAAGCCATAGTATATTAACATTGGAGTTGTTCCACCTATAGTCCAAGATGAGCCGATTATTCCTACCATAAGTAGTATTAGTACGGCTCCCATCCCAACTTTAAACACATTAAGAATTTCATCAAGTATTTCATCCCATTGAATTTTAAGTACCAATAATCCATATGTTGCCGCTAATACCGCTACGCTTAGAACAGATATACCAGTTCCTAGTTTTAAGTATATAGCATTGAAAATGATAACTGCAATAATCGCGATTAGTATGATTAATGCTTCTGCAAATTTAACTGGCCTTTCAGACTTTTCTTTCTTTTTCATTTAATTACATCTCCTTTAATAGTATTTGTAAAAAAAATTATGATTAAGGTGTCAAAAGCAATCAATATATATAATATTTGCACCTTGAAAACTTAACACAAAAACTCGAATAAGGCTTGGAAAACACAAGATTTTATGGTATACTTAATGTATAAAATACAACTAAAAGAGGTGCAAGGTACATAAAATTAATTTATTGAATTAAATGTGTCTTTACACACCTCTAATAATATTATAATTTGATTAAGATAATAGGCTTAAACATTATTTCTTTTTTTGCAAAAAACACATCTGTATACCAAAGCATATTATTATAAATATCTTAGGTTTCTGAATAATCCCATCATTGTACTAGTCGCAATAGAGTAGTCTAAATAGCAATAATCCCTTTTTGTTTTTTCATCTATTTCTTTTGGACTATTTGGACTTTCCAGATGATTAGCAGCTTCTTCAAGTCTTAATATGTCTTTTGTTACAATATCCTTACAATGATTTTCTTGTAAAAGAACTGTATGGTAGGGGTTATATCTAGAGATATAACCCGCTAATGGATCAGCTGCTAACCGCCATCCGCATAAGATCAAATCTCTGGAAAAGCGTAATACTTTTGGGGAACTACAACTCAAGAAAGTTGTATCATAGCCTCTTTCAACAGAATATTTATTTACACTATAATTATTTGTAATAATCTTTACTTTCATAAATATACTCCCGTCACCATAATTTAAAATCTCGCTATTCTATAGAGAAAATAGTTCCCTTATCGATGTTAGTACTTAATGCTTTAAGTGCAGTTTTTACCATTTTTTTGCGCAGTTTCTTTTCTTCTTCTAATGATAGTATTGGATTTCCCATAACATAAGGTATAGAAATCCCCGGCACTATTCTATTAGCCCCAACTGCTTCTGAAATAGGAGTAACTGTACAAATATGAACCGTGGGAATTCCAGCAGCATCAATTCTTTTTGCTATCGTTGCACCGCAACGAGTGCATGTTCCTCAAGTAGATGTTAAAATCACACCATCTACATTTGCTTCAATAAATTGTTTAGCTATTTCATCCCCAAATCCACTAGCAGTATCTGTAGACATTGCATTTCCTGTAGTAACAAAAAAATAATTATATAATTGCCCAAATGCTCCTTCTCCTTCTAGTTCAACTAAAGCATCGATTGGAAGCACACGGTTTCCGTCTTCATTTACATAAATTGGATCATATCCTCCGTGAATCGTTTCAACATTAGGAATTCTTAATCCTCCAAAATCATCAAATGAATACTTTCTATATTTAGTTGCAAAACCAGCTTCAATAGCATCAGGATTTCCTTTAGGAACTAATCCGCCTGTTGTCATTACAGCTATTTTTGCTTTGCTTATATCTTTGATGCCAGGGCTAGGATTAACTTTTTCAAATTTTGGCATTGGAAGTTCCGTTGTAAAAGGTCTCCCGTTAACCTTGTCTAACATCATATTTACACATCGTTGAGCACCTGTATGCTGAGAAAAGATACTCTTACGAATTCCTCGTTGAATATATCCATCAGTTTCTGGATTATCAATTTCTTCGCCACTCGCTAATCTCTTTACAAACTCAGACATTTTTATTATAGCATCTTTCATGCCACGAGCGGAATCAGCAGTTGGAATTATATAAGCATATCTTCTATACATCGACACGCCTGGATTATCATAATACATTCCTGTTATTGCTTCAATTCCAAAATTTTGATTTGCAACTTTACATACATTCCCACATGCTACTCCATATCTTCCAGCATTAAATGCAGGTCCAGCTATCACAAAGTCCGCCCTATACTTTTTTAAGATTTTTGCTATTTCTTCATTAACAATATCCATATTTTCTACAAAATAATTATCTCCGCAAATAATAGTAGCTACGATCTCTGCATCAGGGGCTATTTCGCTTTCAAACATCATACCTGGTCCTACTACACTTTCCCGTACCTCTAAAGGATAATCCGCCGCACTTTCTGCTCCAACCTGCCCAAAAAACTGATTGATATAGTGTACAATACGCATAAATCTTTCTCCTTTCAATTTAATATAATTTAGTTGTTAATTTAGTCATTCCCATTTCGTTATGGGCACCCATAATTACTGCTACACTTGCATAGATACTTCCATCATTTTTAAGACTGTCTTCTGATCCCCCCGAAAGTAATGCAATTTGTTCAGGATGGCCAATGACCTTTTCCATCTTAGGAAGTAAGACTTTCTCGAGAACATATCCAACATCTATAACGGCATCCGCTTCTGTAGTTACGTCTGCTACTGGCTCTTCTCCTCCATTGGGTGCAGTTATCATTACGGTCTTGATACCTTTTTGCTCTGCCATTCTACAAATCATCATTAAATCTGCATCTGGATTTCCTCCACCTTCTTCAGGAATTAAAATTGCATCTAATCCCATTAACCTAGAAATATTTACTGCAGATGTACAGCACCTCTCTTTATCTGCTAACCCAGGATAAACAGGTGTTATAATGACACCTTTGAAATCCAAATCCACTCCATGTCGAGCATATAATTCTTTAATTAATGGATTGTTTTGATGATCATAAGTTGTGTGTTTATCAGAGGCCACAACACAATTTCCACTAACCAAAGCACTATCTAAAATCTCATTTGGATGTACTAAAGTAGGATGTAATCGTTTTGCATCAACTCCGTATAAATAATTGTCATGTAATAGGCCTTGTGCCATTATTAGATATACTATAGCTACCTTTGGCAAATCCTCAACCAGCTCTAATTTATAAGATTCAATATCATCAGCCGGGGTATTTTTTGTTGATAAAGAAAGATAATGCGCTGCCTTCAATCCTGCAATACGCATCGCTTCTTCGTGTTTTGCCGGAGAAGTTCCCTCTATAACTTCTCCTATAATTACTACATTATTAAGTTTAGAAAAGTAACAGTATTCTGCTCCTATACCACTCATGTCAATAATTCCTTCTTGAAATCCTACTATTTTACCTGTTGTAACAACTCCGCAACCTCGTAGGGTTTTTGTTTTTCCTTCACCTGTACCTTGAATACTATCTAAAAAGCCAGGAAATGACCCTCCGCTACCTGTTATTTTAATTCTAGGCTCAATAACATCCTTTACAGGAATAATCCTTACAGATTCACCTGGTCTGGCTAATTCTACATTTAATGATTCAAATATTGGATTTGCTATAAAATCTAACAACTCTACTTTATTTATAGTTAAAATACCATTATTTATTTCCGTATGATTGCCAAACTTAACATCAATAATATTTATTATTTCCATGTCTAAATTCATATGTCTCATTTTTTTAATCCTCCTTCGTAAATCTAGTAACTAATCTGTAATTATTTATTCTTGTTAAAAAAGTGCTTACTCTTCCTTCCGATCATTTAACTTTAGAGATTTCTCCGTATAAGCAAAAATAATTACAAGAGATATAAATCTCCTCCTTTTATTTTCTTAATACGAAAACAGTATATTTGCTAAATGATTATTAACAAATTTGGCTTCACCTCCTATTGTAAGTTGCTAAAATTTTTTAATAGTTAGATCCATTCCTATAAATTTATTATATCAAAGATATATTTTTTTGCAAACAATATAGTTTATTATTTTGTATACAATATAGTTACAAAAACTTAATACAAAATTTAAATCTGATAATGTATTGTGTTATTGCTTGTTTTAACTCTTAGAAGTTTAAATCAGGAAAAAGCGCAAATAAGGTCGATTATTCTAAATCATAAATTTTAAATTTCAAGCATTTAAAAAGCTGTTGCACATTTCGCAACAGCTTTTATTCTTTTTGGTAGTATTATCTCAATAGATGTAAAATACAATATTATCACACTATACCATTCAAATTCAGACGGTCTAAAGTTATTTGATTATGTATTATGATTGCTTCAATACATGTATTTACATTTTTTGATTTAAGCGCATCTAAAATATTATAGTGCGCTTTTATTGCTTCTGATTCATCAGTTACTATAGGCATAAATGGATCATAAAAGATTAAATAAACATTACTTTTTTCAATTAGTTCACTTATAAACTTCTCGTAATACTTATTTTTTGAAGCTCTTGCTATTGTCATATGAAACTTCTCATTAAATGAAATAAAATTATATAATTCTTTTTTTCTGTGCACTTCAATTGTATTATTTATTAGTTCCTCAAGTATAATTAAATCCTGATCAGTCATATTTATACATGCTTTTTCTATAGCAGCTGCCTCAAGAGTTTTTTTACATTCATACACTGAAATTACCTCTTCAAGTGTTGCGTTTGCTACAAAAGCTCCTCGATTAGGTATTAAATCTACAATACCTTCATAGTTTAGTTTTTTAAGTGCATGCCTTATAGGAGTTCTGCTAATTCCAGTTTCGTCAACTAGTTGAGCCTCGACAATTTGACATTTAGGAAACAGCTCCCTTTTTGCAATCTTATCTTTTATTAAGTAATAAATATATTCTTCTGGCTTTAATACATCTTTTTCCAATTCATTATCACACCCAATTCATTTTTATTTAGAATAATACTATTTTCTTAGAATATCCCTAAGTTTATTATATCATATGTATTCTGTTTTGGATACTATTTTGTATTATTATCCTATAAATAAATTCACGAAAAAAAGATATTATATAACGTCATTCACAGATTTAAAAAGTTGCAAGAGTTTCGTTATCACCGATTTGTAAGAATTAAAAATGAAAGAGCAATTTTACTAAACACATATATTGAAAACTCCTCAAAAAGTAAGCTTTGTATTAATATCTAATTTGGTGTATATGGTTATCGACCATTGCTGCAAGAAGATGGTTTACAGTGCCAATAGCATGAAAATCTATAGCATGAAAATCTTCCGTAAAATGCAGGTTCATCTTCCATGGGAACAACCTAGGCATATCCTCCTCCCGTTGCTCCTACTTTTACTCCAAAAGCGAGACCCAAGGAAGGCTCACGAAGGAAAATTATTGTTTTCTTTCCAAGCTTATGCTTATTCAGCTGCAAGCATTTCACAAGCTTTCACAGCCTGTTCCAGCAATATTGTTGTTGTAATAGTTCCAACTCCGCCGGTTGGAGGTGATAAAGCTTTTACTCTGCCAAATGTATTATCGTAATCTACGTCTCCGCAAATTTTACCGTTCCCATCATCGTTAACACCAACATCAATTACAATTGATGATTCAGTGAAATACTCTTCATTCATAAATTTTGCCTTGCCGATTGCTGCAACAACTACATCTGCATTTGAAGTTATGGAGCTCATATTTTTTGTTTTAGAATGGCATATTGTTACAGTTGCATTTTCTTTTAACAAAAGCATAGCTAAAGGTTTCCCGACAACTTGACTTCTGCCTGCTACCACAACATTGGCACCTTGTAAAGGTATGTCATAATATTTTAGCATTTCAATTACTGCCTTAGGTGTACAAGGTGAAAAACCACTGTCATCACCCTCAAATATCTTTTCCAAGTTTACAGGTGTCATGCCGTCAATGTCTTTTTTGGGGTTTATTTTTTCTAAAATTTCCTTTTGGTTTAAATGCTCAGGCAATGGTCTGAACATCATTATTCCGTGAATACTTTCATCATCATTGGCATCTTCAATAATCTTAATCAATTCTCCCATTGAAATATTCTCTGGAAGCTCCTTAACTCTGCCTTCGATACCAAGAAGTGAGCAGTTTTTCAATATACTTCTTTCATAAAAAACATCATCTTCTTTATTTCCCACCCTAATGATGAGTATTGTTGGTACAATATTTCTATCCTTCAGCTTTGCAACTCTTGCTTTGATGTTCCCCCTCAAATGTTCAACCACAGGTTTTCCTGTTAATTTTACAGTTTCTACAGGCATATTCTCCTCCTTTACCTCTTACGCAATTTTTACTGATTTAATATTGTTACCACCTTTTGATATACTTCATCAGCAATTTTTGTTCCCGTATCAACAAGCTTTTCTGCTTTTTCCTTTTGTATTTTTACATAATTTTCATCATCAATTGAATTTAAATTAATTAAAACATTGAGATATGCACTATTCAATGCAGCTTTCAAAAACTGAACCCCCACACCAACATCGCTTATTATATTTTTTGAAGAGATATCCACTATTTCCTCGTGAAGCAGTATTGCATCGTATGAGAATTCTATCGTTTCCATAGGTGCTGAACATGCGTCTATCAAACATTTTTGCAGTGTTTCATTTTTTAATGCTTTTTCTTCTTCAGTACTTGAAGGCATTACATATGCTTTTGATAAAGGCTCAAAATATTCTGCATCCTTATCTATCAAGTCTATGAGCTTAACCCTTAATATTTCTCCCCTATTTATCAGCTCTTCATGCTTATGTTTAATATCAATGAATTTTTTCTTCCCGTAAGAGAAATTTGCAACCATTGTATTCAAGGCCGCTCCTAATGCTGCAACCATAGCTGCGGCACCTCCTCCGCCGGGAACAGGTTTTTTGGATGCTAATTCCTTTGCAAAATCTCTGCATGATAACTCAGTTAACATTATAATCTCACCTTACCTTATATTTCTATTTTAATCTTTAAAATATACTATATTGTATATGAATGGTATTAATAATCCTCCGCCTATATAATTCCCTAAGGCTGCAGGTATTAAGCTTTTAATAGTCATATTTACAATATTTATTGACGAATCAAGCAATGATGCCATTGGAAGATAAAACATATTTGCAACCACATGTTCATATCCGCACAGCACAAAAAGCATAACCGGAAACCAGCATCCCAAAATTTTCCCTGTTGTATCCTTTGATGTAATTGAAAACCATACTGCTAAAGATACCAATATATTGCATAAAATTCCTTTGCTTACAACTTGCATAAACGGCAAGGATAATTTAGCTTCAGCAATTTGAATTATCCTTTCCGCCATCACCGGATTATTGTATATTCCCCCCAAATACAATAACCCCGCTGTTAAAGCTCCCCCTATAAAATTGCCGGCCAAAACCTGCAATAAGGTGCTTGCATAGTTTGAGGCTTTAATCTCCTTTTGTAAAAGGGCGAAGGTCATCAAACAATTACCTGTGAATAATTCCCCGCCCACTAAAACAATGAGCATCAAACCTACCGGGAAGACTGCAGCTCTTATGAATATATTGTCAAATGTCACAATAAAACCTTGTGCCCCTAATGCTATATACATACCTGCCATAATACTCATCAATAAGCGCTTTTGAACAGTCATTGCAACTTTATTCTGTGCTGCTTTTATAAGGGCTTCGGCAGTTTCTTTTGGTGTTAAAGATATTGAACTCAACTTGATTTCCCCTTCGTTTAATGTCCTCTTAGAATAAACCTTTTATTTTTCCATCAAAATCAACATCTATCTTTTCTGCTGC
>ENA-UOOM01002727-UOOM01002727.1-fermentation-metagenome-genome-assembly--contig:-NODE-2727-length-13988-cov-12.474485_pt1 | contig 13988 bp, 7 predicted proteins | sample MGYA00245781_ERZ724031 | MGnify/ENA primary metagenome ERZ724031 (study PRJEB28704, sample SAMN03018317) | fermentation metagenome | biome: anthropogenic terrestrial biome; feature: soil; material... | reverse complement strand
AATTACAAATTACAAATGACGAATGATGCGTTCATCCTGCTCGATCATTCCATCCTTCAAGCGGATAATACGGTTGGTAGCATCGGCCACCGATTGTTCATGCGTAACAATAATCGTGGTAATACCCGTTTTATTTAAATCCGTCAAAACGTTCATCACCTCCACAGTCGTTTTACTGTCGAGGGCTCCAGTAGGCTCATCGGCAAGGATCACTTTGGGTTCCGAAATCATAGCGCGCGCAATGGCTACACGCTGTTTTTGGCCGCCCGAAAGTTCGCCTGGCATGTGATAAGCCCATTCTTTCAGTCCCATTTTATCGAGATGTTCCATCGCGATACTGTTTCTTTTCTTTCGGCTTATGTTTTTATAAAATAAAGGAAGGGCTACATTTTCGAGTGCGTTTTTAAAACCGATCAAGTTAAAGGACTGGAAGACAAATCCGATCAATTCATTTCGATAACGGGCGGCCTGTTTTTCGCTAAGATTGCGAATGAGCGTCCCATTGAGTAAATACTCCCCTTCATCGTAAGTATCGAGGATTCCTAAAATATTCAACAAGGTCGATTTTCCCGATCCGGACGCACCCATTATGGATACATATTCTCCGGCGTCGATATCCAGATCGATTCCTTTCAGGACATGCAGAGAAACCGCTTCGGTGTGATACGATTTGTGTAGATTACGAAGATGTATCATCAATTTTATTGTTTTGTTTATTGGACTACCTACCGCCGACAACGGTTACATAGTTTTATTACGTCGGCAAAGGTAATACGTTACAATATACTATGCAATACATACTACTATTTATTCTTAGGTTTTACATTTCTTTAACTTTGAGAGAGGATATTTTCCTTAAAAGGGATGGCAAGTAAATCAATGATAAACAAGACGTATGACTTCTCCAAAAGAATCATTCCGATTCGTAATCCGAAAGACAAAATAAGTTCATACATTTGTGCAGCCATCAAAAGGAAAGAGATATGAAAAGCGTAACAAAAGCCGGCTGCAGTTAGACGAATAGTTCTCAGAAAATTCAAAAAGAATATCCCTTATTCCTTGAGCCACTCGATGAGGCGGCAAAGCGTAGCGGAAATTGCGTTCATCCTTAATCGGGAAAGACGACCACGGTGACGTTGCCAATATAGTGTTTAAAATTTCCTCCTGACTGTTTTTGTTAAGAAATTGTCTTTTCCGGCATAAAAAACATGTTATATAACATATTTCATAAAATAAAGGATAAAATAGCTTGTTAGAATAAGAATAATATCTAATTTTGCATCAAACTTTACCGGTTAAGTAGAAATATGAGCTGTTCACTTAAAGATATCGCAGAAGATTTAAAACTATCCAAAACGACTGTTTCTTGGGTATTATCAGGAAATGGAAATCGCCGAAATATTAGCATTGAAACTCAAGAATTAGTCAAAAAACGAGCTAGAGAAATGAATTATGAGCCTAATTTGTTAGCAAAAAGTTTATCAAAAGGTATCACCCACACATTAGGTTTAATAATTCCTTCTATAAGTGACTTATTTTATGCGCAAATAGCAAAGGCTATAGAACTCGAAGCTTGGAAAAACAATTTCTCTGTTATTTTTTGCAGCTCAGAATCTGATCCTCAAAAAGAATTTGATTTAATTCGAATGCTTAAACAAAAACAAGTAGATGGATTAATCATAGCTCCTACTAAAAAAAATGATAATCAAATAAAACAATTAATCGTAGAAAAATATCCATTTGTATTATTTGACCGCTATTATCCTAACTTAAATACGAATTATGTTATCATTAATAATGAGGAAAGCGCTTATAATGTAGTAAAAAGAGTGATAGCGGAAGGGCGTAGAAAGATTGCTATTATAACTACAAACTCATACTTATTACTAATGAAGATGCGATACAATGGCTATAAGAAGGCATTAGAAGAGGCCGGTATAAAAGTCGACGAAAATTTACTAATCGAGGTTAATGTTACGGACTATGAGAATGAATTAAATAAAGTTCTCTATGAATTATTGTCCCATTATCCAGATATCGATGGTTTTTTCTTCACCACGCATATACTTGCCATTGAAACTATTAAATATTTATACAAGCATTTTGACAATGTTACCAAACGTTTTGGTTTTGCTTGTATGCATGAAGAGCCCCTACTCCATGTATTAGCCCCCAATTTAAAAATAGCTCGTATGCCCGTACAAGAAATAGGACAGATGGCGGCAAGCATATTAATTGAGGAGATTACAATGAAGCAAGAAGGAATTATAAAGGAATCCGAGAAAGTAGGAATTGTATTAAAATCGACAATAATAGAATAATTTTTATCTTCTTACTTAACCGGTAAAGCAATATAAATGGATGCTTATTTTAGAAAAATATATGCCTGAAATAATTTTTAAGGACTTATAATTATCAATCAAAGAAAGGCTAACTAAAGAAAATTTTTTATTAATCTAAAAAAATGGGAAAATGAAATGAAAAGAAAATTGAATCTTTTATTGTGTATTATCCTTCTCCTTCCTTTAGACTTATCAGCACAAGACAAGCAAGTGAAAGGAAAGGTTGTAGAAGCGGAAACAGGTGAATCTTTGCCGGGTGTGAGTATCTTAGTAGAGAACTCCACAAGAGGAGTAACGACAGATGTGGATGGAACGTTTGAAATACGTGTTTTGCCTTCCGACAAATTGATTTTTTCTTTTATAGGAATGGAATCTCAAATCATTGAAGTAAAAAATCAGACATACTTGGAAGTCGCAATGCATCCTACTGCTAGTGAGTTGGAAGAAGTGACGGTTGTCGGATTCGGCACTCAAAAAACGAAAGACTTAGTAGGGGCAGTGACCTCTGTACAACCAGATGAATTACGTATTGCTTCCAGCGATCTGACAATGGCACTTGCGGGTAGGATTTCCGGTATGATTGCTTACCAACGCTCGGGTGAGCCGGGAAAGAACAATGTGGATTTCTTTGTTCGAGGTGTCACGACCTTCGGATATAAAAATTCACCTTTAATTTTAATTGATGGAATAGAATCAACCAGTAATGACCTATCCCGATTAACCACAGATGACATTCAGTCTTTCAATATTTTGAAAGATGCTACTTCTACGGCTGTTTATGGCGCTCGCGGTGCCAATGGCGTTATCTTGATCAATACAAAACGGGGAAGAGAAGGTAAAGCCAAGATTTCGCTAAGAGTAGAAAATAATCTTTCAACACCTACAAAGGATGTAGAATTAGCGGATCCCGTTACCTATATGAAAATGGCAAATGAAGCAATTATGACGAGAGATCCATTGGGAACGGTACTCTATTCGGAAGATAAAATAAATAATACTTTAAAAGCAGGGTCCAATTCATATATTTATCCAGCAAATGATTGGAGGAAAATATTATTTAAAGACTATACCAATAATCAAAAATACACATTGAACGTAAGCGGTGGCGGAGGGGTTGCGAGATATTTCATCTCTGGTGCTGTAACTCACGATAATGGCATTTTAAAGGTAGATAAAATCAATAACTTCAATAACAATATCAACTACAAAACTTATTCTCTGCGTTCCAATGTGGATATTGATCTATCCTCTTCTACGCTTCTTACGGTGCGTCTATTCGGAAATTTTGAAGATTATCGGGGGCCCCTCAAAGATGGAGATGAAATGTATTCTTTAGTAATGCATTCAAATCCGGTTCAATTTCCGGCAATCTATCCCAAAGATAAAGATCATGAATTTGTAAACCATATTATGTTTGGCAATTATTATCGAGAAGGACAAGGCGCATATATCAATCCTTATGCTGAAATGGTAAAAGGATATCGGGATTGGAATCGTTCCAGAATGACGGCCCAGTTTGAAATGAGACAGGATTTTTCAAAGTGGGTAAAAGGCCTTACTGTTAGAGCAATGGCCAATATTGACAGAAGAGCTTATATGTCTGTTTCCCGACAATATACTCCTTTCTATTATGGCATACAAACTTATGATTCCTATACGAATGAATATAAAATCAATATGATCAATGGTTCTAACTCTCAATCAGGATGGGATACAGGTACGGAATACTTATCTGATCCGGGGAATGCCTATAAAGAAATCTCGTCGAATTTTTATTTTGAATCCGTATTGACCTATGACAATATACTCAGTGATGTGCATAGTCTCAATGCTATGCTTGTATATATGCTGAGCGAACGTATAGAGTCTAACAAAAATACCACAACCCTGCAATCTTCTCTGCCCTTTAGAAATTTAGGTGTTTCAGGACGGTTTGCCTACACGTACGATAATAGATACCATACCGAATTTAATTTTGGTTATAATGGTTCTGAAAGATTTTATAAAGATCAGCGGTTTGGGTTTTTTCCATCAGCAGGAATTGCATGGTCGTTACATAATGAAAGCTTTTTTGCACCATTAAAAAACACAATAAATAAATTCAAAATAAAATATACCTATGGACTAATAGGAAATGATGAAATAGGAAATCCTTATGATCGTTTCTTTTATCTTTCCCAGGTAGATATGAATAATGCCAGCCGCCGTGCACAATTCGGAAGAGGAGACGTGAATTATGGGCTCAATGGAGTATTAGTAAACCGTTACGCAAACTCGGAAATAACTTGGGAAAAATCATTACAACAAAATTTAGGATTTGAATGGGAATTTTTGGATGCTTTTCAAATAAATCTGGATTTTTTCAAACAAAAAAGGACTAATATATTAATGGACAGGTCGTTTATCCCAGAAACAATGGGCCTTTCAGCTGCCGTAAGAGCCAATGTAGGAGAAGCCTCATCTCAAGGTGTTGATCTGTCATTAAATTTTGACAAACAGGTTACCAAAGATTTTTGGCTTTCAGCCATGGGAAACTATACCTTTGCAAGAAGCCGCTTTGACATATATGAAGAACCTGCATATAAAGAAACCTATCGGTCGAGAATCGGATACCCTATCAATCAGCAATTCGGTTATATTGCTGAGCGCCTATTTGTAGATGATGAAGAAGCTCTTAACGCCCCCAATCAAGGTTTTAACAGTAACGTAATGGGAGGAGATATAAAATATCTAGATGTAAACAGAGATGGAAAAATAACCGCAGCCGATCAAGTACCGATAGGATTCCCTACAGTTCCCGAAATCACTTATGGGTTTGGTATATCCGCCGGATACAAAAACATGGACTTTTCTGTATTTTTTCAAGGTTTAGCGAATGAATCGTTTTGGATTAATTATGCCGGATATGACACCAATGGAAGATATATAGGAATATCTCCCTTCGTTCATGAAACACAGGTAATGAAAGTTATATCCGATAGCTATTGGTCTGAACAGAATCAGGACATATATGCTTTTTGGCCTAGATTAAGTAATACAATTAATAACAACAATGCCCAGACAAATACATGGTTTATGCGTAACGGCTCATTCTTAAGGCTAAAAACGATAGAAATAGGGTATAATCTCCCCAAAAATATCCTTAACAAAATAGGAGCAAGTGGGTTGAGAATATATGTAAGTGGGAATAATCTTCTCACCTTCAGTAAATTTAATTTATGGGATGTAGAAATGGGAGGAAATGGATTAGGATATCCCATTCAAAAAGTTTTTAATGTGGGACTTAATTTGAATTTCAATTAAAAGATCAGACAATGAAAAAATATATTTTTATTTTACTCTTAATTGCAGCATTCGTATCCTGCGATTACTTGGACTTAGTACCGGATAATATCCCAACAATTGATAATGCATTCACAATGCGTTCAGAAGCAGAAAAATATCTTTTTACCTGCTATTCTTATTTACCGAAAGATGCCGACATCAATTCGAATCCGGCACTCTCTGGAGGAGATGAAATTTGGGAATTATCTGATGAATCAATCGCAACCCAACTCTCACAGCTTGCAAAAGGCAAACAGAATATAGTCAATCCAATAGGATCTTATTGGGCACATTGTTACGCCGGCATAAGAGATTGTAATATTTTCCTGGAAAATATACCTCGTGTGCCCGACATAGACGAATTTGAAAAGAACCAATGGATAGCCGAAGTAAAGTTTCTAAAAGCATTTTATCATTTTATATTAGTACGGAATTATGGACCAATACCCATAGTAAAAAATAATTTATCAATTTCCGCAACCGTTGATGAAGTAAAAGTATCCAGAGATCCGGTTGATGAATGCTTTAGGTATATCATAGAGTTAATTGATGAAGCAAAAGACGCCCTTCCTCAAACAATCAATGATGCTAAATATCTTGGGAAGATTACAAAGCCTGTTGCTTATGCAATGAAAGCTAAAATCTTAACTTATGCGGCCAGCCCCTTATTTAATGGTAATACAGACCAAGTAACTTTGAAAAATAATGACGGAACACAATTATTCAATCAAACTTTTTCAGAAGAAAAATGGTTAAAAGCAGCTGAAGCATGTAAAGAAGCAATAGATATTTGTGAAGCGGCGAACATTACATTATATAAACAGCCTTCATTTTATCAAGGATATGAATTAACGGATACTATTCGAACTCAGTTGAGTTTGCGTTTCGCAATAACAGATCGATGGAATGAAGAAATTATATGGGCTAATACCCAAAGTTGGATGGCAGCCGGAGGTATTCAAACGTCCGGAGCTCCGGACTGGGAACCCAGTTCTCAAACAAGAGTGTGGATGGATAATCGATATGATGCACCGTTGAAAATCGTCGAGTTATTCTATACCGAGAATGGAGTGCCTATAAATGAGGACAAAGAATGGAATTACAATGGAAGGCATCAAACTCATAGTGCTACATTCAAAGAAAAATTATATATAAGAGAAGGGTATACAACGGCCAACATGAACTTTAACAGAGAACCCCGGTTTTATGCTTGGCTCGGATTTGACGGTGGAATATGGTATGGACAAGGAAAGTACAATGATAAAAAACCCGCGGAATTATATTACATCCAAAATAAATTAGGCCAGCCACAAAACGTGGGCTCTAGATGGGCAGGCCCTATCACTGGATATTCCCTTAAAAAACTTATCCATCTTGAGAATTTACGTTCTCCGGCTAGCTACACGGTAATCTCTTATCCATGGCCATTATTAAGAATCAGCGATTTATACTTACTCTATGCAGAATGTTTAAATGAAGTTGGCGGACCAACGGATGAAGCATTATATTATATTAATAAAGTACGGGAACGAGCAGGAATTTCACCTGTTGAAGAAGCTTGGCCCTCTTTTTCAAAAATTCCTGATAAATACACTACAAAAGAAGGATTCAGGGAAATCATACAACAGGAAAGACTAATTGAGTTGGCTTTTGAAGCGAATAGATTTTGGGACTTAAAAAGATGGAAAAAGTCTATAACAGAAATGAATAAGCCCATCAAAGGATGGAATGTGAGAGGAACCAATGCAGAGACTTTTTATCATTCCGTATTACTCTATACACAATCATTTAATCTAAAAGATTATTTTTGGCCCATATCAGAAACCGAATTAACAAAGAATCCCAATTTAGTACAAAATATTGGGTGGTAATATACTCATTAAAGAAATACAATATGAAAAAGTATTATTTTTATTTATTGATTTTATCTTGCGTTGTATTCTTATTTAGCTGTCAATATAACGATAATATATATATTGATTATGCTGATCCGAATTTACCGGCTCCGGCCCAAGTTACAGATCCTGTTATCACGGCTATAGCGGGTGGTGCTTATATTACTTATAAGATTCCTCAAGATAAAAATTTAAGGTATGTAAAAGCTGTATATGAAACACAGCCTGGAAAGAGTTATGAAGTGAAATCATCCATATTCTCTGATACTTTAAAAATCGAAGGATATGGAGATACTCAAACACGAGATATAAAAATAGTTAGCGTGGGTAAAAATGAAAAAGAATCAGAACCGTTAATAGTAAAAGTTACGCCTTTACGTCCGGCAATTTCATCCGTTTATGAAACGCTTCAATTAGATCCCACCTTTGGTGGCATAAATATTAAATTAAAAAATCCGGGAAGAGCTAATCTCGCCATCGTTTTAATAGCAGACACAATAAACAATGGAGATTGGGCGGAAATACATACTTTCTACAGTTCTGCGGATAACGGCAATTTTTCTCTGAGAGGCTTGGATACCATTCCTAGTAAATTTGGAGTTTATTTAAGGGATCGATGGTACAACAAAACCGATACGATTATGAACCTTATAACGCCTTGGTATGAAGAACTGATTGACAAAGGCTCGTGGAAACCATTGTATTTGCCGGGCGATGACTATAAGTATATAGAAACTTACCAGCTTCCTCGTTTATGGGACAATCAGTATGGATATAATCTTTTTGCATCTGATAAAGCTCTTCTTCCACAAACCATAACATGGGATTTAGGGGAACAGGTCACTCTAAGTAGAATGAAATCATGGCATCATCCGGCAGACCCTTATAATGGCCCAAGTGTCAAAGAGTTTGAAATATGGGGCACGAATGAATACCATGCGGATGGAGATTATGTATCTGGTGGAGAGAAAGGAATATATACCGATAATTGGCAGTTACTCGGCAAGTTTAAATCATATAAACCTTCGGGATCCCCTATAGGAACCGTTACTGCAGAAGATCGTGATTATGCATTAAACAAAGGAGAAGATTTTGAGTTTGAAGCAGGGCTTCCGGCAGTCCGTTATATTCGTTTAAAAACAACGGAAACATGGGGAATACCCACAGGTATTGCTCAAGTAGTTATGCAAGAAGTAACTTTTTGGGGACAAGCAAAAAATAAATAATAAAGACGACTATGATAAAAAAAATATTCTATATTCTTTTCTCCCTATTTTTCATGGCTGTATCATGTGGAAAAATGGATGACGCGTATAAAGAATTTATTGTACCGGAAGGTATTGTTTATGTACAAAAACCGACGGATGTCGACGTTTTCTCCGGTTTTAAACGTGTGAAATTCGTTTGGATAAAACCGGTAGATCCGAATGTTGTTACGACAAGAATTTATTGGAATAATTATACCGATTCGGTAGAATTCACGAATCCTACTCATGCGGATACAATCAGCTATCTATTGAATGTGCCGGAAGGGTTCTATTCATTCAACATTAAGAACTTTGATAGTGAAGGAAATACGTCTATCCCAGTGGAAGTACAAGGAAGAGCCTATGGCGATTTATTGTTAGAAACGTTATCTAACAGGCTTATTAAAGATGCTCTGATATCCCAAGATAATCTAAATTTGATATGGAATGATGCGGATTTATATAACGGCAGCATCGGCCAGGAATTTTCTTATACCGATATCCAGGGAAATAGGAAGAATATCTTCCTTCCTGCCTCTGAAAGCAATACAGAGATAAGTGATTATAAACACGGGACAGATCTTTCATACAGGACATTGTTCTTGGCAGACAGTACGTCAATTGATACATTAAAAACAGAATTTACTATTTATGCGTCTTCCAATATTTTAATCAGATTAGATAAATCTAAATTTAAGGAAGTATGGCTTGATAACGATTCCCGAACAGCGCATGGCTGGGAGCTTCGATACATTTGGGACGGCCGTACAGATGAGGGACGGGGATATCACTCTCCGGATCTTCTGCCAACCCCCGTGCATGTAACTTTCGATACAGGAACGCCTTCTTCTTTAAAGCAGATGAGAATGTGGCAACGAACGGCTTGGAATACGGCATTTGGCGCAGGTAACCCAAAAACATTTTCGGTTTGGGGCAGCAACAATCCTACACAAGACGGGAGTTGGGATGCTTGGATAAAACTGGCTGATTTTGTTTCAGAGAGACACACTGTATCAGAAGGAGAACTATTTGTCTTCCCTAGTACCTTGCCTGCATTCCGATATTACAGAATTCAGGTTAATACGGTATGGGATCCAAATAATAAATCGGTCCAGATTATGGAAATTGATCTGTATGGGACAATGTAATACCCTCTTATCATAATTAATTTACAACGTTCAAAGAACGCCTAAAAGTGTATATGCAAACAAGTCATTTAATATAAGAACGATCGCCTTATGGTCGCCGGCTAGGATAAAACATATACACTTTTAGCGTTCTTCTTTATTGCACTATTTTTTGTTATGAATAAATTTTTATTGGTAAGCTTTTATTTTCTTATTTTTCACTCAATATTCCTCTGTTTTTCACAAACAATTTCGCCAGATGATCTTCGTTGTGAATATCAATTAAATCCTTTAGGAATTGATATTGAGAAACCTCATTTCAGTTGGATTTTAAGATCCGAGCAGAGGAATCAAATGCAGACAGCGTATGAATTGATTATTAGTGATAATTATAATGATATTCATAAGAAAAAAGGGAACATCTGGACAACCGGAAAAGTCCCTTCTTCAGAGAATATACACGTAGAATATAAAGGGACCCCTTTAAAACCATTTAGCCGATATTTCTGGCGTGTAAAAGTATATGACAAAAAAGGAAAATCATCTATGTGGAGTAATCCAGCTTGGTTTGAGACAGCTGCTCTAAAAGATTCCGATTGGAAAGCCGCATGGATTAGTGATGGGAAAAAACGACCTCTCAATGAGAAAGATTTCTATAAAGACAATCCCGCTCCTACTTTCAGAAAAGTATTTGACGGCAATAAAAAAATCAAATATGCCAGATTATATATCGCAGGATTAGGATATTACAAAGCCATCATTAATGGAGATCGAGTTGGAAACAATGTTCTTGATCCCGGCTGGACGGCATACGATAAACAAGTTTTATATTCCACTTATGATATAACGAATCATATTCGACAAGGTAAAAATGTTATTTCCATCACATTAGGAAACGGATGGTATAACCCTCTTCCTCTTCGCATGTGGGGTAAATGGAATCTTCGGGAGCAGTTGACTATTGGGGATCCCTGTACAACAGGACTTATACAGATAACTTATACTGATGGCTCCAAGGATATTATTCCAACAGATCATACCTGGCAAGTTATTCCCAGTCCCATCCTTCGAAATAATATTTATTTAGGAGAACATTACGACGCCCGGCTGGAGCAAGAGACAATAAACAATCCGGAAACCGTATTGGAAAATCCGCGATATGCCGTAAAAGTACCCGGTCCTCAAGGAAAATTAACCGCACAGCTACAACCTCCTATAAGGGTTATACAAGTGGTAAAACCCTTATCCATTCGGGAGATACAGTCCGGAATATACATCGTGGATATGGGGCAGAATTTTGCCGGTGTAGCTCGAATACATGTAAAGGGAAAAGCCGGAACAAAGATAAGATTACGTTATGGAGAAGATATACATAAAGATGGCAGCCTAAATATCATGACCACTGTTGCCGGTCAAATAAAACAAGGAAATGGAGGCCTCGGAGCTCCTTCTGTTGCCTGGCAAGAAGACAGCTATATTTTAAAAGGCGGTCATATAGAAAGTTGGTCTCCCGATTTTACTTTTCACGGATTCCGCTACGTTGAAGTAACCGGATGGCCCGGGAAACTCAACATGAATGATATTGAAGGCCTATGCCTGAGTGCGGATGTGGAAGAAGCGGGTAAATTCAGTTGCTCAAACCCAATGTTCAATAAGCTTATGGAAAATATCCGATGGACATTCCGCAGTAATTTATTCAGTGTTCAATCCGATTGTCCTGCACGTGAGAAATTCGGATACGGAGGGGATATGTTCTGTACAACAAATGCCTTTTCGTTCAATTACGACATGTCTAATTTTTATCGAAAGATTATACAGGATCATGTCAACGATCAACGTCCTTCAGGAGCCATCACGGAGACAAATCCTTATATGGGAATTGCAGACTTCGGAACGGCCCCCGATGATGGTTCGGGTCCCATCTCTTTTCAAATAGGTTTTCCGTTTCTTATCAAGCACTTATATGACTTTTACGGTGATAAGCGAATCGTTTCCAACTATTATAATGCGTTCAAAAAACAAGCTGAATACCTTATCGGTTGTTCGAAAAATAATCTAATGACCGTAGATATCAGCGATCATGAATCATTGGACGAAAAGCCCTATAAGCTTACGGCATCGGCATGGTATTATTATCATATACAATTGATAGCCGAATTTGCTCAACTATTGGATAAACCTTCGGACGCTCAAAAATACACCTCTTTAGCGAAAGAGATCAAACAAGCTATCATAGACCAGATGTTCGATAAGTCCACGGGCGTATTTGATAATGGAACCCAAAGTGCCCAGATTTTCGGATTGTGGTTTTCGTTAGTAGAAGGAGAAGACAAAAATGCAGCCTTTGAACGATTGTTAGAGACAATCAAATCTCGCGACGGACATCTGTCTACCGGCATTTTTGCGACCAAGATGATGTTCGATGTTTTTCGCGCATTAGACAGGAATGATGTTGCCTATCGTATTGCGAATAAACGCGATTTCCCGGGATGGGGTTATATGATCGAAAACGGAGCCACCACGTTATGGGAAACATGGGCCTATTCAGATAATACCTATTCGCAGAATCATCCGATGTTCGGAAGCATAAGTGAATGGTTCTATCGGTCTATTTTAGGTATCAACCCGGCTTCACCCGGTTTTGAAAAGATTGTCATCAAACCGCAACCGGTCGAAGACCTCATCTTCGCCAAAGGATACTATAAGTCCATACGCGGTGTTATAGCAAGTAGTTGGGATATCATAGGTAACACGTTCCATTTACAAGTGGAAATTCCTGTAAATTGTACCGCAGAAATATGGATTCCTTCAACGAACGGGACTTTAACGGAATCAGGAAAACCGATAGAGCAAATCAAAGATATGCTAATAACAGGTCATCAAAACAACTATACGATCGTTTCGGTGGGATCCGGGAAATATACGTTTAGATCATTTTTATAATATACAAATTTACAGAATATATAATTTAAAGATTAGAGTAATGAAAAGATTCGTCCTTATATTGATAATCGTCGTATTGTCGGAAAATATTTATTGTAAAAGTCCAATAAATTCCGTTCCAACGACGGTCCTTTATCATCAGAAATTAAATGATTCGAAAAGCTACCCAGAATTAATATTTAACCATTCCGCGGCTCACTATAGCAATGACGGTTTAATTATCTCGAAAAAAGATGAACTTGTCAGATTGGATAAATATTATTCTTTAGGAGAACGTTTCATTCGCTATCATGCAAAATTCTCGGATAACACAATAGCAACTTTTCAGAGTAATACAGGCGACTTTAAAGTGCTGGTGAATCTTCGGGAACATCTGTTATCGATAGAAAGCAATCCGGAAATCAGTAAAAAAATAGAGTTTGTTAATTCTAAAGACGAATATATCCTGGAAATATACCACACCTATCAGCAAGCGAAAGTCAAAATAACCAATCTATCTACCGGCCAATACACGGAAATAGAGGCTGTAAATGATGGCCCCGGAGGTCATGGAGCAGGAGTGATCAATACGGGTTTTAGAGTAGGCATGCAACACGACTATTATTGTTTCGGTTTGCTTGAAGGAGATTTTCTATTAGTTAAGCAGATCACAGTCTTATCTCAGAAAAATGATTTGGTTTTATTATTATACGGCGACTCTATAACTGAACCGGAAAGTTATTTCCCCACCGACAATTATGGGGAATCGTGGACACAATTAATTATGAATCATATAAAAGGCAAATCGATGTCCAGCGGACGGGGCGGATGCACGATTAATGAGGTGCTCATCCGAATTAAAAATGAATTACCTTATGTGAAATCGAAATTTGTGATGGTCACTATCGGTACGAATGGAGGTAATAGTATTGAGAAATTGAGTGAGTTAGTAGAGTATATCCTTGCGCAAAACGCAATTCCCATATTAAATAATATTCCTTGCAATGAAAGTCAGACTCATATTGAAGTCAACAAACAGATAGAGATCGTACGACAGAAATATAAACTCAAGGGATGTAGATTCGATTTGGTAACCTCTCTAAATCAAGATGGATTACAAGTTGACAAATC
>ENA-UOOM01002722-UOOM01002722.1-fermentation-metagenome-genome-assembly--contig:-NODE-2722-length-14019-cov-10.361573_pt1 | contig 14019 bp, 8 predicted proteins | sample MGYA00245781_ERZ724031 | MGnify/ENA primary metagenome ERZ724031 (study PRJEB28704, sample SAMN03018317) | fermentation metagenome | biome: anthropogenic terrestrial biome; feature: soil; material... | reverse complement strand
TCGGGGAGGTATACCCCCGTGCCTTTCCCAATATCGTGTTGGGAACAATGGTAAGGCCGGCAGCCCCTAAAGCCGCCGTCTTTAAAAAGCTTCTACGTGAATACGTTGTCATAGAATTTACATTTTAATTCTGTTATTGAATAATTACTTTTTTCAATCTATTTACATCAAGAATAAGAATCTTAAGTTTTAACGGATACCTTTAAATTATACTATCCGGTTTAGCGTTTACTATCATAAATATATTTATTTACCATAAAATTTCTCTTGCCTTTCAGCAATGATATCTGCAAGTTCTTGAAATAAAGCCTTGTCTTGAATATCTCCATTTTTTAAAATATATAATGCTCCACTTCCTTCATAGTATGCAAGGTCATTATTTTCAAATACTCCATTTTTTTTAAATCCATCGATGTAAGTTTTTAATCGACTTCCCCATCCTCCTCCAGCCCCGGATGCCCTGTTGTCAAATTCTAGTTCCAAGTCCATTCCCCATTCTTGCGCTCTTCTACAAGCATCATCTATTCGCGAATCTGGAATAGAGGTTGAAAAGAAATAATTAGGCTGCTGATAAGCTTTATCGAATCCCAAAGCCTTCCATTCATTCCAGCCATCTGTATTATAATAAGGTATCCAGTAAAACTTAAGATCCTTACTCTTGATATAGTCGGATATTTCTTTGAGAATAGTGCGCGTATTCGTCGCTTCTTCTGCCAACCAATAGAAACCTGCTAATTGAAGATTATTTAATTCTGCTTTTTTGAATTCTTCAATAAGAAAATCAATATACCATTTTACGGCTTCTATACGATCTTGGGTGCTAGAGAAATTCATTATTTTTCCATTTAATTCACCCCAGTCTTTTTGATTCGGAATCGGTTCAGGAAGAGACATTACAATTTTTCTCTTCCCATAATCCGGAGCATAAGGTTTCACACTTTCAATGCCATCATTTAGAGCACGCAATGACTTGCCTTCTTTCAGATAACCATTCATTAGTCCAATCCATTCGACTTTTCGAGCTGGTAGTGATCGATAACCGGAAGCAAATCCACGTGTTCCATTGTGTATCTCTAAAAATAGAAATCCATCAAAAAGCCATCGTTTTTGTTCTTTATTTTTATTATCAATAGAAATATAGGCCTCAAGCATTTTTTCATTCCAAACGATAGTTCGATGTGCACCTCCATCATAAATTAACACCATATCTCGAATATCAGCTTTACCTATTGCGGAATCCTCACCAATAATATCTTCGTATTTAACTTCGAAAATAATCGTTTTACCTCCAGATTTTAACCATATTTTAGTATCGGTATCTAACAAGTTGTATTCCGCCTCTTGCGTCAATGGATAAATCATTGAAACGCCATCATTTAAATGTAACTTTATTTTCAGGTCTGTTTTATTTAGATATCTAGGAATTTTTATAAAAAGTACTTTTTGGGCATTATCGAAAGTCACTAATGCCCCTTTTTTATTAACAACTTCTGCAGATAAAATATATTTTGTTATTCCATTTTCCGGCACGGGATTCAGTTTTTCATTAGGAATGTGTTCCTTATCATTGCACATAATTAACAATGGGAACATGATGAATAAAAAATTGCAATACCTCAACACTTTTTTTATCATAGTTTATTCTCTTAAAATTTATCAAACGATTAAGATATCTGATTTTTAAATAGTAAAACTCACATAGTCAATTATTGTTTGCCACATATAATAATTGCTTGTTATCGGTAATCTGTATGTAATTAATTTATATTTAATTTACTTTAAACCATTCTCTGCAACTACTATTTATTCCTTTTGCGTTGTCTTTCTATTATAATATTGGCTAATTCATTGTACAATTTCCGGTCTTTATCGCTTCCATTTTTTAATACATATAAAGCTTCTCCCCCTTGATAGTAAGCAACATCAGAGGTATCCCAAACATTATTCCTGGTAAATCCATCAATATATGCTTTCATGCGGCTTCCTTTGTTCCCTCTTTTTTCCGCTGCATTCTCATCAAATTCCATTTCCATAGACATACCTTGTATCCTAGCTATAAGACAAGCTTCATCAATTCGAGAATCAGGAATATTGTCATTAAAAAAATGATTGGGTTGTAAAAAAGCCTGATCAAAACCGAGTTGTTTCCACTCGTCTCGTCCGTCAGTATTAAAATAAGGAATCCAATAGAACCGATATCCTTTACTTCTTATATAATCGGCTATCTTGTTCACTATGGTACGACTATTAGTAGCTTCTTCTGCCAACCAATAAAATCCTTCCAATTCTACATTCTTTAATTTTTCCTGTTTCAAACATTGTTCAACGTAATCTATGTACCACTTAACCGCTTCAATACGATCTTCTGTTTTCGAAAAATCAAGTTTCTTTCCTTTTACACTACCCCAATTTTTTTGATTCGGAATAGGCTCTGGAAGCGACATTACTAATTTTCGTTTTCTAAAAGGATCTTTGCATATCCTTTTTGCTTTTTCTATGCAGTCATTCAGTGCTTTTATTCCATAACCTTCCGTTAGATTTGTATTCATTAGCCCCATCCAATGATCTTTACGAGCTGGAGTAGGCTTATACCCAGAAGCGAAACTATTAGTTCCATCATGTATCTCAAGGAAGAGAAAACTATCGAAAAGCCAACCATATTTTCCATTCTTATCTTTGGCATATATACAAGATTCAAACTTCTCCTCATCCCATACATTTGACCGATGTGCCCCTCCGTTATATATCAGAAGGAGATCGCTTACCCATCTCTTTCGGGCATAATTCGCACTTGATTTTTCTTGTCCTTGCACATAACCAACACATAATAATACAATTACAGAACAGAACAACCCTTTTGTAAACTTATTCATCTTTATATTTTTTTAATTATCAATAGATTAATCTTCCAACATTTCATTTTTCACGAACTTCCAATCATCTTCCATCGACAGACTTTTTGTTACCTCCCAAAGTGAGCTATCCATTTCTAGCAGTACTTGTGTGGAGACAATCCAACTTTGAATCCATCCGGTAAGAGTAGACCACGCTCCCCATCCGGTATCAGCATTAGAAGCCCAATAATCCCAATTTTGATAGTTAAAAGCTCGAAACCATGAACCATCAATGCTTTTAAAATGGTCACTTTTAACCTGTATTCGAGTTAAAAAATCGGATAATTTATTTACAGCTTCAATATGTTCTGGATTACCCGTCGTTTTTGCGGCCTCATTCAGTCCGAAAAAAGCGAAATTATTTGTGTAAAGCATATCGGCCACAGGATCTCCATTATGGGATATGAGAGGAGCTTCATGCTTGCCATAATCATCATTCGTTTTGGTCTTGCCAAACATGCCAGTTGATGGATCACCCAATTCTTCTCGAATGGCTCCGCACTCTACTTGGTTTTTCAATAATTCGTCCACCATATAATTTAGCCATTGCTTATGTTCTTCCGTTGGTTCTACTCTAACAAGCCATGCCAAAGGTAATATCATACGCGCTCTTTCTTGCTGTATGCCATTGGTCCATTTCCATTTAGCCGGATAAGCTTCCATTGTCATACGAATACCCTTCTTGGAACGTTCCAATAGAGGCTCATATTTCGTCTTTGCATACAACCAGAGATAGCACGCCCACATCCATGATTCAAAGTGCGGATGTGGATTTATGATATTGCTATTGAAATAAAAATTCCATCCATTTTGTTGAATATTTTTCTCTTCAAGGCGTTCTCCTCTAAAGCCATTTTTTCCTGTCGTCCGAAAATTTCCTATGATGCATTCCAATAATTTCCGGTTCCATTGATTATCATTCAAAATAGTAGCTGCGGTTATGGAGCCCAATATCGAACGGGCGTTATCATCACCATAATAAACTCCCGGATTGGTAACCGACCAACTTAATAGACCGAAAGAAGGACTTTTAGGATCATTCCTCGAACCTTGTCTAAAGCGTTCGAACGAAAAATTATTTAAGTTATGAGCTACCGTCAGATAGTCTTCATTGTCTAATAATTTTCCGGCTAATGAAAAAGACATAGCAGATTCTCCTTGAACGTCATTACGCAGCCAATAACGATATTTTTGAGTCCCATCATGATTAATGAAAGAACAATGCCCTTCTAGCACACCTACGGTCCCATCGCCATCTTTTGAATCTCGCGGTAATTCTGGCCCAACGGGCATCGAGCCATCTCCCATATACTTATCTACCCAATCTTTTTGCCATGATTCGTGGATAAGAAAGTGTCCATTATAAAACCATTCTATTCCTTTTTTTACCGATTCTTTTCGTGCCGTAGCCGAAAGCTCTTCTGTTTCGCTAAATGTAGGAAAGAGGTATCTCAACCATGTGTGGAATGTTACTTGATTGTCGGTCATATCCGATAGGATAGCTTCCCAAACTTTTTTCCACGAAAGTTCGGGAGAGAAACGGACAGAAGCAAAGCAGCTCAATGGACTTGTTGCTACAATAATATTGTCATTATAATGATATAATAAGGGCAAGGTTTTAGTATCATCTAACCCATATTCTGCTTTCTCGAATCCCGCAACTTTTGCCATTACCAATAATGGATTTATTGCCTCTGACGGTAATATATAACTGCCATTTATTGCCAACAATGACAGATAAGGCAAATCCTTGAAAAAGGTACTGTCAGTAACCACAACTCTTTCAAGACTCATTGCTTTTGGGGTAACAACCGTATCCGCATCTTTGACCAAAGAATATTCCACATAGACTTTTAATTTTTTTTCTTTAATCTTAATCAAATCATTATCAGTAATTTGTTCGATTTTATCGGGATAATCTTTTGCTAATAAGAGTAAATGTCCTCCAACAGGAACAGCTTTAAAAGCATCTGCTTTTGTCGGATAGGAGATAATTTTATTCCCTTCTTTTTCTAATAATAGAATCAAATCATTATTATCTTGACCAACATAATGATATTCTTGTTTTGACGAACAACTCATTATGCTAAAAGTGAGTATAACGGGAAAAAGTATTTTTATTAATTGCATCTTATCCTCTATATTGTTTTACTTCCTTAATTAACCCTTAATCTAATAGTTTTCTCTTCCGTTTTTTATTTTATACTTACAAACTAATGTCGATAAAAATTGGTAGATGATCAGAAACAATAGGTTCATACATTACAACTTTACAGGTTACCTTATAATTGTAATTTTTATATCCGAATATATAATCAAGTGTCTGCCTGGGACTATCTGAAGGATATGTATTTATAGAGGCCTCAGAAAGGAGTACCCAGTTTTCGGTCATAAGTTTGAATTCTTCGGACTCCGGAAGCATATTAAAATCACCCGTTATAATTGTCGGTTTATCAAATTTTTCTACTGTTTCATTAATGATCTTTACCGACTGTTTGCGCGATTCTGCATCAAGAGACATATGTACATTACACAAAATGTAATCATCATATTGAACGATCAAAAAAGTTCTAGGTTCTTCAGCTCCCGGAAGAGGAATATTTAAATAAGATAATGGTTTCTTTTTGCTAAGAGATGCAATTCCATATAAACCTTTTGAGCGCTCTGTTGCAGGAGCAAAAACAGAAAACATTCCTGTCAGTCGAGCTAATTCTTTAGCTTGATCTATCCATCCGGATCTTTCGGCAATACTATCGACTTCCTGTAAGCCAATAAAATCAGGATTTACTTTATTAATAACTTCTGCAACCCTTTCCAAACTTATTATATCATCCATCCCCTTACCGATGAACATATTATAACTCATTATTTTTATATTCGACTTATTCTGAGAATATAAGAATATAGATAAGAGTAGAAAAAATACAGATAATACAATTTTTTTATTCATTCTAATTAAAAACATTTTGATCCATTTCGATTAAAAAGGTAATAGTGTCCAATAGTTCTTTCGTTCAATCCTCTATTCGAACTTTTCTATTGGACACTACATACCATAAATACATTATAGTAATATATTAGGATATTAATAACCTACATATTCCCAAAACGTTAATTCGCTCAAAGAGAATCTAGATTTAGCCCAATCTGCGTAATAACCTGCTTGATTATTCCTTAAGCGATAGTATCTAGCTATAGGAACACTATTATATTCAAAAGTTTTGTCCAAACCTTTATTAAATCCTTCATCATTATTTGGATAGTCTGCAGTACTACTTGTATCGAATGTATTTATAACTTGCCAGTCTTTCCAATAATCAGCGTCAATTATCTCTAAACTAGGAGGCACTCCCTCTCCTTTATATGCCATTATGTCCATATTTTTTGGCATTGTTCCTGATCTATAATAATAAAAGTCGGCTCTTATTCTTTCAATTTTAATAGGTGCACCAACATCTATAGTAACCCATTGCGGATCATTTCCATCTATGTTTGTATTAAATGAGTTCCATCCTACATCATCATACTTTTCCTTACCTGACATTATTCTTCCATCCCATAATAAATTCCATCCTTGAGCAGTGGCATCCCCTTTTAGTTCAATATACGAATATGGTTTACTCACTATATCAACAAGCGGAGAAAGATCATCCGGATCGTAGGTAATAGTGTTAACAGAGAAAAAAGTATCTATTGCCAACGGCTCTGGCAAAAAGAATGTTTTTATTTTCAATGGTTGAACTCCAAGCTTAGAAGCTCCAGGTATAATACCATATAGAGCTGTATTATCAACAAACATTTTTTTTGTTTCATTGTCAATATCTTTATACTCCAAATAAACACCTCTAGACGTTATAATCGAATCCGCAAAAAGGACCTTAACATCTCCTTCTTTATTAATAAGTTCAAAACCTTCAATTTCTCGGTCTGCCATCACTGTCGCATATCTGTCCCCATACGTTCTACCTGTAATATTAACTGGAACCGATCTGTTTCCGAACTTATCAATAGTATATATTTCAAAATTATAAATGTTTTCTGTAAGATTTTCAATAACCTTGTTCACTCTATTATTTTCCAAAGAACTTCTGTCAATATCAAAAATAATAGAATCTCTATTTAAATTCCAATATATAGCAGCTCCCGAGATATTTGGATCAGGACCAAGCGTAAACTGAATTTCCAAACGATTCTGGCCGGCTCTATATAAGACATCGTTTGCCTTCCCAGCATAACGGATCTCATCTCCTTCTATATAGTCTAATGGGTCTATTTCTCCCAAACACGAAGACACAAAAACAAGCAAATAAATAAGACTTAATATTTTAACTATATCCTTCATAATTTTACACATTAAACGTTATTTGACAGGTGCTCCGTATACAGTTAATTCAGCAGCATCCCAATTTTGTTTTCCATTCCAACTTTCAACAGCCTTAACACGAACATAACGCACGGGATCAGATGGAGGACTCAATAGGACAACATCGCCATTCTCCCAATTAGTTTTATCATCTTCTGCCGAGCCTCCTGTTGTTGATGGCTTTGTCTGCTCTATTTCCGCCAATAAAGTCCAATTATGCCATGCTCCCAGACTACTTGAAATAGTGTTTTCAGCATAACCTACCAATCCATAGATCTCGCTTTTTCTTGGAGCATCTCCGCTGTATTGCCAATAATGATTTACCACGATACGGCTAATCGTAACCTCTTGTCCCAAATCAATCGTTACGGCTGCTGGCATTTTCGCTATTGCATTTTCTTTGAATTCTCCATGAGACCAGTTTGTACCATTTCCAGAATATGGCTCATCGTAATCATGGGACCAAATTCCATCCCACAAATTTGTTGGTTTCTGATTCCAAGTAGTAAAATATTCTGAATCATTTTGTAATTTAACGGCCTTAAATTTGCTTTTATCCACCAAAATTTCAAGTATCGGCGTCAAAGTTGCAAATAATGTATCAGAATAATGATTCCATCTATCACGAATAAAGACCCCAAATTTTTGTTCTTCTGCTGGATATCCCCAAAAAAGATATCGATTTCTTTCTTTATTCTTCACCTTATCAAAATAAAATGGTTTACCCTCAACAAATTCAGCCTCAATCACGCGTCCAATATAGAAAGCTACTTCTGAATTTGATTCATTCTTAAAATTAATCTCTACACCTCCCAATCCTTCAGACATTGTCATTGATTCAAATATAGCTTTATAAGGAGGAGTTTTCGGGTTAACCATAACAGAAACAGGCTCAGATCTTACATCATTTTCACTAACACTATATAACAAAACTTCCTGAGGCTCTGTCGTGGCTAATCCAACTACAGAAATTGTATCTTTATGAGAAGAAGCATTAAATTTAAGAATAGGCCCTTCAGGAGTATTTACAACAGCTTCTACATAAGATAAATTTCCACTATTCGGCAGAGTATATACTAAATTTGCTCCGCCTGGAGTTGGAATAATTTTCACATCGGATACTTGTCCGGGAGGCGTAGTGTCGTTCCCAATAGGACCCGGATGTTCTGCTTCACATCCAAGAAAAAGGAGCGCAAGAACAAAACCTAATATATATATTTTAAATTCTTTTTGAGAATGAATATATTTAACTTGTATTTCCATAATTCCTTTAATTGTAAAATTATTAATTTACCATCCAGGGTTTTGAACCAAATTGGGATTTCTTAGAATAGCATTTAATGATATTGGCCATAAATAATCTCTGGGGGCAACAAAAGTTTGCTCATATATCTTATTCACTTGATAATATTGACTTGCTGTTCCAGCTTTCACATTCCAGCCTTTCACATCTTTATTCAAGAATACGACCGATTCTTTCCATCTTTTCAGATCCCATAAACGATGACCTTCAAGAGCCAATTCTATTTCTCTTTCTCGATGAATAATCTCGCGCAACCCATTTTGTGTGGTTGGTTTAGTAGGGTTCTTTGAATGCTTACTCCAAGATTCAACAACCCCTTTCAACCCTGCCCTTGCTCGAACTTCATCTACTTGTATAATTGCTTGGGAACTTTTTCCTACTTCATTCAAGACCTCTGCATAAAGAAGCTTAAGGTCCGCTAATCTCATTTCCGGATATGGATACGTTATAGAAGTTACGCCACTAGAGCTATGTGAATACTTCCAATTGAGATATTTACGGGGCCAATAACCGGTTACGGTAGCTCTATTGTCATTCACAATGGCATTATTATCTCCAGCCATTGTTCGAATCTCATGGGAAAACTCTTCTCCTCCTTTTACAGCCGAAGAATTCATATAAACAACACTTCCATCAAACATTAAGCTCGCGTAAAAGCGATTTTCTCTATCCTGATTCAATACAGCGGTCTTATATCCAACAATCAAATTATATTTTTGATCTTCGCCTATATCTTTAACCATATACCTGTTAGGATAATTCCATGGTGCCCATTCTTTATCTTCTTCAATGGGTACTCCGTTCTTTGTATAAAAACGTTCTACCATATTTAACGTTACAGAAAATGTAGAACTTTGAAATCCATTAGGCACATCTGCCATCAATCTTGGAACAGAGGCTTCCCCTTGAAAAACTAAATTATCATATGGTCTCCAATAGCGCCCCCAAATTATTTCCTTGTTATAGGGTTCTGTAACAGCACCACGTAAATTCATTTGATATTGCGTCTTTTCATTCAACCCTATTTCCTCTGTAAACACATATAATCCTACTCCCGGAATATTTTTAAGAGCATCTTCACAAGCGTCTAATGATCTATTCCACTTAGTCTTATCATATTCTTGAGGAAAAAGCATAACACCATCTTTATCGGCAAATCCTTTGTAGTCCGGATTTCCGTTAAACAACGGACTGGCTGCAGTAGCCCACAGTTTAGCCTTAAGCATATAAGCTATGCCTATAGTGGCACGCCCCAACTCTTCTTCTGTATTTTCTATAATAAGAGGTAAGCCAGCATCTCCCGAACCTTCATTTTCTCCAGATGGATTTATTCCTATTGCTTCATCCAACAAGTTTGAAATATAATTAACTACATCATCAACAGTATTACGTTTTACAGCAACTGCATCAACGCTTTCTCCGACCGAAAGGTTTGTATCAACAATTGGAATAGGTCCATACATTCTGAATAAAAGGAAAAGATAATATGCTTTCAGAAACTTAGCTTCAGCAATCCAACGTTTTCTAATACGCATATCAAGGTCGGGAACCCTTTCCGATTTACTCATTTCTTCTATAAAAATATTACAGTCTCTTATAGCCATATACATATTGTTGTCCCAATAATTTTCAAAAGGAGAGCTTACATTTTGCTCGCCTCTAGCTATTCTAAAAGCAGGACTCTTATCAGGGTTATTATCTGTAGAATAAGTCCAGAGATCATCACCTCCCAAAAACATTAAACTCCGTTGCTCCCATCTGTGTACATTAGGAGCATAGGTATATAATGTGGCCAAATAGTGCTCTGCTCTTTCTTTACTTGCAAAGACATGCTCTATATTTGCAATATCATCAGGAACTACATCCAGAAAATTATTACAACTAGTTATGTTTACTATAATAAAGCTTATTAGTGCAATTAGGTATAGCTTCTTCATACTTCGAACTATATTTATATTTAATTCTCGCATTATAATTTATATTTATTTAATATTAAAAACTTACTTGAATACCTAAATTAAAAACACGTTGCAAAGGATATCCCATACCATTACCTTTCAATTCTGCATCCCATATTTTGAATTTACTTATTTTAAACAAATTTGAACCGCTTAAATAAATACGGAATCCATCCATGCCTGTTTTTCTTTTTATCCATTTCCCCTTTGGCTCATATCCTAATTCTATAGAACTAAGTTTCAAGAATGAACCATCTCTAAGCCACCATGTAGAGTTTCTATTATTATTTGTTATTTGAGAGTCTGATAAACGAGGAAAGAATGCATAAGGATTTCTATTTTCTTCCGACCAGTGGTCTTGTGCTATAATATCTAACAATCCATTTACTTGTCCACCACTTTTTACAAATGGTGTAATTGTAGATGGATCTATCATGAATGATACTCGACCTATACCAGAAAAATATGAACTAAAATCAAAATCCTTATAACCTATAGAAAATCCGAATCCATAATTCAACTCCGGTTGACTGGGAAAACCCATTGGTAGCATGTCGTTAGTATCTATAACGCCATCACCATTTACATCTCTGTATTTGATATCTCCAGCACTGTAATCGCCAAATTGTTCAGGTGAGTTAGCTACATCCTCATCATCAATAAATAGCCGTTCAGCAATATAGCCCCGTATTGTATTCCATGGTAAACCTACCGCTGACCTATAAGCGATCACACTCGGATAATTTGGTTCTTCATAAACAGTAGCTTTATTTCTGGCAAAAGTAAATGATCCTCTAAGAGAAGCCCAAAGATCTTTCGTTATGTTTTTATTATAATCTAAAGTTGCTTCAAAACCATGGGACTTCATTTGTCCGATATTAGCCCGAACATTTGTTCGAAGGCCCATGGTTGTCGGAATATCGGTTCTTGTTTGTAAGATATTCGTTCTTTTATCCCAAAATAAATCCATTTCAGCATTTAATCCATTGAATAACCCAAGTTCTAAAGCAATATTTGATTTATACGATTTTTCCCATGTTATATCCGAATTGCCATATCGGGTAATCGCTATTAATTGATATATTTTGGAAGGGGCATAATTTGGACCAAAACCCATTGATCCGGCATTCATATTAACCATATCCAAATAAAAGAAACGGTCATCTCCGTAATTAAACCAATCGGTGAGTTCATCATTTCCCACAACACCATAAGAATAGCGCAATTTCAATTTATCTAGCAAATCTATATTCTGAGCAAATTTTTCCTCTTTCATATTCCAGGCTAATCCTATTGACGGAAAAAATCCCCATCTGTGTTTTGCATCAAATCGTTCAGAGGCATTGTATCCAAAGTTAACTTCTCCCAGATAACGGTTATCATAACCATAAGTTAGTCGTCCGGATAAACTGACATTCCTTTGAGGTAAAGAACGTTCCAAATTCCCTGCATTCGAGATTTTTTTCTCTCTTACATATCCTACTAATGTTCCTCCTAGAGAATGAACATCATTAAAGATACGATCATATATCAACGCACCTTCAATCCAATTTTCACTCCATACCTCTTTTCCTCTTTCGGCATACCCGAGCCATTCAGTACCTGATTTTTCATTCAGCAGCATCAAATCTTTTATTTGGTTTGGATTTTCCTGATCTTCCTGAGCCATATAATAAAATGGAGATATGGATCGAGATAATATGGATCTGGCACTTCGTTTTGTATATGCCATTATTCGAGATTTCAGCCCTTCTGTGATAAATCCAAAATCTTGATTCAATTCAGCCTGAACTGTAAAATTCGACGTATTATCTTCACTATATCCTGATAAGGCATTGGCATAAGGATTATAATATAAGTCAATAGTGTTAGATTCATTCTTTCCAGACATCGATGCGTTACCAAACAGGGGATGTTTAACCCATGGTTGCATATTTTGAGGAAACACAGCAGGAAACGCAACAGGACTAGCCTTTAACATACTTTTAAAAACATCTGATCCAGTATATACTCCACTAGAAGTAGCGGGACCGCTCAAATCATCAAAAAGGCCATTTATCCTGACTGACGCAATTGTTGTTTTAGTTAGATTGAGATCAATATTTGATCTGATTTCTAAACTTGTATTTTTTATATTTGTGTCAAAGTTATTCGTTTTGTGGGTTTTCAACATTCCATTATCAAAACGGTATGATGCAGACAGATAATATTTGGCAATATCACCACCACCAGATACGTTCATGTTCATACGATGATTGAGAGTATAATCTCTAATCATTATCTCTTTCCAATTGTTATTTGGATATAAATATTCATTAGCTTTCACTCGTGTTTTTTCTATTTTATTAAAATCATAAACACGTTCACCTCCTCTAGTTAACGATGCTTCATTTGCCAATTCCATATAAGTAACATTATCAGCCAAATTATACCCTTTTGCATTTGAAGATATCGAAGATTCATAGCGAATATTGAATTTGGTTTTTCCTGAATGCCCATTTTTGGTAGAAAGAAGAATTACTCCATTCGCTCCACGAGTACCATACATAGAGGTCGCTGTCGCATCCTTAAGGACAGAAAAACCCTCAATATCATCCGGTTGAATTCTTGCAAGCTCTGTTGTTGTGGATTCTATCCCATTAATTAAAATAAGAGGATCTACTTTACCAGCACCAAAAGACCCCACTCCTCGAATAAAAAAAGTTGCATTATCTCGTCCCGGCTCTCCTGAAGTCTGATAACTAATTAATCCGGCGACTCGTCCTGACAACATAGTAGTTAGATTACTTGTTGGCCCTTTTAGTTCTTTAGGGCGGACCGTTGCAACAGAACCTACCACAGTGGTTTTCTTCTCTTTACCCCATGCAGTAACAACGACCTCTTCTAACAATTCTATATCAGGTTTTAATACAATTTTAAGTAATGTATTATCTCCTATTGTAATTTCCTGTTTTTCATATCCTATGTATGTAATAACTAAAATATCGATAGATTTAGCATTGAGTTTAAAAATCCCATCAATAGTTGTCGTTGTTCCTACATTCGTCCCTTTAATCATAACATTAGCCCCAATTGCAGGTGTTACTCCATCTTCTTCAAATACTTCTCCTGTTATTTCTTTTATACTTTGCGCCGTTATATTTCCAGCAAAGATCATAAATAAACAAACTAGAGAGGCAATGTACACCATTGTTTTTTGTTGAATACTTTTTGTCTTCATTTTTTAAGGATTACTTAATAACTTTCATATAAATAATTCAATACGTTTAAATAAAAAATCTCTTGGTTAAAATTCTCACTCATAAGCATAAATTTTTAATAAATATTTTTTTTGTAATTTTATTGTTTAGGATTTTGTATTGACTAAGAGAATTGTTTCCAGTATTTTCCAGCACTGATATAATCCGCGCGGAACATGAAAACAGCCTTTCCATTTACCGCCTTTGAGGTCTAAAAGAACCTCTCCTTGCCGATTCAAATATCCCCACCATTCGGGGTATT
>ENA-UOOM01002720-UOOM01002720.1-fermentation-metagenome-genome-assembly--contig:-NODE-2720-length-14024-cov-11.093135_pt1 | contig 14024 bp, 9 predicted proteins | sample MGYA00245781_ERZ724031 | MGnify/ENA primary metagenome ERZ724031 (study PRJEB28704, sample SAMN03018317) | fermentation metagenome | biome: anthropogenic terrestrial biome; feature: soil; material... | reverse complement strand
GAAATTATAAGGCTTTTTATTAAATATTCAGATACAGAAAAAATAATCTAAATTAAATCCGTCCCTTTGAAAAGCTGTTTGACTTCCGCACGCAGTCCACGGTGTTCCTGCTTTGTTAAAGCAGTATCCGCGCTTATAATTTTCTGTGCGGCAGATTGTGACTGTTTAATAATATCTATATCATTTATCATATCTGCAATTTTAAGTTCAGGAAGACCATGCTGTCTTTGACCGAAGAAATCGCCCGGGCCGCGCAGTTTTAAATCCTGTTCAGATATTTTAAAACCGTCATTTGTAAGGCACATTGCTTTTAAGCGGGTTACAGCTTCACTGTTTTGCGCATCAGATATCAAAATACAGGTTGATTTATATTTTCCGCGTCCTACGCGTCCCCTCAGCTGATGCAATTGTGAAAGTCCGTAGCGTTCTGCGTTTTCTATTAGCATAACTGTGGCGTTGGGTACATCAACACCGACTTCAACAACTGTAGTTGAAATCAAAACGGATATTTTATTGTCAAGAAAATCACGCATAACTTCTTCTTTTTCTTTGGACTTCATTTTACCGTGAAGTATAGCGGTATTATATCCCGGAAGAAGGGAATTTTTCACTTTATCGGAATAATCTTTAACGCTTGCCATATCATTTCCGCTTTCATCAATCATAGGACAAATAATATAGCATTGCCGACCTTCGTCTATCTGTTTTTTAATAAAATTAAATGCTCTTTTTCTTTTATTGCTTGTTATTGCATAGGTGTCAACTTTTTGCCGCCCGGGAGGCAGTTCGTCGAGTATGGAAATATCCAAATCGCCGTAAATCATTAAAGCAAGTGTTCGGGGAATCGGTGTAGCGCTCATTACAAGCATATGGGGGTTATTACCCTTAATAGCGAGTTCTGCACGCTGTGATACGCCAAAGCGGTGCTGTTCATCTGTAATTACAAGTCCTAAATTTTTAAAAGACACACCCTTCGAAATAAGTGCATGAGTTCCGATGACAAGCTGAATTTCACCTGAACTGAGTCCGCTTAATACTTCACGCTTTTTCGGTGCGCTCATCGAGCCGGTTAAAAGTGCGACATTTATATTTTTGAGAAGGTGACTGAAAGACTTGTAATGCTGCTGAGCTAAAATTTCAGTTGGAGCCATAAGTGCTGCCTGTATTCCGTTTTGAACGGTGCAATAACAAAGTGCGGCGGCGACCGCGGTTTTGCCGGAGCCGACATCCCCTTGTATAAGTCTGCTCATTGTTTTACCGCTTGTCATATCTTTTAAAGCTTCGGTTACAGCCCTATTTTGGGCGCTTGTAGGCTTATAAGGCAGTAATGAGTAAAATTTATCAACATCGGTATTACTCAGCTTATATTGGCTTTCAGAGCGATTTTTAAGTTTCAACTGCAAAAGTCCTAATTGAAGGACTAATAGTTCTTCAAATGCCAAACGTCTTTTTGCCATAAGCATATCCTCCATACTGTTGGGAAAATGGATATTTAACAGCGCAAACCTTAAATGGCACAGCCCGTATTCCATTCTGAGGTTTTCCGGAATAGGGTCACGTATAGCATCTGGTAAAAGTTTGAGTGCATTTTTTACAGTATTAACAATTATTCTGTTTGTAAGTCCTTCGGTGAGCGGATAAATTGGGAAGACTTTTGGCGAGTTCTTACTTGGAATAAATTTGGGGGAACTCATCTGTCTTTTTAAAAAGTTTGCTGTAACCTTACCGTAAAATGTGTACTCTTCGTTTTCTTTAAGCAGTTTCAAGATATACGGATTATTGAAAAACGTGATTTCCATATCATTTACGCCGTCAGTGACGTTTACTTTATAAAGAGTCATTGAAGAACGTATTCTGATTTCCTTCGGCTTTGAAAGTACCGTTGCCCGTATTGCGCAGGGTTCATTGAGCGGTGCATTTTTAATAAGATGCGGGCAGCTCCAATCTTCGTATGCTCTCGGATATAAACGCAGTAAAGCGCCGACAGATGGCGCACCCAGTTTTGTAAACAACTGAGCACGTTTTTCGCCGACGCCTTTTAATTCTTGAATATTGATATTAAATAATGAACGCATCATTCTATAGATATAATAAAATAATAAATCGGTTGTCCGCCATTTACAAGAGTAACCTCTGTGCTGCTCGGAACTTTGTTTTTAATCCAATTGAAAGCGGAGTTTGCCTGTTCTGCAGTTACATCTTCACCGTAAATTATAGTTACAAAAGATGTATTGCGGTTTACCATTGAACGCGTAAGTTTTTCACATGCATGAACGGTATCTTTATCAATCATTTCGAGCTTTCCGTTATTAAGCGCAAGAATATCGTCTTTCTTAATTCTGTGTCCGCCGAATTCGGAATCGCGTGCCGCAAATGTAACTGAACCGGTAGAAACGTTAGATGCCGATTCCATCATAGTTACTGTATTGACTTCTGCAGAAGTGTCAGGGTCATATGCAAGCATAGCGGATAAACCCTGGGGAATTGTTCTTGTCGGTAATACAATTACCTTTCTGTCGCTTACCAAAGGAATTGTCTGTTCTGCCGCCATAATAATATTCTTATTATTCGGAAGAATCATAACTGTTTTTGCCGGTGTTGCCAAAACAGCTTCCAAAATATCGTTAGTACTCGGGTTCATCGTTTGGCCGCCGCTTATAACATGTTCACAGCCTAAGTCGTTAAAGAGAGTTTTAAGACCTTCTCCTGCGGCTACCGCTACAAAACCGACCTCGTTAACAGGTTCTGCCGGTGTTAATGACGCTTCCTGTTTTTCTTTATTTGCTTCTGCGTTTTTGCGGTGCTGTTCTTTCATGTTGTCGACTTTAACTGTAAGAAGCTGACCGAAAATAAGAGCCGCCTGCAAAGCCTTGCCAGGGTTTTCGGTATGAACGTGTACTTTTATTATTTCTTCGTCATCAACTACAACAACGCAGTCACCGATTGTTTCGAGGTAAGAACGAAGTTCCTGAGGATCGTGGCTGCATTCGGGGTCTCTTCCTACTATAAATTCTGTACAATAGGTAAAGTTAATTACATCGTCAAACTCTGCCGCAGCATTTCTGAAATAATCAGTCTCTTCGTCTTCATTTTCTTCTTTTGCGCTTTCTTCTTCATTGTATTCAATAATAACCCCGTCTTTAAGTACGCTGAGCATCCCGTCGAAGATATAACAAAGCCCCTTGCCGCCGGCATCTACAACGCCTGCTTTTTTTAATACAGGAAGGAGTTCCGGAGTTTTTTCCAAAGACTCAGCTGCGCCTTTACAAATTGCGCTCCATACGTAGACAACGTCATCGTCAATTTCCGCCGCCGCCAATCCCTTTTCATATGCTACACGGGATACGGTCAATATAGTGCCCTCTGTCGGCTTCATAACGGCTTTATAAGCGGCTTCGACTCCAAGTCCCAAAGCATTTGCCAAATCGTCACCGTTAACTTGTTCTTTACCTTCAAGTCCTTTTGAAAAACCTCTGAATAAAAGTGATAAGATAACTCCGGAATTGCCCCTTGCTCCATGCAGAAGGGCAGAAGCGGCAATGTGGGCGATTTCACCTACATTTGTGTTATTTATATTATCATTTTTTAAAAGTTCACGTGTGGCAGAACTCATTGTCATTGACATATTTGTTCCTGTATCGCCGTCCGGAACAGGGAAGATATTTAATTTATCAACTGATGATTTGTGCTTCAAAATATTATTAGCGCCTGAAATCATAGCTTTTCTCAGGTTGGTTCCGTTTATCAACTTTCAGCACTCCCTAATAATTCACAATATTTAATTTACATATTTTTCATCTAAATATTATAACATAGAGACAGCATAGTTTCAATGTTAATTTAATTAGTGAAATATGGAGAAATATTAAAGTTTATGTAAAATTATACAAAAATATCCTCACAATATTGTGAGGATATTTTTGATGGTAGGTATTATCTCGGCTCAACAATAAGTTTAATAGCCGTACGTTCTTCGCCGTCAATAGTGACACTTGCAAATGCAGGAATGCATATAATGTCTATTCCCGAGGGTGCAAGATAACCCCTTGCAATTGCTATGGCTTTAATTGCCTGATTTGCTGCGCCCGCTCCGACAGCCTGCAGCTCAACAGATCCCATTTCGCGAATTACTCCTGCAACTGCGCCCGCTACAGAATTAGGCGCTGATTTTGATGATACTTTTAATATTTCCATAATCTATCCTCCAGACTATTGCTAAATTATAATATCATCATAGAACGAAATGGAAAGTTTTGCAAGTGTTTTTTACAAAAAACAATTATTTTTTCGAAAATAATTGTAAATATTCCAATATTCCGGTTAAATTATTTCAATTCTCTCAGTTGATACTGTTTTTCCCGTTTTATCGTCAATGCAAAATAAAGTGCAGTCCATTTTACATTCTCCGTCCGCAAGGTCAAAACGCACAGGCATTTTTGTGCGTAATTTTTCAATTACAAGTTCCGGTTTTACACCAAGCACTGAATTAATGGTACCTGTCATACCCAAATCGGAAATGTAGCCCGTACCGTTCGGAAGAATACACTCATCGGCAGTTTGAACATGTGTATGTGTACCGAAAACCGCAGAAACACGTCCGTCAAGATAATAACCCAGCGAGCGCTTTTCTCCTGTTGCTTCGGCGTGAAAATCAACGAGTGTAATTGTGGGTAAGTGGGAAGAAAGTATTTGGTCAGCTTCGTCAAAAGGCGATTTAAGGCTTTCCATATATACTGTGCCCATTAAATTTATTACGCCGATTTGAATCCTTCCCATATCGACAATACAGAATCCTTTTCCGGGAGCCGCGGACGGGAAATTGGCAGGGCGGAGAAGGTATTCACAGCTGTCGTAAAGCTCGTAACTTTCTTTGCGGCGGAAACTGTGGTTTCCCGATGTTATAACGTCGACTCCGCTGTCAAATAAAAAACGTACAGAAGATGGCGTAAGCCCATTTCCGTCAGCTGAATTTTCGCCGTTTGCTATAACAAGGTCAATACCTTTCAATTTTTTTAAGTTAGGAAGATGCATACGCAAAAAACGGCACCCTACACTGCCTACTATATCTCCGATTGCAAGAATATTCATAATTTTGCCTACTTTCTATAGCTTAAAATCAAAATTAGAGTTTTGATTTCATAAACTTTAAGCGCTTTTTTAACAAATCCTAAATATAGTGGTTCTATATTAAATGTTGGGGTTCTCACCCCATTCCGCATAATTAATTTAGCAAAGAAATAAGCTGTTATTTTATGCGAAAGGGTATAACTGATTATTTAAATAAGCCAACTAAATGGGGGATTAGTGGTAGGCATTAAATATTAATTTGCCCCAACAATTGTTAAAGAGCCAATATAATTTTTGGAATCATATTGTTATTAAAAAAGGGGAACAGAATTTCTGTTCCCCTAAAATTACTCTCCCCAAATGCACAATTCCTGCCAAATTGAAGGATTGTGTTTTACGCCATTAAATATAACTGCTTTATTTTGCATACTCAATCGCGCGGCTTTCACGAATTATGTTTACCTTAATTTGTCCCGGATATTCCAATTCGCTTTCGATTCTATTGCAGATATCGCGTGCTAAAATTGCCATTTTGTCGTCACTTATAACTTCAGGTTTTACAATTACGCGAATTTCTCTTCCCGCTTGAATTGCAAAACAACGTTCCACACCATCAAACGAAGAGGCAACTTCTTCAAGTTTTTCAAGACGCTTAATGTAATTTTCAAGATTTTCGCGCCGAGCTCCCGGTCTTGCCGCCGAAATAGCGTCGGCTGCCTGTACAATACATGCAATAACAGTTTTAGCTTCTACATCGCCGTGGTGCGCTTGAATGGCATGGATAACGGTTTCGCTTTCTTTGTATTTACGAGCCACGTCAACACCGATATCAACGTGGGAACCTTCAATTTCATGGTCAAGCGATTTGCCGATATCATGCAGTAAACCTGCTCTTCGTGCAATTGTCGGATCCAAACCGAGTTCGGAAGCCATGACACCGGATAAAAATGAAACTTCAAGTGAATGGTTTAATACATTTTGGCCATAACTGGTGCGGTAACGCAACCGACCCAGCAGTTTAACAAGTTCAGGATGAATTCCGTTAACCCCCGCTTCAATAATTGCACGCTCACCTTCCTGTTTAATGGTGGCGTCTACTTCGCGGCGAGCCTTTTCAATAGTTTCCTCAATCCTTGCAGGATGTATTCTTCCGTCTGCAATTAAATTTTCAAGTGCAATACGAGCCACTTCGCGGCGTACCGGCTCAAAGCTCGACAAAGTAATTGCTTCAGGTGTGTCATCAATAATAAGATCAACACCCGTTAACGTTTCAATTGCTCTGATATTCCTTCCTTCACGTCCAATAATGCGGCCCTTCATTTCGTCATTCGGCAGAGGAACAACTGAAATGGTTGCTTCAGCAACGTAATCTGCGGCACAGCGCTGAATAGCCATACCGATGATTTCCCTTGCGGATTTGTCCGATTCTTCACGGGTTTGCTGCTCAAATTCCATAAGTTTAACTGCTTTTTCATGTGTAAGTTCATTTTCAAGATTTTTAAGCATATAATCTTTTGCCTGGTCAACAGTAAAACCGGAGATTCTTTCAAGCATATCAAACTGGCTTTTTTTGACAGCCTCTGCTTCAGCTAAGCGCTCGTCGGCTTTCTTATTCTTATTATTAAGAATTTCTTCCTTGGCTTCTAAGCTTTCTGTTTTCTTGTCAAGCGTTTCTTCTTTTTGCTGAATGCGGCGCTCTTGGCGCTGAACTTCTTTTCTGCGGTCATTTACTTCGCGTTCGGATTCCGTTCTAAGACGGTGTATTTCGTCTTTACCCTCTAAAACCGCTTCTTTTTTCTTTGCTTCGGACGATTTGATTGCATCACTTATAATTCGTTTGGCCTCAAGTTCAGCGGAACCTATAGTGAATTCAGCTTTCTTTTTTCTGTGAGCAATACCGCTCAAAAATGCTATTATACCGACAATAACCGCACAAATGAGTGCAATTATAATACATGTTGTTAAGCTGACAGTGTTCAAATTATTGGCACCTCCTTGTCCTTTTTTTCTTTTTAATATTATAGATTTAAATTATTATAGAATGGGTGCGTTAAGCCCATAAATGCATATTATTGCATCATAACCATAATTGTATTACTTCTAATACCCTTATGTCAAGAAATATTGGCTATAATTTGTATAATATATTAATGAATAATTAATAAATTCATATAAATCAGAAATACTATCAAAAATATAGTTAATATCATATAATAATTAGCCGATTACGTCTATTGACAAGGCGATTTTTCAGTGATAATATGACAACATAAAACAAAATATCAACGAACATGTTGATGAGGAAGCCTCGTTTCAAAAAATTGCAAAAGAGAGCGAATGTATTAGCTGAAAGCGTTTGCGGCAGTTAGAAATACAGGACACCGCCTCTGAGTGCATACCGAAAGCATTTTGCGTAAGGTATGCCGGTTAGCACCGTTAACTGCTTCAATGAGAGTGGATTTTTGTCCGCTGAAATTGGGTGGAACCGCAAGACACAGCCTTGCCCCTTGTACAGGGGGCAGGGCTTTATTTAATTTAAGGAGTGGTAAATTTGGTAAAAGTAATGCTGAAAGGCAATGAAAAAGAGTTTGAAAGCGGAATTACGATTGCACAAATTGCAAAGTCAATAGGTGCAGGCTTATATAAAGCCGCTTGTGCGGGAAAAGTAAACGGGAAAGTTGTCGACCTGCGTACGCCCGTTACAGAAGATTGTGAGGTGGAAATACTTACATTTGATGAACAGGAAGGCAAAAAAGCATATTGGCACACTACATCACACATAATGGCTCAAGCTGTTAAAAGAATTTTCCCGGAGGCTAAATTTGCTATCGGACCTGCAATAGAGAACGGCTTTTATTATGATTTTGACCTGTCGAGGACTTTGGTACCGGAAGATTTAGAAAAAATTGAAAAAGAAATGAAGAAAATCATAAAAGAAAATATTCCTCTTGAACGCTTCGAGTTATCTCCCGATGATGCAGAGGAACTGATGAAAAAAGAAAATCAAGAGTATAAAGTGGAACTGATTAAGGAGCATTCGGACAAGGGAGAGAAAATCAGCTTTTATAAACAGGGTGATTACACAGACCTTTGCGCAGGTCCTCATCTGTTAACTACAGGCGGGATTAAAGCAGTTAAACTTACAAACTGCACCGGTGCATATTGGAGAGCGGATTCCAATAATAAAATGCTCCAGAGAATTTACGGGATTTCGTTTCCTAAAGCTTCCCAGCTTGAGGCATATATAACAATGATTGAAGAAGCCAAAAAGCGTGATCACCGTAAATTGGGAAAAGACCTTGAACTTTTCACAATTATGGAAGAAGGCCCGGGATTCCCGTTCTTCTTACCAAAAGGCATGGTATTAAAAAATATTTTGATTGACTATTGGCGCCAAATTCACCGTGAAGCTGGTTACCAAGAGATTTCGACTCCTATTATTTTGAGCCGCAAACTTTGGGAAAGAAGTGGACATTGGGACCATTACAAAGAAAATATGTACACTACGGTTATTGATGACCAGGATTTTGCAATTAAACCGATGAACTGCCCGGGCGGCATTTTGGTATATAAAGCAAAAATGCATTCTTACAAAGACTTGCCGATTAGAATAGGCGAACTTGGTTTGGTACACCGCCATGAGCTTTCCGGTGCCCTCCACGGCTTAATGCGTGTACGCTGTTTTACACAGGATGACGCACATATTTTTATGACACGCGAACAGATTAAAAACGAAATTAAAGGCGTTGTACGTTTGATAGACAAGGTTTACAAAACATTTGGATTTGAATATCATATTGAACTTTCAACTCAGCCGGAAAATTCAATGGGTGCAAAAGAGGATTGGGATATTGCAACTAAGGCTTTGCGAGACGCAATAACAGAACTCGGATACGACTACGAAGTTAATGAGGGCGACGGCGCATTCTATGGTCCGAAACTCGATTTCCACCTTACGGACTGCATTGGCAGAACATGGCAGTGCGGAACGATTCAGCTTGACTTCCAGCTTCCGGAGCGATTTGAACTCGAATACACAGGCTCCGACGGAGAAAAGCATCGCCCAATTATGATTCACCGTGTTGTTTTTGGAAGTATAGAGCGTTTTATAGGTATTTTAACAGAACAGTATGCTGGGGCGTTTCCGTTGTGGCTTGCACCTGTTCAAGTTAAGGTTCTTCCTATTTCAGAAAATACTCATGAATATGCTAAAAAGGTTAACGATGCTCTTGCTTCAGCCGGACTTCGCAGTGAAGTCGATTTAAGGAACGAAAAAATCGGTTATAAAATTCGTGAAGCACAGCTTCAAAAAACACCTTATATGCTGGTTGTCGGCGACAAGGAACTGGAAAATAACACAGTTTCCGTGCGTTCGAGAAAAGACGGAGACCTCGGTGCAATTAGTTTGAATGATTTTATCGCGAAAGCATCGGATGAAGTGGATAAAAAAGTAAAATGACCAAAATAGAATAATAATTAAAGATGAATTAAATTCAAAGTCGGAAAAATTCGGCTTTGAATTTTTTTATAATTTAATATTCTGTATAAAACTTATAATAAAGGAAATATGGTTGTTATGTAAACTGATACAAATAGCATTTTTTCAACACATAATTTTCAACAGTCGAGGTAAAAAGTTGAAAATGATACGAAAATCCCATAGGGACAAGGTTAATATGTTGAAAACTATGTGGAAAATGTGGAATAATCAACTGAAAAATCAAGAAATACAAATTTATTGTTATGGTATTATGTAAAGTAAAACATAAAAAAGACCTTAAGTGAATTTATTACAAATAATTTAAAGAGTTAGCCGATATTTATGTATATATTAATAATTAATTCTAAATTATAATAATTATAATGTTCTAATATTGTAAAATACAAAAGATTAGTGGGGAGGCGAAGGCTTGGGAAGACTTGAAATGGATAATAATAAGTGGAGAATATTTTCTATAACGGTTGTAATAGCTGCACTTATTTTTTTTATTGGAGGATTTTTCGCAGCCAAAAATATAAAAGAAAATAAAGCTGACATAGAACCGTCGTTTATTACGGCTAAAATAATAAAAGAGATGCATTATAAAAATTTAGTCCCAGTCAGTCCAAACCAAGTATCTAAACATTATTCAATACAGAATGGAATAATTGATAATTGTTCTATTTATACAAGTAAATCGTCAGACAATGCGAGTGAACTTGCTTGTTTTTTACTTTCCGATAAAGCGAAGTTTGAAGAACTTAAGCCAATAATTACAGCCCATATTAACAAAAAGGCGTTGGGGTTTAAAAGTTTGAATCCCGCCCAGTATAAATTACTGCAAAGCGCTGAAATAGTGCAGAAGGGGAGATATGTGCTTGTCAGCGTCGGAAGTAATGCGGCCACAGATACAAAATTGTTTACTGAAATTTTAAAATAAAATAAATCTTGAATATTTAAAATATTTATGATAGAATGAATTACATTGTGCGGGAGTGGTTCAATGGTAGAACATCAGCTTCCCAAGCTGAGGACGCGGGTCCGATTCCCGTCTTCCGCTCCAAAAAAGGACACCTACTTTGTGGGTGTCCTTTTTTCGTATGAGTAAAAGGCAAGACGAGTGAGAACTCGCCATTCGCAGGTATAGAGAAATATGTAGTGAAAAATAAAACAAAGATAAATTTTAACAGCTCTTGGAATTTATAAAAGTAATTTGCTAATCATATTTATAAAGAGGGGATAAAAATGATTAGGTTGACTTGTCCGTTTTGCGGCGGTGATGTCAAGACAAAAATTACAAATGGTGTTACATTGTTCGAATGCAGCAACGATAAATGTGGTGCGGTTATAAGTTTCAGCGGAAAGAAATTAGTTGCCCCGGGAGTTTGCCAAGCCGAAACTCCTATCGAAAATTTTATACGTAGGGACAATACAAATTATAAATAACAGAAAAAACAATAAAAAATTATACTAATATAAATATTTATCGCAATATATACTTATTGTATATTAAAACACAAAAAAGGCAGCAATATTTTTGAAATGCTTGCTTTTTTATAGAAATTTTTAAATACTTAACTTGAAGTCTTATAATTTATATTTGTTAAACACAGATAAAATATTATATAATATCAGTATATAAAATCTTTTATTACTGGAGGACGTTCAATGTTAAAAATAGGGTGCCATCTTTCTTCTTCAAAAGGATACCTTGCTATGGGAAAACAGGCAGTTGAAATAGATGCAAATACGTTTCAATTTTTTACTCGCAATCCCCGCGGCGGTGCGGTTAAACCCCTAAATATAAAAGACATGGATGCATATAAGGAGTATGCGGATGAGAACTGTTTATTATCAATACTTGCCCATGCGCCGTACACTCTTAACGCATGCGCAAAAGATGAAAAGCTTCGGGACTTTGCACGTAACACAATGAAGGATGACCTTTCCCGCTTAGAGCATATACCGGGAAGTATGTATAATTTTCACCCCGGAAGTCATGTCAAACAGGGTGCTGAAATTGGAATAAATTATATAGCGGATATGCTTAATTCTATTTTGTATCCACAGCAGTCAACAGTCGTACTGCTTGAAACTATGGCCGGAAAAGGCAGTGAAGTCGGAAGAAGTTTTGAAGAACTTAGGGCAATTATTGATTTGGTAAAAGAAAATAATCTTTTAGGTGTTTGTCTTGATACATGCCATGTTTATGATGCGGGTTATGATATTGTAAATGACCTTGATGGAGTACTTGATGAATTCGAGAGAGTAATTGGAATTGAAAGGCTCAAAGCCATACATTTAAATGACAGCAAAAATCCATTCGGAAGCCATAAAGACCGCCATGAAAAAATCGGTCAGGGTAGTATCGGAATTGAAGCTTTCAAAAGAATAATAAATCATCCTATGCTTAAAAATCTGCAGTTTTATTTGGAAACGCCAAACGATATTGACGGATACGCAAAGGAAATTTCATTGCTAAAAAGCCTTTATTCTGAATAGAAGTTTAAAAACTAACCGTAATAAAAAGCCGCACGATACTGAAATTCCAGTATAAGTGCGGCTTTATTTTTTTAAATTTTAATGATTTCTTTAAGTTTCAATAAAGTATGTAGAGTTTAAAAATACTTAGACATACGCATTTGAATTGAGCTTAAAACGATAATTGCGGCTCCGGATACTGTAACAGCAATCCCTAAAATCAACTCTGCAATTGATAATCCTTTTTTCAATTAATATCACCTCTAAAATTATTATATCCCAAATGAATTATTAAGACAATAATATTCGAAAAATAATTTACAAGGCGCCTGCCGTTAAGACAGGCGCCAAGGAGGATTATTCAATGGAAGGGGGGTGGTTTAAAAGGAACAGCATTATTGTTATTGCAATAAGTGGCCGCTGCTGATATATACTATGCTGAAATAGGACAGCTTGTCAATATGAAAATTTAGAATACTTATTATTCATATTTATTAGCGTTATCGCACTTTATGTTATTTGAGTTAATATCATCTTCACAACGTGTTTGTGTATTGTAATTATTTAACGATATGTAAGACTCGTCAAGCTTAAAATTCTTTACGAGATTTTGTAAAAGTTTAGCCTGCTGTGATAATTCGTTGCTCGCTGCGGCATTTTCTTCGGATGTTGCAGAGTTGTTTTGGACGACCTGCGTTATTTGGTTTACACCGAGGGATACTTGTGCAACCGCAGAAGCTTCTTGTGTGGCGGCTTCGGATATCTGTTCGATTAATTTAGTGGATTCTTGTGAACTCGATATTATTCCCATAAACGATTCAGAAGCTATCTTTGCAATTTTTGTTCCCTGTTCAACAAGGTCAACTGTATTTTGAATTAAAGAGGAAGTTTGCTTTGCCGCTTGTGCACTTTTGCTTGCAAGGTTACGCACTTCACCCGCTACGACTGCAAAGCCTTTGCCTGCCGCACCTGCACGCGCCGCTTCAACGGCAGCATTGAGCGAAAGAATATTGGTTTGGAATGCAATATCTTCTATTGTTTTATTTATTTTACTGATTTCGGCAGAAGCTTTACTGATTTTATCCATGGAGTTAAGCATATTATCCAAACTTACTTTACCGTTATTAACTTCATCTGAAGATTTTAAAGCTAATACGCTTGCAACGGATGCATTTTCAGCTGTCTTTTGAATTTGATTGTTAATTTCGTTAATCGTTGCGGAAAGTTCTTCTACACTGCTTGCTTGTTCGGTAGCTCCCTGTGATAAATCTGTTGCATTATTGGAAATTTGTTCTGAATGCAGAGCTACCGATTCGGCCGCAGAACTTATATTTGACAATATGCTGTTTAAAGATTTAACGATATTATCAAGAGCTTCTTTAATATTTTTAAAATCGCCGTAATATTGGTTCTGTGGTTTAATGGTTAAATCGCCCTGCGCAATTGCACTTAAAACGTTTGAAATTTCTCCGACATACATTTGAAGACTGCTTACTGTGTTCCCGAGAGCATCCGCTACTTGTCCAACTTCGTCTTCCGAATTTATGGTAAGCTGTACGGCATCTTTATTAGATATTCCGATTTCGCCTTTTTCCATGTTATTTGCAAGAGATACTATTTGGTTAAGAGGGTTCCTTACTAATTTTTTTATAAATTTTGTAAGTATTATCGTAACAATTATAAGTAATAAAACAGAGAAAATAATAGAAACTAAAACTGTGATGTTTATAATTCTTTCGGTTGAATCTATATTTTTACCCGAAAACATAATTCCTACAGCGTTTTGACCATCTAATATGGGCGAATACGAACACATATAGGTGCTCCCCAATATATTTGTTTTACCGCTGTAATTCTGTTTGTTTTTAAGAACTCGGTCTATTATTTTAGAATCGGGTTTTATATTAAGCTGACGTTTATTGTCTTTGACTATGGTTGTATTTATGGGTTCACTTCCTAAAAATATCGTGAAGTCACTGTCACAGACATTTTTAAG
>ENA-UOOM01002718-UOOM01002718.1-fermentation-metagenome-genome-assembly--contig:-NODE-2718-length-14031-cov-10.291142_pt1 | contig 14031 bp, 13 predicted proteins | sample MGYA00245781_ERZ724031 | MGnify/ENA primary metagenome ERZ724031 (study PRJEB28704, sample SAMN03018317) | fermentation metagenome | biome: anthropogenic terrestrial biome; feature: soil... | reverse complement strand
CCGATAAACAGGAAGAGGAACTCAATGCTATTTATGATGATGTTTCATCTTTTGCTAAGATTTCCCGCCAGTTTTACAGGAGCGCTCCGAAAAGCCAGCGCGATAAGTTTTCGTTTAGCGCCATCCTCCGCCAACAAGGCCGTGCCATTAAGAAGGAAAAAGAAGAAGAAAAAGAAACAGCGAAATAACAAGTTTAATATAAACGGGGGTATCTGTTTTTACAGCCTTTGTGCAATTAATTTAAACAGGCACAAGGGCTGTATTTCGTTGAGTATCTTCCACTGAAATAAGGATAATCACACTTCGCTAAAAATATTTTGAAAGCTATTACCATCGTCATTCGCAGGAAAATAATGACTGAATTTAAAACATTAAAGAGGATGATCAGGAAAAGAACGGTCACAATATGTTGACGTGGCAACGGTAGTTAGGCATTTGTCACTTTCCGCAATCGGTTTGGCAATCATAGCAATCCATTTGGCAATGATAGAAGTTCGTTTGGCAACGCCCTTTATGATTTTGGCAATACCCTTTAGACGTTTGCCGGCGCTCTTTATTGTTTTGGCATCTTTCAAAATGTTTTCGACAATAATAGAATCTGTTTTGGCAACGTCCTTTGCATTTTTGGCAACGCTCTTTATTAATTGGGCATAAAAAACAAGGCCGAGACCTATTCCGGCCGTTGCAGTTTCTGTTTCAAAAACTCCTGTATAAAATCGGTCGTGGCTTCGATGCCCAATATCGACGAATTCATACATACATGATACGACGCGGCGGCGCCCCACACCTTGTTGCTATAATAATTGTAATAACCGGCACGTTTTTTGTCGATCTTTTCAATCAACTCGAGCGCTTTTTTACCCGTCAATCCATAGTAATCCTCCACACGCTTTATCCGGTCATCTTGCCCGGCGCTGATAAACACATTCAACATGCGCGGATGGTCGCGCAAAATATAGTCGGCGCAACGCCCGACAAAGATGCACGATTTCTCACGGGCCAAATCGCGTATCACATCGCTCTGGATCTGGAAAAGCGTTTCGTTCCAAAGATAATTATTGGAAAAGCCTTCATCCATGATCGATGTTTTAATTCCCAGGAAACCGCCGGTTAATGTGAAGCGTTTTTTTTCGTCCGCCTCTTCAAAAACTTCCTTTGACAATCCGCTCTGCTTGGAAGCCAATGCAATCAATTCCTTATCATAAAACGAAATACCTAATCGCTCCGACAAAAGCCGGCCTATCTGACGGCCGCCGCTTCCCAATTGGCGCCCGATGTTAATAATAAAATTGTCCTTCATATTTTTATTCATCTAAGAAACTGTTTTGAATTTTCCGAATGATCTAATTTTGTTTATTCTTTTATGCGTTCTGTCCGACCGGAGGTAGCTCTTCGCGCTCTTTTATTTTAAATTGACGGAATTGATAAATCAACATAATGGCCGCGACAACGCTCGAAATCAAATCGGCAACAGGCATGCTGTACCAGATGCCGTCGATTCCCCAATAACGGGGAAGAATTAATAAACAGGGCAACAGGAATAATAGTTGCCGGCTGAGCGACATAAATATCGCTTTGCCCACCATCCCGATGCTTTGGAAAAAATTGGAGGTAACCATTTGAAATCCGATAATCGGATAGGTCAAAAAGACAATATGCAACCCGTTGCGCGAAAGGGCTATCAGTTCTTTGTCACTGGTAAACATCGAAGCGATCTGTTCCGGAAAAAAGTATACCACAAGGAATCCGAAAGTCGTGATGCATGTCGCCGCGATGATCGATTTTTTCAATACCTCCGTCACTCTCTTGAAAAGCAGGGCGCCGAAGTTATAGCCGGCAATCGGCTGCATACCCTGATTCAATCCCATCACAATCATGACAAACAGATAGGCGATACGGTTGACAATGCCGTAAGCTCCTACCGCTAAATCGCCTCCCGTGCGCAACAACCCTTGATTGATCACAATCACAATCAGGCAGGCCACGGCATTCATCATAAAAGGCGACAGGCCGATGGAAAGGGAATCCACTACAATTTTTTTATGAAGTTTAAAGGCGCTTTTTTGAAGGTAAATAAAATTCTTTTTATTACTGAAGAATTTCAATTGCCAGATCAGCATCACCGTTTGCGAAATAACGGTAGCCCAAGCGCTTCCCTTTATTCCCCACTGGAATACGAAAATAAACAGCGGATTGAGCACCAGATTGATCAAAACGGTAAATATAGTCGCATACATGGCTTTCTCGGGACTTCCGGCCGAACGAAGCATGCCGTTTAATCCCAGGTACATGTGTGTCACCACATTTCCCAGCAAAATAATATGCATAAAGTCCCGGGCATAAGGGATGGTGGCATCGCTGGCGCCGAAAAAATACAGAATCGGATCCAGAAAAATAAAAGCGACAACCGAAAAGCCTACGCCGAAAATAACATTCAACGTGAGTTCGTTTCCTAAAATAACATTCGCGGTTTCGTAATCTTTCTGTCCCATGCGTATAGAGAGCAACGTTGCCGCGCCCGCCCCCACCAGCGAGCCGAATGCAGCCGCCAGGTTCATCAACGGGAACGTAATGGCCAATCCCGAGATAGCCAGCGCACCGACACCATGCCCGATAAAAATACTATCGGTAATATGGTATAGCGAGGATGCCGTCATGGCTATAATAGCCGGGATGGCATATTGAATCAGCAACTTGCCTATTTTCTCCGTTCCTAATTCCGTTGGATTTTTTACTACACTCATTCTTTTATTTTCTTTTTTCTATTCAATTTGCGGGCGCAAAGCTACTAAAAAAGAAGCATACCATTTTGTTAAACATAAAAAAGAATTGTTTACTCTAAAAAGGTTCCAACCGAAGCTTCCGATAAAAAACACATTTAAGAAGGAGAATAAACAGGTTTGCCCACTCTGAGGATATGTTCCTTGAGATCAGCATTATCCAGCGTTGAAAAATTTATAACATCGACATTATAAGGCAATGAACTTTCATTAAAATCGTTTTTGATTCTTCTGACGACTTCATGCGAAATGTCGCTGCCGGTAATAGCTAAATCAATGTCGCTGCCGGCATGAAAAACGCCTTTGGCTCGGCTTCCGAAAATCAGAACGTGTTCAACGCCTCGATGTTTATTAAAGATACTTGCAATGGTCTGTCTGTCGCGCCGGCTGAGTCCGAATTCATCAACTTCCTTCATACTCCGATTCAAAAAATTGATATAATTGGGTTATTGCCGGAAAAATGTCATTTCGTAATTCTATTTCCGCCAAGCGAAACAATTCTCCGTCGTAATCGTGCGACAGTTCGTTGCGTATATCCAAACCGTCAATCAACGGCTGGGCATAATCGATGTATTTTGCCTCCTGCGCTTGACGGAAAGTATCTTTGGGAGAAGGTTTAAAAGTAAAACCCTTCTCTTCCAGAAAATCTTTCGTGACTTTCCAGGCAAGCTCAATGGTAAATTCAAAACGCTGTAGTAAACCATTACGTTCCAATTCGTTCAATTCCTGCTGGTATAAAGCTTCCTCCAACCGCAAAAATGCCCGTTCGAAATTCCGAAAACGCTGTTTCCAACGTATATCCCTATCATCCATAGCTATAAATAATCAATATTGATAAGGCAAAGATAAAAATTAATTACGAACTATCAGCTACCGACCGTCAGTTATCGGTCGGACACGTATGACGGTTATTGTAACCGATGAATAAGGCATATGGATAGGAGCAAGAATGAATTTCAATATTTTATATTCTTAAACAGCACGCGGTTCTCCCGAGCCTCGTTTAAGCGCGACAACATATCCTCCCGGGTAAACCGGGTGAAATCGGTATGTTTGTTTCCTAAAATCTGTTGCAACAATGTCCGCAGCTCGTCCTCCGAAAACTGTTCGATGATTTCATTGAAAGGCTCTTTCGAACCAATCTCAAAGCGAATAAACGCCAACCGGGATTTAGCGGTCGGATAATCGGGCGACAAATTCAACAATTGATCCAGATAACCGGCGGCTTGTTCATATTTCTCTTGTGCAATACTGATGTTGGCCAACCGATCGATAATATCTTCATTCTCTTCCGAGATAAGCGCCGCTTTCATATAAGCCGCTTCGGCCCGCACCAAATCATTATCGTTGAAAGCCAATTCGCCTTCGAGCATAAAGTAGTCGAGCGATGCATGGTCTTCTTCAGGAACCTCCTCAAACAACCGGTGCGCCATATCCGTATCCCCTTGATAAATATACACAAAAGCGCGTTTAATAAGAATGCCGGCGGGGCCGAACTGCGCTTCTTTTTTGTCGAGCAATTTCATCATCCGGTCGTACTCCCCCATCACTTCGTATGCCTCGAACAACGAATCATACAAGCTTTCGTCATTCGGTGCTTGTGAAATACACTCTTCAAACAGCCGGATGGATTCGGCTACGTTTTCGTTCAGATAAAGGGCCAGAGCCTTTAACTTCCGTACCGACACATCTTTATCATTGATGGTAAGTGCAAAATCGAAGGCATCGATGGCTTTGTCGTACTGCTCATTCATCGAATAGAGTTTTCCTATATTCACCCAGGCTTCAAACGAATACGGGTTCGCATCGAGCAGAAGGTTATTATAGAGGATGGCTTCTTCAAAGTCGCCTTTCATCTCATAAGCATATGCCAAGTCGGTCAGGACATCGGCATTATCGTCCTCAATCTTGAGGCTTTCCTGCAAAAAAGAAATGGCCCGGTCGAACAAATCCACATCATTAAACAAAAATCCGAGCTCCGTGATAAATTCATAGAGGTCATCAATAGCCAGTTCACTGTTTAATAATTGATTGATCAACTCATCGACTTCCTCATTGCGTTGCAGATGCAATAAACACTCGATTTTGACGAGTGCCAGGTCTATTTCATCTTCCGCAGAAGTGATGTATTTCAAATATTCGAGCGCTTCGGTGTATTGTTCGGAAAAAACGAGTGTCTTTGCTCTTAACAACATCAGTTCGGGACTACCCGGATGCATTTTCAGCCCTTCATCCAACAACAGGAGCGACTCTTCCTCGTCGTCCATCGAATGGTAATAATCGGCCAACAGAGCAAATTCATCGGCATCCAGATACATCTGTTTACCGATGAAACGCATTTGCTCGTATTTTTCCACTAACGCTGTTATATTGATCTCGTCATCCATTGGCTATGATTGCTTCGATTTAATTTTATTCCACGAATCTTTTAATGAAACGGTGCGGTTAAACACCAACTTTCCGGCCGTTGTATCGGGGTCGACACTGAAATAGCCGATGCGCTGAAATTGAAACCGTTCAAACGGTGCGGCATCCTTCAGGAAAGCTTCCACTTTGCAATGGCTTTTCACAATAAGCGAATCGCGATTGAGCAAGTCGCGGAAGTCTTTGTCTTTTTCTCCCGCAGGATCTTCCACCGTAAACAACCGATCGTACAGGCGTACTTCGGCATCGATGCTATGACCGGCGGAAACCCAGTGAATGGTTCCTTTCACCTTCCGGTTGGCCTCGGGCAACCCGCTTTTGGTTTGCGGGTCGTATTCGGCATAGACACTCGTCACGCGGCCGTTTTCGTCCTTATCGCAACCCGTACATTTCACAATATAGGCATTCTTCAGACGCACCTCGTTGCCGGGAGTCAGGCGGAAATATTTTTTCGGCGCATCTTCCATAAAATCGTCGCGTTCTATCCACAATTCGCGGCTGAAGGTGACCAAGCGGGTGCCCATCGAATCATCTTCGGGATTATTGACCGCTTCCAGTTCCTCCGTCTGCCCTTCGGGATAATTGGTAAGAACGAGTTTGACCGGATCGATGACGCCCGATACACGCATGGCTTTTTTATTGAGATCCTCGCGAATGCTGTGTTCGAGGAGCGACACATCGATGACGCCGTCATATTTGGTATAACCGATATTATCGACAAAGTGGCGGATCGATTCGGGGGTATATCCCCGGCGGCGCAATCCGCAAAGCGTCGGCATGCGCGGGTCGTCCCACCCGTTGACTAATTTCTCCTGCACCAATTGCAACAAACGGCGCTTGCTCATCATCGTGTAGGTCATGTTCAGGCGGTTGAATTCGATTTGCCTCGGACGGTAATCCTTTTCAGTCAATTGATCGAGAAACCAGTCATATAAAGGACGATGCACTTCAAACTCCAACGTGCACAACGAATGGGTCACCCCTTCGAAATAGTCCGATTGCCCGTGCGCGAAATCATACATCGGATAGGCTTTCCATTTCGTGCCGGTACGATGATGCGGGATATGAATCACGCGATACATGATGGGGTCGCGCATGTGCATGTTCGACGAGGCCATATCGATTTTAGCCCGCAGCACCATCTTTCCCTCGGCCACTTCGCCGCTGTTCATCTTTTCAAACAGTTCGAGCGACTCCCCAATGGGTCGGTCGCGATAAGGACTATGGGTTCCGGGAACGGTAGGCGTACCCTTTTGCAGGGCAATCTCTTCGGCCGACTGTTCATCGACATATGCTTTGCCTTCCTGAATAAGGCGGACGGCAAAATCCCAAAGCTGTCCGAAATAATCGGACGCATAATATACGTTCTCCCAATGAAAACCCAGCCAGCGGATATCTTCCATAATAGAATCGACATATTCCACATCCTCCTTCACCGGATTAGTATCGTCGAAACGCAGGTTACAGATGCCGCCATATTCTTCGGCAATACCGAAGTCGAGGCAAATAGCCTTGGCATGCCCGATGTGCAGGTAACCGTTGGGTTCCGGCGGAAAACGGGTTTGTATCCGTCCGTCGTTCCTGACGTCTTGCAGATCCTTTTCGACAATCGTTTCAATAAAATGAAGGCTCTTTTTATTGTCTCCGGAATTATTTTCGTTTGTACTCATCATTATATTATTATGTATTCAATTTTTACAAGTTATTTCGCCTGAAAGTCGCCGGTCTACAGTTTGCAGTTTACAGTCCCTTCTCACTTCATACCTCATACCTCATACCTCATACCTCATACCTCATACTTCATACCTCATACCTCATACTTCTATACACTCTCGCGTAAGGCGTGGCCTCATACCCGCAAAACTCGCCTTTTAAATACTTGTAATAACCGGTTATCGCCACCATGGCCGCGTTGTCGGTTGTATAAGAAAATTTGGGAATGTGGATCTTCCATCCGTAACGGTCGCGATGCTCTTCGAAAGACCGTCGCAATCCCGAGTTGGCGGAAACGCCTCCCGCTACGGCGACTTCTTTTATATGTAAATCGTTCGCCGCGTGGCGAAGTTTATTCATCAGGATATCGATGATGGTTTTTTGAAGAGAAGCGCACAGATCGGCTTTATTCTTTTCGATGAAGTCGGGATCCGTTGCAAGACGGTCACGCAGAAAATAGAGGAATGAGGTCTTCAATCCGCTGAAACTGTAATCGTAACCGGCAATATGAGGCTTGCTGAACGTAAACGCATCGGCATTTCCCTGCGAAGCGAGTTTATCGACGACCGGACCTCCGGGATAACCCAATCCCATGACTTTGGCGCATTTGTCGAATGCTTCTCCGGCAGCGTCGTCGATGGTTTGCCCGATAATATCCATCTCATAGACCGACTTAACGACGATAATCTGAGAGTTGCCCCCCGAAACCAGCAGACAGAGGAAAGGGAAGCGGGGTTGATTCTGATCCTCGGCATCTTCTTTTATAAAATGAGCCAACACATGCGCCTGCAAATGGTTGACCTCTATCAACGGGATATGTAATGCCGAAGCGAACCCTTTGGCGAAGGAAGTTCCGACCAACAACGATCCTAATAATCCGGGGCCTCGCGTGAAAGCCACCGCCGACAGTTCTTCGCGGGCGATTCCGGCCTGTTGAAGGGCATCGTGCACCACCGGAATGATATTCTGTTGATGCGCGCGCGAAGCAAGCTCCGGTACAACTCCTCCATAACGTTCATGCACCGACTGATTGGCAATCACATTCGAAAGGATTACCCCATCGCGTATTACCGCAGCCGAAGTGTCATCGCATGAAGATTCTATACCCAAAATAGTTATCATTTCTCTCATAAACAAGGTACAAATGTACATAAAAAATCATTAATGAATACATACCCCATCCATGAAAATTCCCGTTTGGGCATGCCAAAAGCCCCTTGTGGTTCTCTGAGCCCTTGCTTTGCGTTTCTTTGTGTTACTTATTTTATTGTCACACAAAGTTTCACAAAGCAGGCATCGAGTTACACAGAGAATAATAGACATAATTGTTACAACACTTTTGCGAACCAACTTCCATCAATCTCCCAACAATCTTTCATCAATCTCCCAACCGTACAAAAAGGCAAAATATTGTCGATTCTTTGAACATATTCCCGTTAAAAGTGCTATCTTTACCGTCGATATTAATATTAATAATGTACAACATCATTAATCTTAAATTATGGCAACAATCAAACCGTTCAAAGGTGTCCGTCCTCCTAAGGCAATCATAAAGGAGGTCGCTTCGCGTCCTTACGATGTGTTGAACTCGGAAGAAGCGCGCGAAGAAGCTATGGGCAACGACAAATCGCTCTATCACATCATTAAACCCGAAATTGATTTTCCTCCGGGAAAAGACGAACACGATGCCGACGTATACGAAAAGGCGGTGGAAAATTTCGGGAAGTTTCAACAAAAGGGATGGCTGCTTCAGGACGAGAAGGAAATGTATTATGTGTATGCACAAACGATGAATGAAAAGACTCAATTCGGTCTCGTCGTAGGTGCTTATGTCGATGATTATCTTACCGGAAAAATCAAAAAGCATGAATTGACCCGGCGCGATAAGGAGGAAGACCGCATGAAGCATGTACGCATAAACAACGCCAATATCGAACCGGTGTTTCTGGCGCATCCCGATAACGATGAAATAGACGAAATTGTAAGGCGTATTACGCAACAAACGCCCGAATACGATTTTGTGTCGGACGATGGCGTAGGGCATCATTTCTGGCTGATCCCTGACGACAGAGATATCGAAGCCATTACCCGCATATTTGCACGTTTCCCGGCCTTATATATCGCCGACGGACATCATCGTTCGGCTGCGGCGGCTCTTGTCGGGGCGGAAAAAGCAAAAAACAATCCCCATCACCGTGGCGACGAGGAATACAACTATTTCATGGCGGTATGTTTTCCCGAAAACCAGTTGTCTATCATCGATTACAACCGTCTGGTGAAAGACCTCAACGGGCTTACTCCCGACGAGTTTATCAAACGGCTCGAAAAAAACTTTGTCGTAGAGCCTACCGGCACGGAGCTTCAAAAGCCCAAAAGCCTGCACACATTCTCCATCTATCTCGACGGACGTTCGTTCAGCGTAACGGCTAAACCCGGCACGTATGACGACAACGACCCTATCGGCCAATTGGACGTAACCATCACATCCGGCTTAATCCTCGACGAGATACTCGGCATCCGCGACTTGCGATCCGACAAACGGATTGATTTCGTGGGGGGCATCCGGGGTTTAAAGGAATTGGAACGCCGCGTCGATAGCGGGGAAATGGCACTGGCAATCGCCTTGTATCCGGTCTCCATGAAACAATTAATGGACATCGCCGATACGGGTAATATCATGCCGCCCAAAACAACCTGGTTCGAGCCCAAATTACGATCAGGACTCGTGATTCATAAATTAGACTAACTCATTCATCGATTTTTTTCACAATGAATATCGCAGAGACTATTCATAGACAAACCGAGGACGTATATACGGAAATCGTACGGCACTATCAGTATTTGCACCGGCATCCTGAATTGTCCTATCACGAGGAGAATACAAGCCGGTATGTGGCTGATTTTCTCGAAGCCGAAGGGATTTCTTTCCGGAGAAATATCGGCGGTAACGGTTTGCTGGCATGGGTGCAGGGTACAAAGCCTGACAATGGCCATACGGTAGCGTTTGTAGCGGATATGGATGCTTTGCCGGTTCAGGAAAAAAACGAGATCCCTTATAAATCGGTTCATAAGGGGGTGATGCATGCTTGCGGCCACGATTCGCATACGGCATCGTTAATGGGGGCGGCAAAGATGGTGCATACGCTACGGGATGAACTTGCAGGAAGAGCGTTATTCGTTTTTCAACCGGGCGAGGAACAATCGCCGGGCGGTGCCGATCTCATGCTCAAAGATCATCTTTTTGCCGACCGGGAACCGGATTTTATTGTAAAGCAACATGCTTATGTCGATCTCCCGGCAGGAAAAGTAGCGTTTCAGACGGGTACGGTGATGGCTTCCGCGGATGAAGTACATATAAAGATAATCGGTCACGGAGGACACGGCGCCCTACCCCACGAATTGAACGATACGGTTTTGGCCGCATCGAATGTTATCGTTGCCTTACAGCAGATCGTCAGTCGCCGGCGCAATCCGTTCAGCCCGATGACTCTCTCTTTCGGAAAGTTTATTGCACCGGGCGCTACGAATGTCATTCCCGATGAAGTCGTTTTAGCCGGATCGCTGCGTTGTATGGACGAGAGCGAGCGTTTTAAAATGTGCAAAATCATTCCCGATATCATAGAATCAACGGCTGCCGCCTACGGATGTTCGTGCCAAGTAGCCATTCCGCAGGGATATCCCTGTACCGTTAGTCACGAAGACATCACGGCACAGGTTCGCGCACAAGCCGTAAACTATCTCGGTGCGGAAAATGTCGCGGAATATCCCCGCCGGATGACGGCCGAAGATTTCGGATTTTTCACACAGAAATATCCGTGTTGCTTTTATCGTTTTGGCGTGAATAACGCACAACAGACCTGCGGCAAGCTGCATTCTTCCACTTTTCTTATTAATGAAGATGCGCTTAAAACAACGTCTGCTTTATTTGCTTTCATTGCTTTGACATCATTCCCCAAATAATGACGAAAGCTAATTCGAGTCTTTTCTATTGAAAAAATTACTACATTTGCACACAATTATTTTACGTTTCAATAATAAATGCATATATGACCCACTACGAATTTGATGAATTAGATGAAAAAATATTAAAACTGATTGTAGAAAATGCCCGTATTCCGTTTCTGGAAGTAGCCCGCGCATGTGGGGTATCAGGCGCAGCGATTCATCAACGTGTACAGAAACTGATCAATCAGGGCGTCATTAAAGGATCGGAATATTTGATCGATGCGGAAAAAATAGGCCTCGAAACATGCGCTTTCATCGGGCTGTTCCTCAATTCTCCCACTTCTTTCGACAAAGTCGTAGCCGAACTGGAAAAAATACCCGAGGTAATAGAATGTTATTATACCACCGGACAATACGATCTGCTGATCAAAGTTTTTGCCCGGAATAATAAAGATTTATTACACATCATCCATAATAAATTGCAACCTATAGGATTATCCCGAACCGAGACGCTCGTCAGTTTTAAAGAAGCTTTTCGGAAAAAGCTCCCTATTAATGTATCAAAATGAACCGGACACCTGCTTCCGGGTTATTTTCTTTATATAAATAGCCTGAAATGACAGGCTAAAAGAGAGATCTCTTACGTTTAAGGTGTGTGTTTTAGAGTCATTTTAAATAATTGATGCCGGAGCGGATAAACACTCGGCGGCTTTTATTTAATTCAGTAATGGAATGGAGAAAATGTTTCACCCGGATAAATTTGCAGAGATATACGATGCCTATTATAAAAAATGTTTTTTATTTACAAAATCCTATGTACATGAAAAACAGGCTGCGGAAGATATTGCATCCGACTCGTTCATCCATTTATACGAAGCTCTGCAAAAAGGAGAAGAAATAAAAAACATTCCGGCCTACCTATTAACCTTAGTAAAGAATAAGGCCGTCGATTATCTGCGTCAAAAGACGATACGGATGAGGACACACGAAACATTCTCCAACATCGATGCCGAAGAACTCGAGTACCGTATATCCACGTTGGAAGGATGCAACCCGGAACTTATCTATTCTAAAGAAATTCAACAAATTGTGGATGCAACCTTGAAGCAATTATCTCCTAAAACCCGTGAAATTTTTAGAATGAGCCGTTACGAGAACTATTCGAATAAACAGATCGCTACGGAATTAAACATCCATATAAAAACCGTAGAATACCACATTACGCAATCCTTACAACTGCTGCGGCGAAACTTGAAAGACTATTTGCCGCTGTTTTATTTTTTCTTTTATTTTTAAAAGGACAAAAGGAACATCCGTCTTCTAAAGAACCTATCTGGTAACATTTTCACGATCAGCGGATAGCTGTTTCATTGCCCTTTTTGTTGAAGGTGAAAATGAAAAATTACTCAACAAAAATATTTTTCCGTTTAGGGTTAACGTCCGCTCAAACGTCATACTTACTATAACCGGGAAATTTCCCCTATTGCTATAATAAAAGAGAATGAATTCTGATCTGATAAAAAAATATCTGGAAGGAAATACAACGCAAGCCGAAAACAGAGAAATATACCGATGGATAAAACAATCTCCCGAAAACGAAAAGGATTTTGAGAATCTGAGGCGCTTGTATGATATTACGCTCTGGCAAGACGTATCCTTCCCTGATACATCTGAGCAAAAACGCACCGTTATCCGTAAGCGAAGACTTTCTATTCTTGCGAGCATAGCAGCCGCATTTATCATCGGGGCAGGATTATTCTATCTATATCAATCGGATACGTTCAAGCACATTTTTGATACTATTTATCCAAACGAAGAACCGGCTCTCTATACAACAACGGTTCCAACAGGAGAATATACCCGGTTGGTATTGGACGACGGGACAAGCGTTTGGCTGAATTCCAAATCGACCCTCGACTATCCCTTACATTTTAGTGACGACCGGCGACTCGTCCGGTTGTCGGGGGAAGGTTATTTTGACGTAACCCATGATCCCGACCGTCCTTTTATCGTCGAAACCGCGGAATATACCGTACAAGTATTAGGAACCGAATTTAACGTAAGAGCCTATGATTATCAACATACTTTCGAAGCCTCATTACTGCAAGGAAGCGTGTTGATAAAAGCATTAAACACCGCAGACGAACTGTTACTCGAGCCCGATCAACGAGCGATAACCGAGAATGGCAACTTGCAGGTCACGACTTTTCACAAAGACGAGTTTTTATGGCGGGAAGGGATTCTTTTTATCGATAATAAAACGATTTCGGAAATCCTCGTCATTCTCGAACAATATTATGATATCCATTTTATTATCGATGAAAACTTACCGGAAGAATCGAAAAAATATACCGGCAAATTCCGCATTCAGGATGGTGTAGAACATATTCTTAATGTTCTCCGATTACAAAACGAATTTAATTATATACACACCAATTGGCAAGAAAATAATTATTATAAAATAATCACCACTAAACAACAAAAGCCTATGTAAATAACCAAATGAGAAGAGAATGAAAAGAATGAAGTCAAAGATAAACAAACAGTAAAAATGAATTAAATGAAAAGAATGAAAAACATTCATGAAAAAAATTTGAATATATGAATATTTTAAAAAGACTAATCACATGTTATCAGGTAAGAATGCGCATATCCATTTTGGGCGTTTTTACATTTTTTGCATTTTCATTAGCAGCAAACTCTCAAAATGCAAAAGTCGATATCAGAATAAATAATCAAACCATCCAGCAAGTTCTAACGGAAATAGAAAAACAAACCGGTTATTTATTTGTATATGACAAGAACGAAGTGGATTTGAATAAACGGGTGACTCTCCGGGCAAAGAACGAATCGGTAAAAGAAGTTTTGAACGACCTTTTTGCTCAAACCGATATTGTATCCGCCATCGAAGGCCGCAACATCGTATTGATGAAAAAAGACCGTTCGTCATCGACTTCTACGGTTCAGCAACAAAATCGGAAAACAGTTACCGGGCAGGTTTTAGATGGAAATAACCAGCCTGTTATCGGAGCGAACATCATAGAAGAAGGGGCGCCCTCTAACGGCACCATAACCGATATCGACGGGTACTTTTCGTTACAAGTAGCAGAAGATGCCATCCTTAAAATATCCTATATAGGTTATCTCAGTCAAGATATTCCGGTTTCAG
>ENA-UOOM01002717-UOOM01002717.1-fermentation-metagenome-genome-assembly--contig:-NODE-2717-length-14050-cov-8.185566_pt1 | contig 14050 bp, 9 predicted proteins | sample MGYA00245781_ERZ724031 | MGnify/ENA primary metagenome ERZ724031 (study PRJEB28704, sample SAMN03018317) | fermentation metagenome | biome: anthropogenic terrestrial biome; feature: soil; material... | reverse complement strand
GGAAGGCCCATAATGCCCATTCCAATAAAACCAAGCTTTTTCATTGGGCTTCCTCCTAATTATTTATTGGGAATATGAATTGCTCTCTTTTCAGCCGCCAGTGCCGCTTCTCTTACTGCCTCCGTTACAGTAGGATGTGCATGGATTGTTGCAAAAATATCTTCCACTGTAGCTTCCATTCCAATTGCCAGAGCGCACTCGCCAATCAGGTCTGTTGCGCGGGGGCCAAGAATATGAACACCCAATACCTCTTTGTATTCTTTTCCGATAATAAACTTAATCATGCCAACGCCGCCGTTCATAATTAAGGACTTGCCGTTTGCCATCAGAGGGAATTTACCAACCTGGAAGTCGATGCCCAATTCCTTTGCCTTTTCTTCTGTTAAGCCAACGCCTGCAAATTCGGGGTCCGTGTAAACACAAGAAGGATTTGTTGCACCATCATAAAGGGCCTCTTCACCCAGTGCATTCTCTGCGGCAATTTCGCCCTGTGCGGATGCAACGTGGGCAAGCATAACCTTGCCTAAGCAGTCGCCAATGGCATATACATTTGCAACGCTTGTTTCCATTTTATCATTTACAGAAATACGGCCTCTGTCGTTGGCAATACCAACTGCATCCAAGTTTAAGGCCTCTGTGTCTGTTCTTCTGCCAACAGCAACCAATACCTTTTCTGCTGTGAAAGCTTCCACCTTGCCGCCAACCTCAACATTTACCTTTGTCAAAGCGCCGCCTTCTACAGACTGTACCTTTGCATCCGTCATAATCTTGATGCCACGGGCTTCCATCATCTTGCGCAGTTGTGCTGTCAATTCTCCGTCCATCATAGGCAGAAGCTTGCTCATTGCTTCCACAACGGTTACTTCTGTACCAAAACGGGAATATGCTGTTGCCAATTCAATACCAATTACGCCGCCGCCGATTACCAAAAGGCTCTTTGGTACTGTTTCAAAGGAAAGTGCTCCTGTGGAATCCACACAGCTTGCGTTTTCCTTTACACCGGGAATGGGAGGAACTGCGGGAACAGAACCGGCCGCAATAATAATCTTGTCAAAAGTCAGGTTCTCTTTGGAACCGTCTTTCTTTGCTACTGTCAAAGTGTCTTTGGATGCAAAAGAAGCAACACCTTCAATTACCTTGATTTTGTTTGCTTTCATCAGTCCTGTTACGCCGCTTACCAGCTGATTGGTTACTGCGTTTTTCTTCGCCTGTACCTTGTTCCAGTCAATGCCCTTCACTTCAACATTGATGCCCAAATCAGCCATGTGGCTTGCTTCAGCCAGTGCCTCTGCGGAATGAAGAAGAACCTTGGTGGGGATACAGCCCACATTCAAGCAAGTACCGCCCATTTTGTTTTTCTCAATTAATGTTACTTCGCCGCCCAGCTGTGCAGCACGAATTGCCGCAACATATCCGCCGGGGCCGCCGCCGATAACAGCAACTGTGGTTTTGCCTTCTTTTTTCGGTGCAGGTGCCGCTGCGGGCGCAGGTGCTGCTGCAGGTGCTGCCGCACCAACTGTCTCTCCTGCCTGTCCAATATATGCCAGAACACCTTTTACAGGAACATCTTCGCCTTCTTGTGCAACTACTTTGATCAGTGTGCCTTCTTCTTCACTCACAACTTCGCTGGTCAGCTTGTCTGTAGTGATTTCCAAAAGGATGTCGCCCACCTTAACGGAATCGCCCTCTTTCTTGACCCACTTAGAAACAGTACCCTCTTCCATGGTCAAGCCAAGCTGCGGCATTTTTACCTCTACTGCCATTTGAATTCCTCCTAATCTTTTCGTACTAAGCCAAATTAGCTTTTTTTATCATGATTTATGGGGATTTCCCCGAAAATTTTGAAAAAGTCCTCCTTAGGCAGAACCTGCGATAAGGAGGACCTCCCAACAGACGTTTACTTTATAGAGGTTTGGGATAATAAAAACACTATATATCAGCATTTTAGGTTGATAGACTATAAAGCCGTCCTTCTGTTGTGTTTTATGAAATAAGCCGCAGCCCGTTCCATTTCTCTTTTGTAATTTCATGCTTCAAGCATTTTATCCTTTGTAGAACGATAAAACAGACTATATCCAAATTAAAGTAAAATTTTCATAGGATTTTCCAGCAGCTCTTTGATGACCAATTCAAACTTCGCTGCTGTTGCACCATCAATTAATCTATGGTCAAAGGTAAAGGAAATACGCATAAACTGTCTCTTGGAAATATTGCCTTCGTCATCCATAACCAATTCATCCTGTGCGGCACATACGCCCAAGATGCCGGAATCCGGCTGATTCACAATGGGGTCGAAGGTTTCTACGCCAAACATACCCAAGTTGGAAATGGAGAATGTGGAACCCTTGTACTCGTCCATACCAAGCTTGTTTGTTCTTGCTCTTTCTGCCAAATCCTTTGCAGTTGCAGAAATTTCTTCAAGGCTCATTTTGTCAATATCCTTCAAAACAGGAACGATCAAGCCTTCATCCAAAGCAACGGCCATACCCACATTCACGTGTGCACGCTGAATAATTTTGTCGCCGTCCAAGGAAACAAGGATGTGTCTGTTGTTTTTCAATGCCTTGGCAACTGCCTTCAAAATGAAGTCATTTACGGAATATTTCACACCAAGCTCTCCATTGATCTGCTTGCGGAATTTCATCAAGTTTGTAACATCAATCTTCACATTCTGTGTTACACTAGGGATCTCTCTGCGAGACTGGGCCATACGTTCTGCTACAACTTTTCTCATTCCCGAGAGTTTTACAACCTCGTCGCCTTCCATCAATTCAATGTTACCGGAAGCTGCAACAGGTGCAGGAGCTGCTGTAGCTACGGGTGCTGCCGCTGCAGGTGCATTTTGTGCTGCCGCTAAAATATCCTTCTGAACAATACGTCCTGCGGGGCCGGAACCCTTTACATTTGTATAGTCAACTCCCATTTTGGCTGCGGTCTTTCTAGCCAAAGGAGAAATACGAATTCTGCCGTTTGCTGTTGCAACAGGCGCAGGTGCTGCGGATACCGCAGGTGCTGCCGCCACAGGTGCTGCAGGGGCTTCAGTAGCCGCTGCAGGTACTGCTGCACCGCCAACCTCTTCACCGGGCTCCCCAATATATGCCAACAAGCCCTTTACGGGAATATCTTCGCCTTCCTGCGCAATGATTTTCAACATTGTGCCGTCATGCTCACTTTCCACTTCACTTGTCAATTTATCTGTCGTAATTTCTAAAATAACGTCGCCGGCCTTCACCGCTTCGCCTTCTTTTTTTACCCATCTGGTTACGGTACCTTCTTCCATTGTAAGGCCCAGCTGAGGCATCTTTACTTCAAAAGCCATGACTTTCCCTCCTTTGATTACTTATTCAGAACTTTTTTCACTGCTTTAACAATATCTGCAGGGTGAGGGAAGTTTTCATCCTCCAGTGTGGGGCTGAAAGGTGAAACAATATTCAGTCCGCAAACACGTTCAACCGGTGCATCCAATTCGTCGAACAATTCTTCTGCAATCTGCGCAGAAAGTTCACCTGCATAGCTGCCTCTTTTTACTTCCTCAGAAACAACAATAACATTGTGTGTCTTTGATACGGACTTCACAATTGCTTCCCAATCCAGGGGAACTAAAGTACGAAGGTCAAGCACTTCTACATTGATGCCTTCCTTAGCCAATTCCTCAGCTGCTTCCAATGCAAAATATACTTCACGGCTCCATGTGATAATTGTTAAGTCAGTGCCTTCTCTTTTCACATCTGCCACACCCAAAGGAATGGTGTATTCGCCTTCAGGCAATTCTTCCTTTTTTGCGTATAACAGCTTGTGTTCCATAAACATAACAGGGTCGTCATCACGAATTGCTGATTTCAAAAGACCTTTTGCATCAGCAGCTGTGGAAGGTGCAACAACCTTCAAACCAGGTGTATGGCAGAATACATTTTCCAAGCACTGGGAATGCTGTCCTGCATTTCTTCTGCCGGCACCCATAGGCAGTCTCAATACCATAGGTACTGTTGCCTGTCCGCCGGTCATATATCTCATTTTTGCCGCTTGGTTAATGATTGGGTCAGCAGCAACGGTAATAAAGTCGTTATACATTAATTCAACAACAGGGCGGATGCCTCTTAACGCTGCACCTACAGCCATACCGCAAAAACCGGATTCAGAAATAGGTGTGTCGTATACTCTGTGTGCGCCGAATTCTTCCTGGAAGCCTACGGTGATGCCAAAAACGTTACCCATCTTCCCCATATCTTCGCCAAGAATAATTACATTTTCATCTCTGGCCATTTCTTCGTGCAAAGCTTCACCAATTGCCTTGCTGATGCTTAATTTCTTGCTCATCTTACAACACTCCTTTCATTATCAGAGCTATAAACTTCTGTTGTAGCTTCGGAAGGATCAGGATATTCGGATTTATCAGCAAATTCATAAGCTGCTTCTAATTCTGCATTTACTTCTTCTTCGAGAGCAACCAATTCTTCTTCCGTTGCCACATTCTCGTTTAATAATCTAGCTCTCATGTTAGGAACTGCATCGTCCTTATGTGCATTTTCCATATATTCTGCAGGACGATAGTTTGCGGGGTCACCGCAGTAATGTCCCTGATGACGATATGTCACGCACTCAACAATGGAAGGACCGTTTCCTGCTCTTGCAAAGTCAACCGCTTCTTTCACAGCTTCATAAACAATGGTAGGGTCGTTGCCATCAACTGTTGTTCCGGGGATATCATATGCCTTTGCACGCACTGCAATGGTGTCTGTGTTTGTTACAGAGTGGATATTTGTAGATACGCCGTATCTGTTATTTTCGCAGAGGAATACAACGGGGAGCTTCCAAGCCGCCGCCATATTGATGGCTTCGTGGAAAGTACCCTGGTTGGAAGCACTATCACCAAAGAAGCAGAGTGTTACATGATTGTCGCCCCAAACCTTAGAAGCCAATGCAGAGCCTGCACAGATAGGAATGCCGGCACCAACAATACCATTTGCACCCAAATGATGCAAACCTTCCACATCGGCAATATGCATGGAACCGCCTTTGCCTTTGCAGTACCCTGTCTTTTTACCAAACAGTTCTGCAAGCATTTTGTCTAATTGGCCGCCCTTTGCAATTGTGTGTCCATGACCCCTATGTGTTGTTGCCATGTAATCTTCTTTGTCCAGAGCATAGCAAGCACCTGCAGCAACTGCCTCTTGCCCGATGCACAAGTGAATATTACCCGCAAGCATACCCTTCATGAAGCATTCAGCTGCTCTTGTCTCAAACATTCTGATCCGAAGCATCATACGATACAGATCAATGAGCATTTCTTTTGAATATTTCTTTTTAGCCAATGAAATCACCCTTTTCTTAAGTTTAGTAGTTCGTTATAGTATGTTGTTTTACACTGCTTTCAATTCTGGAATTGGCACTTATAACTTATCATCTAACTTCACCTTGTACCCCTATCACCTGTAATACAAGTTGGTGGAAAATAAAAAGTTGTTGTTTACGGCCAATCAAAATGTTTTCTTTCGTTCCCTAGTTGCTGTTTATCCGTTGTAATTGAAAACTTTATCTTTAGTATGTTATTTTATTGGGTGCTGCTGTTTTCGCAGCACCCGCAATTCTAACCGATCTTAAATTTGCCCAATCAATTTGGGTAAGAACAAGGAAATTTGAGGAATATATGTTATTAAGAACAATGCAATCAAACCTGCAATGAGGAAAGGTATAATCTTCCTGATAATATCCGATACAGGAATTTCCGCCACATTACAACCTACATAAAGGTTAATACCAACAGGAGGCGTAATCATACCAATAGCCATATTGATTGTTAAGAAAACACCTGCGTGCAGCAAATCTACACCAATGGCATTTAAAACAGGAACAATAATTGGTAACAAAATATAGAAAGCAGAGTTTGCATCTAGGAAGCAGCCTGCAATCAAGAAAATAACGTTGATAATCAGTAAGATTGCATACCGATTTTCGCTTACACCCAGTACTATCTGAGACAGCTGGGTTGCGATCTGGCTTGTTGTCAAAATCCATGCAAATACCGCTGCTGCTGCAATGATAAACATTACCGTTGCAGAAGAAACTGCGGATTCAATAAAAATACTATATAGGTCTTTCCATTTAATCTCTCTGTATATAAATACACCTACAATCAAGCCGTAGATAACTGCAATACCTGCAGCTTCCGTCGGTGTAAAAATACCTGCGTAAATACCGCCTAAGATAATAACAGGTGTCATCAAGCCCCAGAACGCATCTTTAAAAGCAAACAATCTGTCTTTGCCGCTCATTTTAGGCTGGGCAATAATTTCTTTATTATTTCTGGAATCCCAAGCAGCTGCAAAATAATATGCAAAGCCTACCACAATACCAGGGATAATACCCGCTGTAAATAATGCACCCACAGAAACGTCTGTACAAGAAGCATATACTACATATGCAATACTTGGAGGAATAATAATACCGATTGCACCGGAAGCACTAACCAATGCAGCAGGCAAATTTTTACCATAACCAGCTTTTACCATTGCAGGAATCAGTACAGGGCCAATTGCTGCTACAGTTGCAGGGCCGGAACCGGAAATTGCTGCAAAAAAGCAGGCAACAATAACTACTACCGCCATTAAGCCGCCTTTTCTGTGGCCTACGCAAGCATTTGCAAAACTAATCAATCTTTTAGAAATACCAGCATATTCCATAATACTACCTGCTAAAATAAAGAATGGAATTGCAAGTAACGTAAATTTCGCCGTACCTGAATATAAAATACCGGGGATAACGGAAAGAGGAAACTCTCCATACATTAAGCCGGCTGCCGCTGCCAAACCAAGGGAAACTGCGATGGGCACATTCAAAAATACCAGCAGGAAAAACAGCCCGAAAAGAATTAAAATCATCATGCCTGTGTACCTCCTTCCCCTTCATTCCATAAGCCTTTCACCTGCAGATAGCCTGCCTGCAAAATGCGAATGATAACAAATACTGCACCCACGGGCATAGAGAGTCCCTGCACCGCCTGGGGCATTCTTAATACGGGGGTAGTGGCACCCATACCAATCTGACCTTGTACCATTTCAATGCCATAAATCAAAACCAGTACCATAAAAATCAAACCGCAAATCACGCCAAGCAATGCAAACATTGCTTTTGTTTTACCGTGAAATAAATCAACCACAAAGCTCATACCCAAATGCGCATATCTTTTAAACCCAGCTGCGACACCTAACATTGTAACCCAAACAAATACTGTAACTGTCAGTTCTTCCGTAAAAGAAAAGGAGTTCGCAAAACAATATCTAAATACAACGTTGAGGAAGTTCATAACTGCCATATAGGTCATCATAAGGATGATAACCGACTCTTCAAAATAATCAAGTATTTTGCCTAGCAATTTCATCTTTCTCCACCTTTCTTTCGTTCTTTTCATGACGCACTGTTGCCCATATGGGATTTCATAAAAACATAAAAACCATCTCCATATTCCAACGCATCTTTTTCTCATTAAAGTATTCAAAAAATTAAAATATATTATTGCTTTTTTTATAAGTGGGCAGGCAGTGACAGTGTGCCGCTGCCTGCTTCATAAAACCGCTCAGTTCTTTTCAATTTAGAGATTCGTTTTACTCAAAGGTGTAGCCGAACGCTGCAAATGCTTCATCACCAAAGTCTGTTCTGTAATCTTCGTAAATAGGAGCAACAACGCCCTTCATTTCTTCAATTGCTTCGGGAGACAATTCGTTCACTTCTACACCAACACTTTTGAATTCTTCAATAATGCTAGCATCCAAATCTCTGGAAGCAGCAACCTGTGTTGCGCAGGCTTCCTTCCCTGCCTGATCAAAAATTGCCTTGTCTTCATCGCTCAGCTTGTTCCAGATGTTACCGCTAACGCTTAAAATGATTGGATCATAGCAGTAATTCCAAATGGTCATGTATTTCTGAACTTCCTGAATTTTTGCAGATCTGATCGTGTCATAAGGATTTTCCTGACCATCAATTGCGCCCTGCTGCAAAGCCGTAAATACTTCACCGAAAGGCATCTGCGTAGGGTCAGCACCCAAAGTCTTGTAAACATCTACCAGCAAAGAAATTGCGGGCACTCTAACCTTCAGCATAGACATATCTGCTGCTGATGTAATAGGACGCTTGTTGTTTGTAATCTGGCGGAAACCGTTTTCACCGATACCTACTACATGAGCACCCTTTGCTTCCATTGCTTTTTTGATAAAATCAGAGCCTGTGGAGCCTTCGTTGAATATATATTCATCAACGCTGTCATAGCCATTGGGGAAAATCCAAGGCATACTGATTACGGACAATTCAGGCACTACATTGGAGATAATCATTGAAGAGTGAAGATCAACGTCTGTCGTGCCGTTGAATAGCATTTCAACACCCTTTGTCTGATCGCCGGCCGCAAGCTGCTCGTTGCCATAAATCGTTACTGTGTATCTGCCTTCGGTGCGTTCCTCAATTAATTTCTTAAATTCCGTTGCCGCTACCATCCATACACTGGTTTCTGAAGGTGTTACAGCCATCTTCAGATTTACTGCCTTTGTGGAGCCGCCCTCATCACTGCCGCTGTCACTGCCGCCGCAACCTGCAACGCCCAAAGCCATAACAGCACACATAATGCCAGCTAATAATTTCTTTTTCATTTTTTACCCTCCTCGTAATTTTAGACTGTTTTCTAACTTGTCTTTTTTGCTGCCAGCTCACTACCCCTTCCAAAGCAGCCCGCACAGCCCTTCTCTTTCGTATTTTTTTTGCGCAGCAGCGCAATCTTTCGCGTATACGCTAAAGCACATACACTGATTTATAAAAAGTCCCCTATTTCGGCCAAAAGCCTCTTAAGTTCCCTTTTTATCAAAAAGCAATTCTGAATAAAATATCTTTAAGAATTTTAACGTCCATTAAAGTATGCCACATGATAGTATGTGTTATCACAGAATAAATAATCCTTCGCCCATTTTGGTTTCTTTTCAACCAAATATGTGTATAATTCCACGTGCTCCTCTGCAAGCACAGACAAAGGTTTATCTGTTAATCGGGTAATTTCTTCCATATAGTGAAAAAATATATCTTGGTAAGCTAACATGGCATTATAGAGAAAAAGATTTTTTGCAGCCCGAATAATTTCCATATGAAAATCCAAATCATATTTTGTAAATGCAGCTCTATCATCAATCTTTGCTGCCTCCTGCATTTTCTCAACCAAGTCTTTTAAAGCATCCTCGTCTTCTTTTGTTGCTCTTCTCACGAAAAACTCAATTGCTTTAAACTCTATGGCCTGTCTAAACTCAAAAAATTCTTTGAATTCTTCGCTGGTAATATCAGAGCTTTTTAAAGTTTCAATGGGTTCTTCTATGATTGTATTCTGTTCCGGGTTTTTATGTACAAAGGACCCTACGCCTTGCATTGTAACTACAATTCCGCTTCCTTGTAAATTTTGCAGCGCCGCCCTTACGCTGGTTCTGCTTACACCGAACATACTGCATAGCTTGCTCTCAGAAGGAAGCTTATCTCCAACCTTCCATTCTTCACTGGTAATTTGATTTAAAATCTGGTTATACACCTCGTCACTCAATGATAATCTGCCTTTATAGTAATCCATGATTCTCTCCCCTAATCCGCTGTTACATGACCCCTTTTCTTCTAAAAAAACAGCAAAAAAAATTTCAAATTCTCTCGGTAGAAATTTGTCATTCCTGTTTTATTCCTGAGTCATAATACTTATCGTACACCATGTATTACTTGTACTATAAGTTATCATACAACTCTCCAAAATGCAATTTCCGTTTTGTACAAATATTTAAACAAAAATTTGTAAATATATCCTTAGACACAAAAAAACTTGTACAATTGTATTAAAAAAGGGCATGATTCGCATTTAAATTTGATTATAATTGTAAGTATTCCACTATATTTCATAAAAATTCACACAAATAAACATTTCGTTAAGAAACGCCGTTGCCATTCAATTCTTATCCTCCTCTCCTCCTTTTTTTCTAATTTTATCATAAAAAAATATCCCGATTCATATATTATCGGGATATTTTTTTAGATTGTCAATAAATTATTTATAATATTCTACTGCAGATTCAAGCAATTGCATATTATAGTTTCCTTGTACGTTCTGATACAAGTTGTCACCAATACGCTCCGAATGCCCCATTTTCCCTATAATTCGGCCGTCAGGAGAAATCAATCCTTCAATTGCATATACAGAGCCGTTGGGATTAAACTGAATCTCGTTGGTTGAATCTCCCTTTTCATCCACATACTGGGTAAGGATTTGACCCTTCTTTGCCAATTCTTTCACCAATCCTTCCTCTGCCAATAGCCGCCCTTCTCCATGAGAAATAGGTACGGTAAAAATCTCACCGGGCTTCACCTTGCTGAGCCAGGGAGAGTGATTGGAGGCAATTCTTGTGCGAACAAGCTTGGATTGATGCCGGCCAATTGTATTATAAGAAAGGGTAGGGAATGTTTCATCGGTATCCATAATTTTACCAAAAGGAACAAGTCCTAGTTTAATCAACGCCTGAAATCCATTGCAAATTCCGCACATCAGCCCATCTTTGTCTTCCAAAAATTCTGTTACAGCCTCTTTAATTTCCGGATTTCGGAAAAAAGCCGTAATGAATTTGCCGGAACCATCAGGCTCGTCCCCACCGGAAAATCCCCCAGGAATAAAGAGCATCTGGGAAGTGCGCACCTTACTTGCAAATCGTTCCACAGACTCTGTAATACCCGATGCCGATAAATTATTCACTACAAAAATTTCAGCCTTTGCCCCTGCTCGTTCCACTGCCTTTGCAGAATCATATTCACAATTTGTGCCCGGGAATACAGGTATGATCACCTTCGGCTTGGCAAACGCTGTGCTTGCCTTAAATTTCTTCTCTGTAACATAGGTAAAGGTAGGAATGACTTCTGCCTTTACCGGGATATTGCAAGGATAAACCCTTTCCAGCTTTCCTTCATAGGCATCCGTCAAATCCTTCATAGCAATTTCCTCATTGCCAAAGGCAATGACCTGCTTCTTTGTTGTCTCTCCTAAAAGAATACCTGCCTCCACCTCTTCGGACATTTCTAAAATAAACCCGCCATATTGATACCTAAATATGCTTTCCAAAGAAATACCCCCGTCAAAGGCAAATCCTAGCTCATTGCCTAGGCCCATTTTAAATACAGCCTCAGCCACACCGCCATAAGTGGATGTGTATGCACTGAGCACCTTTCCATTCTTCATTAACTTATGAACAATATCAAAATTTTCTTTTAAGCTGGCTGCAGTGGGCAGTCCGCTTTCATCATATTTCGGCAATAATAATGCAACCTTGTGCCCGGCACCTTTCAATTCAGGAGAAACAATATTGCCAATCTCCTCTGTTGTTACCGCAAAAGATACCAAGGTGGGAGGCACATCAATATGCTCAAAAGTGCCGCTCATGGAGTCCTTTCCGCCAATGGCCGCAATTTCCAATCCTTTTTGCGCCATAAATGCCCCCAATAAGGCTGCCAAAGGTTTCCCCCAGCGCCTTGCATCCTTCATAGGCTTTTCAAAATATTCTTGGAAGGATAAATATACCTCCTCAAACCTTGCACCTGTTGCCACAAGCTTTGCCACCGATTCCACCACGGCCAAATATGCGCTGTGATAAGGGCTTGCTTCCGCAATAAATGGGTTGTATCCCCAAGACATCAAGGAGCAAGTGGTTGTATCCTTTTTCTCCACAGAAATTTTGTTTACCATAGCTTGAATAGGTGTCCTTTGTGTTTTTCCGCCAAAGGGCATCAAAACCGTACCTGCGCCAATGGTCGAATCAAAACGCTCAGAAAGCCCGCGCTTTGAGCATATATTCAAGTCCCCCGCCAAGTCCAGGAAGCCTTTTTTAAATTCCGCAGGAATCTCTTTTGCAAAGGCTTTCGGCTGTGCCGGCGCAATAGAAATGTGCTTTTCCGCACCATTGGAATCCAAAAATTCCCGGGAAATATTCACAATTGCTTTTCCGTTCCAGTACATAATTAAGCGTGGCTCCGCCTTTACCTCGGCAACAACACTTGCCTCCAGATTTTCGCTGTAGGCCAGCTCTTGAAAGCGCTTCACATCCTCTGCCGCAACCACAACCGCCATTCTCTCCTGAGATTCGCTGATTGCCAATTCCGTTCCGTCCAGTCCTTCGTATTTTTTCGGCACTGCGTTTAAGTTGATTACCAACCCCGGCGCCAATTCGCCAATGGCAACGGATACACCCCCTGCACCAAAGTCGTTACACCGCTTAATTAACTGCGCCGCTTCGGCATTGCGGAATAACCGCTGTAGCTTTCTCTCTTCGGGTGCATTTCCCTTTTGTACCTCGGCACCGCAGCTCTCTAAGGATTCAATGGTGTGAGATTTGGAAGAGCCCGTTGCGCCGCCGCAACCGTCACGTCCGGTACGTCCGCCCAAAAGAAGAATCGTATCTCCGCCAACAGGTTGTTCTCTGCGTACATTTTCCGCCGGAGCCGCACCGATGACTGCGCCGATTTCCATGCGCTTCGCCACATATCCGGGATGATAAATTTCATCCACCTGCCCCGTAGCCAGCCCAATCTGGTTGCCGTAAGAGCTGTAGCCTGCCGCCGCCGTTGTCACAATTTTACGCTGGGGCAATTTCCCCGGAATGGTTTCGGAAACAGGTACCAAAGGGTCCCCTGCACCCGTCACACGCATTGCAGCATAAACATAAGACCGCCCGGATAATGGATCACGAATGGCACCGCCCACACAGGTAGCCGCACCGCCAAAGGGCTCAATTTCCGTGGGATGGTTGTGGGTTTCATTTTTGAATAGCAACAGCCATTTCTCTTTTTTCCCCTCAACATTCACATCAATTTTCACCGTACAGGCATTGATTTCCTCAGATTCATCCAGCTTATCCAGCTTGCCCTGCTTTTTCAGAAGCTTCGCCGCAATGGTTCCCATGTCCATTAAATTGATGGGCTTTGTGCGCCCGATTTCTTCTCTTGTTTTAATATATTCCTCATAAGCAGACTGTAATAAGCTGTCCTCAAACTGAATGCTGTCAATGGTTGTCAAAAAGGTAGTGTGTCTGCAATGGTCAGACCAATAAGTGTCTATCATCTTAATTTCTGTGATGGTAGGATTTCTGTCCTCTTCCTTAAAATAAGCCTGACAAACCTTAATATCGTCCAAATCCATGGCTAAGCCCATCTGTCTGATAAAAGCATCCAGTCTCGCCTCATTCATTTCTAAAAAACCGTCAAGGACTGCCACCTCTGTGGGAATTTCATACTGCATCTCCAAGGTTTCAAAGTCATTCAGCGTTGCCTCTCTGGCTTCCACAGGGTTGATCACATATTTTTTGATTGCGGAAATCTCTTCTTTCGTCAGCTTTCCATAAAGAAAATAAACCTTTGCCGTACGCACCAAAGGTCTCTCCTTCTTTGAAATAATCTGAATACACTCTGCCGCCGAATTTGCTCTCTGGTCAAACTGCCCGGGCAGATATTCCACCGCAAATACAACGGCCTCCTCTTTGGGCAGCTCTCCATATACATGATCCAGCTGCGGTTCAGAAAAAACCGTGGTCTTGCAGTATTCAAATAACTCCTTTTCTATATTTTCCACATCATATCTGTTGAGAAGGCGTAAATCAGTCAAATTTTCAATGCCTAATAAATTTACAACATCATGCTTTAATGCATCCGCTTCCGCCGTAAGCCCTTGTTTCTTCTCTGCATAAACTCTGTAAACCATGCTTATCCCTCCGCCGCTAAGGCCTTTTTGCCAATGTCACTGCGATAATACGCATTTTCAAATTTTACGTTTTTTACTGTTTCATAAGCCTTTGCAATGGCTTCTTCCAAGGTGTCCGCAATCTCCGTAACACCTAAAACCCGGCCGCCGCCTGTTACTAAAGTGCCGTCCTTCATTTTTGCCCCGGCAACATAAATCTGATTTCTTCCTTCAGGCAACGAAATGGGGAATCCCGTTTCATAGGCCTTCGGATAGCCTCGAGAGGCCATAACCACACAGCAAGCGGCCTTGTCAGCAAATTTC
>ENA-UOOM01002713-UOOM01002713.1-fermentation-metagenome-genome-assembly--contig:-NODE-2713-length-14064-cov-3.994504_pt1 | contig 14064 bp, 14 predicted proteins | sample MGYA00245781_ERZ724031 | MGnify/ENA primary metagenome ERZ724031 (study PRJEB28704, sample SAMN03018317) | fermentation metagenome | biome: anthropogenic terrestrial biome; feature: soil; material... | reverse complement strand
ATTTTGTGAAACAATAGGTACAGGAATTTGACCCTCGTGACCCCTATGATGGGAATTTGCCAGACTGGGGAAAAACGCCGTCAAACCCCTTGTAGAATCTGGGATCCTGAACCTTAGCACCCAAGGATTTGATAACTGTGACGCATTTTGACCACAGCTTTTTTATAGGGAAAGATGGCCTACCACCCTGGTCTTATTTCGCAAATCGCTTGATAATATGAAGTGGTTTGAACCATCTCGGTGCAATCCTTCACCTTTTCCAATGTTTGTGCTATAATTTTATCAGCACATTACATGTTTCCAGGAGGGCTTGATGAATTCTTTTTACCGGTCAACCGGGAAGCGGATCATAGACTTTATCCTATCAGGACTAGGCACGATTGTGCTTGCTCCTTTTATGCTTCTCATTGCACTCCTCATCAAGCTGGAAAGCAAGGGACCGGTGCTGTTCCGACAGAAACGGGTGGGTCTTCACAAGAAGACCTTTTCCATCATGAAGTTCCGCACCATGCGCACCGACACCCCCAAGGACACACCCACCCATATGCTGAAGAACCCTGACCAGTACATCACTAAGGTTGGTCGCTTCCTGCGCAAAACCAGCCTGGATGAGCTGCCCCAGATCCTGAATATTCTAAAAGGCGAAATGGCCGTCATCGGCCCCCGCCCCGCCCTGTGGAACCAGGACGACCTGGTGGCAGAGCGGGACAAGTACGGCGCTAACGATGTGCTGCCAGGGCTAACAGGCTGGGCGCAGATCAACGGCCGGGACGAACTGGAGATTCCGGTCAAAGCCGCGCTGGACGGCGAGTATGTGCAGAGGATGAGCTTCGGGCTGGATGTAAAGTGCTTTTTTGGCACCATCCTCTCCATCTTCCGCCATGAGGGCGTGGTGGAGGGCGGCACGGGGGCGCTGGCAGAAAAAGCGAAGGGGGAGGCGGAAGCCAAGTGAAGAAAATTCTCATCACCGGGGCCAACAGCTACATCGGCACCTCCTTCGCCAACTACATGGCGCAATGGCTACAGGAGTATCAGGTGGATACCATCGACATGGTGGATGGCTCCTGGCGTGAAAAGAGTTTCGTTGGATATGAAAGTGTGTTTCATGTGGCGGGGATTGCGCATCAGGATTCGGGAAAGATTACTGAGGAGCGCAAGCAGCTCTATTTCAAGGTGAACACGGACCTGACGGTCGATACTGCCAAGAAAGCCAAAGCAGATGGCGTTAAGCAGTTTATTTTTATGAGCAGCATCATCGTCTATGGCGCCAGTGCCAAGCTGGGCGAGAAAAAGGTCATCACCCGGGATACCATCCCCTCTCCCGCGGGCGCCTACGGCATGAGCAAACTAAAGGCGGAGGAGGGCATCCTGCCGCTGGATGATGAGGGCTTCCGCGTGTGCGTGCTGCGCCCGCCGATGATTTATGGCCCGGGGTGCAAGGGGAATTATCCTATGCTGGTGAAGGCCGCGCTGAAGCTGCCGTTTTTCCCGGATATACAAAACGAGCGCTCCATGCTGTTCATAGACAACCTCTGCGCTTACGTGAAGGCAGCGGTGGATGGCAGGCTATCCGGCATCCACTTCCCGCAGAACAGCGAGTATGTCTGCACCAGCCAAATGGTGAAGGAAATTGCCCTGGCGCATGGCAGGAACATCTGGATGACGAAGGTGTTCAATCCGGTGCTGAGGTTGATGGCGGGCAAGGTTGGGGTGGTGGACAAGGTGTTTGGGAGTCTACTTTACGCTCAGGAAAAGGGAGCAACACCCTTTAGTTTTTCTGAATCCATTGTTCTTACAGAGCGGGAGATCAGCAGGTGAAAATCATCTGGATTATTGACCACTATTCATCAGAACCTGAACACGGTGGTATTTCCCGGCAATATGATTTTGCGGTAGAATTATCAAGACAAGGCTATTCTGTTCTTGTGATTTCATCGTCTTTCTCGCATTTTCATCATCGCTATATCCATCAAGCGCCCTTATCAATTTCTCAGATTGCGCCATCAGCGCATTACGCCTATGTAAAAACCCACGCTTACGAATCCAATGGTGGCATAGACCGGGTACGCAGTATGTTTTCATTTGTTCGCGCTGTAAGGAAGCATCAGAATGAATTGGTGAAACGCTTTGGCAAACCCGATGTCGTTGAAGGCTGTTCGATCCATCCGCTGGCTTGGGTAGCGGCGGAGGACGTTGCCAGAAGGCATCAGGCCCGGTTTGTTGCCGAAGTCAGGGATCTGTGGCCGGAGATGTGGCTTCTTAATCGTGAGAAGAAGCCTTGGAGTCCAATGGTGCTCTATTTCGGATTTCTGGAGAAATGGGCATATCGTAAGGCATCCAGGATTATTTACTCTATGCAGCATGGAGACCGCTATTTGGTTGACAAACTGGGCTTGCCCCGAAGCAAGGTGGCCTTGATTGGCCAGCCGATGGACTGTGAGCGCTTTGACCGGAATGCTCAGGAGAGAGCAGAACAGGTTCCTGTGCAAATCAGGCAATTCATGAAAGGGCACTTCACCTGCGTTTTTACTGGTTATTATATGGCATATGAAGGTGTCTACGTAATGCTTGAGGCAGCCGAGATGCTCAAGAAGCAGGGCTTGTCTATCCGCTTTGTATTTGTGGGCAGCGGTCAGGAGCAGGACGGCATGAAAAGATATGTAGTCGAGCATGGGTTGGACAATGTTTTGATTCATGATAGAATCAGCAAAGAAGCCATCCCTTCTCTTCTCCGCGATGCTGATGTCTGCCTGGCCCATTGCTCCATGAACGATTCCGGACAGTCATTCAAATACGGTGTATCAAAAAACAAGATTATTGAGTACCTGTACGCTGATGCCTGTGTTATTTATGGTTTTGAAGATCCTGAAGATTTCGTAGCAACATCCGGAGGCGGGATTGTGGTGAAACCGTTTGACTCCCAAGCGATGGCGAAGGCAGTTGCCGAGGTGTATGCTATGCCGGATGAAAAGCGCAAACTGTACGGCATAAATGGGATGCGCTATATTGAGGAAAACCATCGAGTGCAAGCGCTTGCAAAGAAGCTCGTTCGGAGTTATGAATAGATGCGGAGATTGGAAAGACTATCTCTATATTTTCACACGATTAAGCGACTCAAGATTGCCCAGATTTATCATCAGTTATTGTACAAACTGGGAACTTGGAAGACATATCGGGTAAGCGAAATTATCCCCACGCCTTCGGATAAATTCCACCTGCTAGTTCCACAATTGGATGAATCAGCTGCTTATCTTTCTCGCTTTGATACTGCTTCACTTGTTGCGGGAAAGATTCGCCTTTTACATGCTGAGTATGAGTTTCCTTGGGGAGTCTGGCAGTGTGATAATGCTTCTGCGTTGTTCAACTTTAACCTGCATTATCATGAGTTTTTGATCGCACTGGCTATCGACATCCTTAATACTGGTTCCAATGAGCATCTCGCACTCTTTGAGCGGTTGATTAATGATTGGCTTGATACTTGCTGCAAAATTCCCGCAAAACCTGGAAGACACAGGATACAGCGTGGATGGTACAATGCATGGGCACCGTACACAATATCTCTGCGCGCAATCAACTGGCTAATCTGCATGGATGCCTTGGGCAATCGCCTTTCCACAAAAACGAGGCAACGGATGAATCAAGCCTTGTTTGTTCAATACCAGTATTTGCTGAACAACCCTGAGAAAAGAGTGTTGGCCAATCACTATTTTGAGAACCTGAAGACCTTGTACATCTTGAGCCTGTATTTTAAGGATGCAACAACAGAGAAGGCTGTGGAGATAAAGTTGTGCGAACAGGTGGCGGAGCAGATTCTGCCCAGCGGGCTGCACTTTGAAAGAAGCCCGATGTACCACCGGGTCCTATTGGAAGGTCTTCTGCGTGTAATAGTGGCTGTCCGACAAACAGATACAAATTGCTCCAAGGCATTGCTTCACGCTGCTCAACAGATGTTGTCGTATACCATGTGGTTGGAGGATGGGCTTAACCGCACCCCGCTATTTAATGATGCAGGAGACAATGTTGCCAAGTCACCTGATGATCTATGTGCGGCCGCAAAGGAGATATTGAACATAAATCCGCAGCCGATTGTTCAGCCACAAGGTCGGGGTTATCATGCGTTCAACATGAAGGAATCAAATGTTCGGGCCATTGTTGATGCGGACGAACTTGGGCCTTCCTATATGTTGGGGCATAGCCACTGTGATTGCCTTAGCTTTGAAATATTCATGGATGGAACTCCCCTATTTGTTAACGCCGGCACTTATCAATATCAGGGACCTTTGCGTCAACTTTTTCGCGCTACTTTAGCCCACAATACTGCCATGCTGGGTGATCATGAACAGGCGAGGTGCTGGGGAGAACATCGTGTAGCACAAAGCTGCAAGGTCTTACATGTTGAGAGAACGGTCGCCAAGTTGACTGGTAGGTATTGTACCTGGCAGGGAGTGCAGCATCATAGGGTGTTTTCCATTGAGGGCACCGAATTGTCCGTACTTGATAGCTTTACAGGGGCTGGTGATGGTATCATCAGGAGTTGCTTGCGAGTTGCACCGGGATTTGATGTATCACAAAAAGCGGACAATACCCTGTTGGTTTCATCTAACGGGCAGTCAATATGTACAATTTTTCCGGTTCGCAGCAAAGCCACTCTGTACCATGACGGTGAGAAGTGCTATTATTCGCCAGAGTTTGGATTACTGCTTCAATGTACGCTCATTGAATTCTCCTGGGCTAAGCAGGAAGAGCCGGGGGGGTATAGGATAAATTTCAATCCAAAGGAGAGTAGGATTCATGATTAATGTCATCGGTCTGGGGTATATCGGCCTTCCAACAGCGCTCATGTTTGCTTCCCACGGTGTGGAGGTCATCGGCACGGATTATAGTGCAAAGCTTGTTGAACAACTCAATGCGGGGCATGTCACCTTTGAAGAAAAGGGGTTGGATGAGCTGTTCAAGGAGGCAGTCGGCAAAGGCATCCGCTTTACCACGGAGTATCAGCGGACGGACACTTATATCGTGGCAGTTCCCACACCTTATGACAAGGCAAGCAAGAAAATTGACCCTTCCTATACGATAGCGGCGGTGGAATCCGTGCTGAAGGTCTGCCCCAAGGATGCGATTATTGTCATTGAATCCACTGTTTCGCCCGGGACCATCGACCGCTTCGTAAAGCCTGCCATCCAGGCAAAAGGCTTTACTTTGGGCGTGGATGTCCATATTGTCCATGCGCCGGAGCGTATTATCCCCGGCAACATGGTGTATGAGCTCAAGCACAACTCCCGCACCATCGGCGCGGATGAGCCGGAGATTGCCCAGAAGGTCAAAGAACTTTACGCATCGTTCTGCGAAGGTGAAATCGTCACCACTGACATCCGCACGGCTGAGATGACCAAGGTGGTGGAGAACACCTACCGTGACATCAACATCGCCTTTGCCAACGAACTGGCCAAGATTTGCCGCAGTGACAACATGGATGTCTATGAAATCATCCGCATTGCCAATAAGCATCCAAGAGTCAACATTCTCCAGCCGGGCCCCGGCGTGGGCGGGCACTGCATCAGCGTGGATCCCTGGTTCCTGGTCGGCGATTACCCCGGATTGGCCAATATCATCCTGGCTGCTCGGAAGATCAATGATTCTATGCCGGAGTTTGTCCTGGGCCGCATTGCAGACATCATGAAGGAACACGGCATCACGGATGTCTCCCGGGTGGGCTTGTATGGTCTCACCTATAAGGAGGACGTGGATGACACCCGCGAAAGCCCTACCCTACAGTTGCTGGAACAGATGGAACGAAATCTTGCGACCGGCATTAAGGTTTATGATCCCTGGGTCAAGCATAATATAGTCGAGAATCAGTATCAGGATTATGACGAGTTTATTTCTGATGTGGATTTTGTGGTGATTATGGTTGCTCATTCTCATTTGCTTAGTAATCTCACCAAATTGCAGGGGAAAGTCATTCTTGACACCCGCAATAAGTTGAGACTTCCGAGTGCATATTCGTTGTAACTGGTAGTTGGTGAATACGTTTTGCCAAAGGGTGATAAGTCATGAGAATTGTTTATGTGGGTCCATTCCCTCCCCCGTACGGCGGTGTTACCGTAAAAAACAAGACCCTCTACAACGCACTTCAAGAACATTTGTGCATTGAGCGGATTGATACAAGTGTTGAAACTACAAGCAGATTAGGGCTTTTGCGTAAAGTATTCCGTTTGGCTCTCGCAAATGATGCAAAGATTGTGCTGGCAGTTAGTGACGGGAGTAGGCGACTACTTGTGCGGTTTTTTCACATGGTATCTCGGAAGCGTATGAACAGACTTGTACTAATTATTATGGGCGGTTCCTTTGCCAAGAAACTTGAGAATGATTATGGGTACACTAAACTCCTGTCAAGTTGTGGTCACATTTTCGTTGAAACCCAGGGAATGAAAGAATCGCTATTGCGTTACGGTTTGTCTAATGTGACAATTTATCCAAACTGTCGCGTTAAACCAGAAATAAGCTTAGTTCCGAAAGTGAACGATGGAAGGCTTAGTTGCATTTTCTTTTCACAGATAAGCTATGAGAAGGGTGCTGATGTTGTGTTAGAAGCAGCCAAAATGCTCCCTGATGTTGATTTCACTTTCTATGGTGTTATTAAAGATGATTATTCTTCCCAGTTTCACCCATTGGTTAGCGAATCTGAGAACGTGAGTTATATGGGTGTTTTTTCTGGAGATAGTGAAGCTGTTTATAATGTACTAAACAGTTATGATGTGCTCATTCTTCCAACACGATGGAAGACTGAAGGCGTTCCTGGCGTACTTGTTGAATCGAAGATTAGTGCAATACCAGCGATAGTGAGTGATGTAGGTTTTAACTCTGAAATAATAACCAGTTCCTTAGATGGAATTGTGCTGGACACCATTTCGCCATCTGAATTGGTTAGGGGGATTGAGCTGTACAACAACGATAGAGCACTATTATATAGGCATAAAAAAGCTGCATTAGTTTCCTCCGAAAAATATTTGCTTGAAAACAATATCCAGAACATAAGAAGCATACTAAAGGACGGATGAATAAGTGAATGAGCGCATTGCATCACACATTCAATTCAGCAAGGGCTAGGTTTCCTGCTCGTTGCATTGGCCCAAGCGATCACGAAAAGAGGAGATAAAATAATGATACCTAAAGTAATTCACTATTGCTGGTTTGGTAAAGGTCAGATGTCGGAGCTTGCTGAGCGCTGTATTGCTAGTTGGAAAAGTGTATTGCCTGACTATACACTTAAACTATGGGATGAAAGTACATTTGATGTGAGTTCTAATGCTTATGTAAGAGAAGCATATAACAGCAAAAAGTATGCATTCGTCACCGACTTTGTGCGTTTGTACGTATTGTATAACTTCGGTGGTGTATACATGGATACTGACGTGGAAGTACTTCAGCCACTTGACTCCTTTCTAAGTAATGAAGCTTTCTCTGGTTTTGAGAATGAAAGTGAAGTGCCTACAGGTATCATGGCCTCAGAAGCTGGATATTGGGCTTTCGGGGAATTGCTCAAACAGTATGATAATCGACACTTTATTGGACATGACGGAATCCCTGACTTGACAACAAATGTCAAAGTAATAACCAAATTCTATGAGGAATTAGGGCTGAAAAAGAATAACCAAAAGCAAACCATTGCCGGTTGCCTGTTCATGCCTTCGATAGTGTTTTGCCCGGGGCCAGAGGACATTAATAATCGAAATGTGGGAAAAATTGTAACGATTCACCACAAAAGTGGATCCTGGCTTCCGCCAAATTTAAGAGCTGATAGGTCATCGACAAGATATAAGGCAAAAGTTGCGATGAAGAAAGTATTGAAGACATTTCTTGGCATGGACAAGTATGGCAAAATGATAAGGGCGGTAAATCGCTGCCGAAAATTGGAGACTTATGATGAGCTCAATAAGAAGAATAGTAAGTAGAATCAAAGAGAACCCACTATCTGCACGAATGTCACAGGCCATCTCGTATGGCGTTGGCGGTGCTATTGGGTCAAGAATTCTAATACTGTTGTCAGGAATCTTTGTCTCCAGGTTTCTTGGCAGTTCTGACTATGGAAAGTATTCCCTAGTCCATACAACCGTGCTAACATTTGTTTCTTTTTCTGGACTTGGAATAGCTTCAACGCTCACTAGATATGTTGTGCTTTATAAAGAGGATAGGGAACGGCTTGGGAAAGTAGTCCGTACACTTATTGCGTTTTGCTATGCGATGTCGGTTATCGTTAGCCTTTTTGTTGTGTTGTTTTCCGGTACAATTTCGCTTTGGATTTCCGGCACGAAGGAATTGTCCATTTACTTCCAATTCGCAGCAGTTTCAGTTCTGTTTTCTTCACTGGCGTCTGTACAACAAAGCATACTTATTGGCTTTGAAAAATTTAAGGTAAATGCATTTGTACAATTCGCGCGGTGCGGTCTTTTCTTGGTTTTATCTATCATCTTTACACGTATGTTTGGGTTAACTGGCGCCATAGTAGCGATTATTTCTGCTGATGCTTTTCTCTATCTTTTGTCTATCGCCATTAATCACAAGATATATGTAGAGCATGGCATCAAACTTCAGTTTTCTCTTGATAAGGAGATCAAAACCATAGTTTGGAAATTTACGCTTCCTGCGTTTATAGCTAGCATTTTGTACAGCCCTACTCTTTGGCTGGGGAATGCTATGCTAACCAAGTACTCTGGATATGAGGAAATGGCCGTTTATTCGATATCTCACCAGTGGTTAACTATACTGACTTATATCCCCGCGCAATTCGGTAATATGCGGCCGATTTATACAGATTTGTTTAAGAATGGTCAGTACAATCAGTTGTGGCGAACAGTTTCTCGAATTACCCTCGTGTCTTCTGCCCTTATCCTCCCACTAATTTTGGGTGGCGTAATATTTGGACAATCGATTTTGGGGTTGTATGGTAATGATTATGCTTCAGGATATCGGACTTTTGCACTTATGCTTGTGGCTGCAGCAATAATTAATTTTCAAGCACAAATAGGGGCAGTATTACAGGCAATAGGTAAGATGTGGGCAGGCTTTGTCCTCAATTTAGTGTGGTCAATTGTGTTTTTGACAGGAGTATACTTGTTGCGAAATTATGGAAGTTATGGTTATGCGCTTGCCTTTTCAGTATCATATCTCTTACATGCTGTAAATTCCATAGTCTTGATTATTCTATCTCGAACAAGGGGGGAAAAGAATGACGATTGAAGCGCACGCAGACCTGAGGAAAAAAACATGGTTGTCTTGGCTGCCAGGAGTACTTTTACTCATGCCATACTTGGACCGTGGCCCAATTAAACGGTTGTTCACGTATAATCGTGGGAACGTTTATGTTTACGCCACTGTATTCATGATGATTGCAGTAAGTATCCTTCTTTGGGTTATTACTCGCAAATCACCTGATACAAAACCGATGTATAGAATCAAGGTTCAAGCTTTGTTATTCGGAGGCGCGTTGGCTTTACCTGGTGTGGTTTTAGCGGCCTCAGGAGGCTTCATACCAGTGTTTGTTTCGCAGTTGATGTGGATTCTGGTGCCAATTTGTTTTGCGTGGTTCATTCTGAAAGCTACTGTTGACTTCAAGATTAATCTCGGTAAAGTACTAGACAACTATGTCATTTTGTTCGCTGCATATTGCGTTTTTTCCATCGCTACTTATGTTGTTGGATATGGATTTCGTTTAGGTCAGAATGTCCGTGTAAGTGGTGGTTCTGGCAGTGGTGGATTGTTATTTGGTTACACAATAGTTCTTGTTATGGGCTTACTTGTTGCTAGAAAACGAGAAACGTCAATTGTGCAGAAAATAGTCATATCGTCCATTCTAGTGGTTTTTACGCTCTTAAATGGTAGTCGAATTGTAACAGCATTAGTTTTTGTAGAAGTTATCTTGTTAGTCTTGCCTACGCACATGAGCATACGCAAACCTGCAATTGTTGGTTTATTAATCGCAACGACAATTCTGATAATGAACCCTGTAGACTTGATAACGAAGATTGCCCCTAGAATGCTCAATCTGAATGACAGCTTAAGGTCACAAACACTAAACAGCTCACTGGAACTTGCTGATCAACAAGGAGTAGTTGGCACTGTTTTTGGCAGCGGACTTGGAGGGTTTTTCCCATATCAAGCTTGGCTAGAGTCCGAGAATGCTCTATTTGGTTCTCGATCATTTGACAATACGGTTGAGATTCAAGGTCAGGAGTTTTTGGTACAGCCACATAACTCGTATATTCATCTGTATTTTGAGTCTGGTATTGTAGGGGTTTTGCTTCTTCTCCTTCTAGTTGGGTCATTGATTATTATGGTAGTACGCTCACAGAATAAGCACTTCAAGTTTGCTTCTTTATTTATTCTGTTTAGTGCTCTATTGCTTAATAACTTTGATTCGGCATTTACAATGCATCCTGGAACTGCCGGCATATGGTGGACAATTCTATTCTTGCTTACTCAGTTGAATGTGTCTTCCAATGAACACAAACTAGTAACTGTTGAGTAAGAGCAGAATGTTTGGCTGTAAAACGTATGTACAAGATTACTAATGTGGAGGTAATATGAAATCAGTTATGCTTGTCTTTGGTACCAGGCCCGAAGCCATTAAAATGTGTCCCCTTGTAAAAGAACTCAAGACGCGTCCAAACCTTAAGACCTTGGTCTGTGTTACAGGTCAACACCGACAAATGCTGGACCAGGTACTCAAGACCTTTGAGGTGGAACCGGATTATGACCTGTCTATCATGAAGGACAGGCAGACCCTGTTTGATGTCACCTGCAACATCCTCACCAGCATCAAACCAGTGCTGGAGGAGGTCAAACCGGATGTGGTGCTGGTGCATGGGGATACCAGCACCACCTTCGCCACGGCTCTGGCTTGCTTCTACCTGCAAGTCCCCGTTGGCCATGTGGAAGCAGGGCTGCGCACCTACGATATCTTCTCCCCCTATCCGGAGGAGTTCAACCGCCAGGCAGTGAGCATCATTTCGCAGTACAATTTCGCGCCCACGCAGATGTCCCGCGACAATCTCCTGCGCGCCGGCCACAAGAAAGACAGCATATATGTTACGGGTAACACTGCCATTGATGCGCTGAAAACCACTGTGCGCGAGGATTATGCCCATCCGGAACTGGACTGGGCAAAGGGCAGCCGCCTCATCATGATTACTGCCCACCGCCGGGAAAATCTGGGCCAACCCATGCATCATATGTTCCGGGCTATACGCCGCATCATCGATGAACATCCGGATGTAAAGGCCATCTATCCTATCCATATGAATCCTGTTGTGAGGGAAGCTGCTAAACAGGAACTGGGAGATTGTGACCGAATCCATATCATCGAACCACTGGATGTCCTGGATTTCCACAATTTCCTGGCACGTTCTTACCTTATTATCACTGATTCTGGCGGCATCCAAGAGGAAGCACCATCGCTGGGCAAACCCGTGCTTGTTATGCGGGATACAACAGAGCGCCCAGAAGGTATTGCGGCAGGTACCTTGAAGTTGGTAGGTACTGATGAAGAGATTATTTATGAAACTTTTAAAACTCTCTTGATGGATAAGGCTGAGTACGAGAAAATGAGTAAAGCCAGTAACCCATATGGTGATGGGTTAGCAAGCAAGAGGATTGCGGACATTCTTAGTACGTGATTAAACGGCAGTTTTGAACAGCATTTCGGCTGAAAACCTATAGGAAATGCATTATTCTGACGGCTCCAGTTTGGAGCCGTCGTTTTCTATCGCTTCCAAAACAGCCCTTGAAATGAATGCATTCATTGACTCACCCATTTTTTCGGCATGAGCCTGGATAGCTTCGCGCTCTCCCTTTGGAACTCTGAAAGAAATGTGATCAAGCTTCTCCTTTAAGTATCGTCTATTAGATGCTTTCTTTTTTTCTGATAGGCTCATCAAGCACCTCCAAACAGAAATAAGAGACAATAAAGAAAAAATAGCGAAATGGTGGATTAGGGGCTTGAACATGCATGCATGCCGTGATATAATAGTGCCAACAGAATACGGCAGTGAGAAAAAGTTGCAGCTTTCTCTCACCTGCGCAGGTGGTACTGACACCTACACAACGGACAAGTCCGCACCGCAAGACAAGTATAACGTCTTGACTGGCGGCACGCAAGGAAAACAAGGAACCGCGTGAACCATCCGTGAATGCTAAGAGCTCAAGCACCGTGTAGGGAAAAGCCCCTCACGGTGTTCTGTTTTCCCCAGAGGAAAGAAAGGAGAAACAGATGGAAGCAATGGTAAACACGAAACGGTTTCTGAACGCAAAGGACGTCGCAGAACGGATGCAGATCTCAACCTCGATGGCTTACAAAATCATCCGCAGGCTCAACGATGAATTGGTGAAGAAGGGCTACATCGTGGTGTCCGGCAAGGTCAGCCGCAGTTATTTCGAACGCCGGTTGTGTGAAGAACCGGCAGAAGCTTAAGGTGCGTCATGCCTGTGTATCGTGACGAGCAGCGGGGGACTTGGTTTGTAAAGTACCGCTACAAGGACTGGCGGGGCGAGGTGAAAAATTCCACCAAGCGTGGTTTCAAGACCAAGCGGGAAGCAACGGAGTGGGAGCGCAACTTTCAAGTCCTGCAGTCTGGAAACCTGGAGATGACCCTGCCGGAGTTCCTTCCTACTTACATGGCGGATTTGCTGCCCAGGCTCAAGGAAAGCACAAAGGACTCCAAGAAAAACATCATTTACAACAAGTTGCTGCCTGATTTCAGCAACAAGCGTATGTGCGACATAAAACCCAGCGACGTGGTGCAGTGGCAGAACGAATTGCTGAACTATCGTGACCCTGTTACCGGCAAGCCCTACTCCACCGCCTACTTGCAGTCCATCCACACCCAACTGAGCGCCATTTTCAACCACGCACAGAAGTTTTACGGACTCAAAAGCAACCCGGCTCGCACGGTAGGCAACATGAGAGGACCCAAGGGCCAGGAAATGCAGATTTGGACCCTGGAGGAGTACAAGCGTTTCTCTGCCAAACTGGTGAGCGACCCCATCGCCTATCACGCATTTGAGGTCCTGTACTGGACGGGCATGCGCAAAGGGGAGATGCTGGCGCTGACCAAGGACGATTTCGACTTTACTGAACAGACCGTCCGCATCAATAAGACTTTTCACCGCATTCGTGGCAAGGACATCATTACTCCGCCCAAGACCAACAAATCCAACCGGACCATCACCCTCCCCGACGCTCTCTGTACAGAGTTGCAAAACTACTTTTCCCGGTTCTACGACCTGCAGGGCAATGACCGTGTTTTCCCGCTGTCACCCGGCAGCGTGAATACCATCATGAAAAAGGGCATCCAGGAAGCAGGCCTCAACCACATCCGGGTGCATGACTTACGCCACAGCCATGTGTCCCTGTTGATAGACATGGGATTTACTCCGGTCGCCATCGCGCAGCGGGTGGGACACGAAACCATTGAAATCACCTACCGCTATGCACACTTGCTGCCCAATGTGCAGGGAGAAGTGGCAAGCAAACTGGACCAACTGAAGACTGCCTCTTAGAGGTTGTTGACGACAGATCAATGACGGCTGGGGAAGGGCCAGTGTGCCCTCCCCGCCAGCGGAAACGCAGAAAGGATATGATTATGAAAAGGAATTTCAACATTAACTGGCAGAACGGACAGGAAGAGAAGAGCATCAATTTCGACTTTCGTTACGACCTGGAGAAAAAAGCGCTGATTGCTGATGTCTATCTGTTGGGAGATACAGAGGTAAATTACCAGAGCAATTGCCATGTTAGCGATGACAGCTGGCTCAATAGCGAAGCGACCTTCCAGCATTGGCTGATGTCTATTGTGATTGACAATCTGGCAGACATCCAGTATCTGGCGGAATATTGCGACATCGACCACGAGATTGTCACGGTTTCTGGTGCTATTGCAAAGGTCTTGAGGGGGATGAAGGATGGCCGGGTTACCTGGCCGGATGAAAAGAAGCCTGAAGTCTGCTCTAATCATGTTACAGAACCTTTGAACGAACCCCAGGTTAACCTGGATCCCATGCATCACC
>ENA-UOOM01002710-UOOM01002710.1-fermentation-metagenome-genome-assembly--contig:-NODE-2710-length-14075-cov-176.688588_pt1 | contig 14075 bp, 12 predicted proteins | sample MGYA00245781_ERZ724031 | MGnify/ENA primary metagenome ERZ724031 (study PRJEB28704, sample SAMN03018317) | fermentation metagenome | biome: anthropogenic terrestrial biome; feature: soil... | reverse complement strand
AATAAGTTTATAGCAGCCGTTTAACTGACTATAAACTCATTATACGAGGAGGAATGAATAGTAATGAAAAAATTACTAGCGTTATTTATATCAATTTTATTAGTTATGAGTTTTGCAGGATGCGGTAAAAGCGAAGAGAATGCTAATGCTCAAAGTAAGGACAAAAAGGAGATAGTAGTTGGGGTATCTCCTGCCCCTCATAAGGAAATTATGGAAAAGGCAGCAGAGATTCTTGAAAAGGAAGGATACAAGATTAAAATAGTAGAATTTAATGATTACCAAATGCCTAACATTGCTCTATCAGAAGGTGACATTGATGCCAACTTCTTTCAGCACGTTCCATTTTTAAATAAGACTAATTCAGAAAAGAAATTGAACCTCGATTACACAGTTAAAGTTCATATTGAACCAATGGGAGTTTACTCAAATAAAATAAAAGACATTAAGGAATTAAAAGACGGAGCTGTTATTTCTGTTCCAAATGATCCTACAAATGAAGCGCGGGCTTTAAGGCTTCTTGAAAAAGCAGGGCTTATAAAATTAAAAAGCGGTGAGTTTGTAACAAAGGTTGATATAACAGAAAACCCTAAAAAATATGATATACAAGAAATTGAAGCAGCACAGCTTCCAAGAACGCTTAATGATGTAGATATTTCAGTTATTAACACAAATTTCGCATTAAGTGCAGGATTAAATCCTTTAAAAGACGCCCTTCTAATTGAAGGTAAGGATTCACCTTATGCAAATGTTTTAGCTGTAAGAAAAGAGGATAAAGACAAGGATTATATTAAAGCACTATCAAAAGCCCTAAATTCTGAGGAAATTAGAAAGTTTATAGAAGAAAAGTACAAGGGGAGTATAGTTCCAGCTTTTTAAAATGAACTCTTAAACTAAAGCTTAACATCGAAACTTCGGTGAGGGGCCTACTCTCACCGAAGCAGAAAAGCAGAATTCTTATAGAAGGTGAAGCCTTGAAAATAGATAAATACCACAAGATATTCTTGTGGTATTTGTATTTAAAATGATGTATCATAATAGATAGAACATTCATATCTCACATGGTAAGATTCTTGAATATCCAATTAGATTTTAATACTTTTAAAGGGGAGGTATAATGAATAAAACATTAAAATATATTAAATTCATACTTTATTTTCTATTAGCTGCAGCAATAGTTTATTTAATCATTAAGCTTCCTCATGGAAATGGATGTAGTGTAGAGGGAATAGTAGCATATATTAATACTAATTCTAAATTTACAGTTTTAGGTTTTTGGCTATTGTACAGTGTTAAAATTTTTATGCTAGCTATACCGGTATCATTTGTAAATATAGCAGCTGGTATTGTTTTTAGCCCTATTCAAGCTGTTTTAATTAACTTGGCAGGAATTTTTTTAGAACTTACGGTTCCATTTATTCTTGGAAGATTTTTTGGACAATCTTTTGTTGAAAAAATTGCAAGTAAGAAAAAAGCAAAAAGAAAATTTAATTTAGACATCAATATAAAGGAAAAAGCACACTCGTTTAAGTCTGTACTTATTATAAGGTTGATACCAATTTTCCCCGTTGATGTTGTAAGTGCATTTCTTGGAACAACAAAGTTCCGCTATAAAAAATACATTGCATCTTCAATGTTAGGGCTGATGCCAAGAACAGTGTGCTATTCACTTATAGGAAATGGGATTTATGATCATAGTTCTTTAAAGTTTATTGTACCAATTTTGGCTGCTATTTGTGTCTCTGTAATTCCAATTATTATATATGCATATAAGGATTTTGATAAGATAAAGAATGAGCATACACTAAAAAATATTATTAAATAATTATTTTACTATATTAATAATAAAAGGGATGGTTGACTTCAATTTTAAGATGTATCTTGTAATAAAGCCGAAAAGTGATTGTTATAAATCAACTTTCCGGCTTTTTTATGCATGGTTTTATTTGATGTTTACATATTCATTTAAATGTCAAATGTCAAGAGGCTGGCACCGTTAAAATTTTGTATCGTCAATTTTGCTAAGCCAATTTTTTATGGAATCAATTACTGATTTTATGCAGTCATCTTCAAATGGTGATTTAAGGTTAGCGAGCTTAACAAGTTCAAGGAAAGATTTGCTTCCTCCAGCCTTGCAAAGCCTTAAATAATCATTCCAAGCTTCTTCTCTGTTATCAAGTGATTTCTTCCAGAACTGGAATGCACATATTTGTGCTAAGGTGTAGTCAATGTAGTAGAATGGCATTCCAAATATATGAAGCTGCTGATACCACCATCCGCCTCTTTCAAGGTATTCGTTTCCATCGTAATCTCTATAAGGCATATATTTCTTTTCTATTTCTCTCCATACTTTTTTTCTTTCAGCTGGTGTCATATCAGGATTTTCATATACACGGTGCTGAAATTCATCTACAGTAACACCATAAGGTATAAATAAAAGTGCCTCACTTAAATGAGTGAATTTATATTTATCTGCATCATCAAGGAAGAAAAGCTGCATCCACGGCCATGTAAAGAACTCCATGCTCATTGAATGTATTTCACAAGCTTCAGAGGTTGCAAAATTGTATTCAGGAATTTCAAAGTTGCGGCTAGTATAGCATTGAAAAGCATGTCCTGCTTCGTGAGTTAAAACATTTACATCTCCTGAAGTCCCATTAAAGTTTGAAAATATAAATGGAGCCTTATATTTACTTATGTAAGTACAGTATCCTCCACCGGCTTTACCTTTTTTACTTACGAGATCCATAAGTTCATTTTCTGTCATAAATTCAAAGTATTCTTTTGTTTCAGGTGAAAGCTCAGAGTACATCTTCTTTGCATTATTTAAAATCCAATTAGAGTCTCCCTTTGGTTTTGCATTTCCTGATTTAAATGAAAGCGTTTCATCATAATACTTAAGTGAATCAAGGCCAAGCCTTACTCTTTGCCTTTCTCTAAGTTCAGTTGCAACAGGGACAATATTGTCTAAAACTTGCTTTCTAAAATTAGCTACCATTTTTGCATCATAATCAGATCTATTCATTCTTGCATAGCCAAGCCCAACAAAGTTTTCATATCCAAGCTTCTTAGCAATTCTTGTTCTTACCTTTACAAGTTTGTCATATATCTCATCAAATTTTTCTTCATTTTTAGCAAAGAAAGCATACTTTGCATTATTGGCTTTCTTTCTCATTTCCCTGTCTTTAGATGTCATGAAAGGCGTAAGCTGCGAAAGATTTCTCTCCTCTCCTTCAAAAGGTATCTTAGCTGAAGCTATAAGCTTTGTATATTCACTGTAAAGCTTATTTTCTTCCTGCATGTCTGAAACAACCTCTGGTGAAAAAGTTTTTAGTGTGAGCTCAGCAAGGGTGAAAATTTGTTTTCCCCATTTTTCTTCAAGTTCATTTTTAAATTTAGAGTTAACTAAAGCACGATAGTATTTAATGATTAACCCCTCATAAAGTGGTGTCACTTCATCAAAAAAATTCTGCTCTTCTTCATAGAACTTATCTGTTGTATCAATGGTGTGCCTAATGTATGCAATTTGAGCCATAGATTCAACTTCGCTTCTTAAAGCATTAATTTCCTTCATTGCTTCATTTTGCGCTTCAAAAGTATTTACTTCATTGAACCTCTTCAAAAGGCCTTCAAATTTTGCTGATACTTCATTGAGATTAGGTCTTTTATATGGGAAATCTTTAAATTTCATAAGCAGCCCTCCTTAAACTTTTATGGGAAACATTACCCAATAAAATTATTATATTATATAAAACAATATAACGCTACTTTTATCGTTACATTGAAGGTAAGCTTTTAATATTTCTAATTAAAAATATTGCTGTAATTACAGCAGATACAATATCAGAAACTGGTGCAGAAAACCAAAGACCATTAAGGCCAAAGAACCTTGGAAGTATTAATATAAGTGGAATAAGAATAATTACCTGTCTTAAAACACTTAGAAACATTGAAATTTTAGCCTTTCCAATAGCCTGAAAATAGTTTGAACTTATAATTTGAAAAGCAATTATGGGAAGAAACATTAAATCAATTCTTATTCCCCGAACTGCAATAGCTATAAGCTCTGTATCTTCAGTGTTGAATAACTTAATAAGAATGGAAGGGAAAAATTCAACCATAACAAAACCAATACATGCAATGATATCTGCAGCTTTAATGGCAAGACCTAAGGTCTTTTTAACTCTGTCATATTTTTTTGACCCATAATTAAATCCAATTATAGGCTGAGAACCTTGATTTATTCCATATATAGGCATAAAAATCAGCATAGAAATTTTATTTATAATGCTCATAGCAGCCACAGCTTTATCACCGCCATAAGTTAAAAGCCCTTGGTTATAAAAGGTTGTAACTGCACTTGATGCAATTTGCATAAAAAATGGAGACATACCTATGGCAAATATATCTTTAATTATTGGGGCATTTGGCTTTAAATAATCCTTTTTAATATGCAGATGGCTTTTAGAACTTGCAAAATATGAAACTACAAGGAAAGTATTTAAAGCTTCGGATATAACAGTTGCAATAGCAGCACCCTCAACGCCCATGTTAAAAACAAAAATAAATATAGGGTCAAGTATAATATTTAAAATTGCACCTGACAGCATTGTAATCATTGCTCTGTTTGGGTTACCTTCAGCACGGATGACATTGTTCATCCCAAATCCAATGTTTTGAAGTGGTGCCCCAAGAAGAATTATAGATATATAGCTTTTAGCATAAATCAATACGTCCCCTTTGGCCCCAAATAGCTTAAGAGTTGGCTCTACAAAAATATACCCAAGTATTCCAACTGCACTTGAAATTATTATATCAAGTACAAAGGCGTTAGATAATATTTTTTCTGCATCCTCTTTTCTTTTTTGACCAAGCCTTATGGAAATAAGTGATGACGAGCCAACACCTACAAGCATTCCAAAAGCCATAATTATTGTAGATAAGGGGAAAGTTATTGCAATACCTGAAAGGGCAGTAGAACCTGTTCCTTTCATATGTCCTATATATATTGTATCAACAATATTATAAAGCGCATTCACCATCATCCCAACAATTGCAGGGAGTGAAAATTTAAAAAGTAAATCTTTTATGTTGCCTTGTTCTAGTTCTTTAGAATTGTCCATTTTTAACCTCCAGTAGTAAATTATAATCTCATAACAACGATTATAACATATTACAAATGTCATGACCTATAGTGATTTATGTAACTATTATTATTTCTATAATTTGGTAACATATAATTAGAAAAAATAGGGGGCGAATTTATATGATACTTTCTATAGAAAACTTGGTTAAAAGGTATGGGGATTTTTTAGCTCTAGATAATGTAAATATGAAGATAGGGGAAGGAGAAATAGTAGGATTTTTAGGACCAAATGGAGCAGGAAAGACTACTACTATAAACACAATACTTGGATTATCAAAAATAGATAGCGGAGAAATAAAAGTTTTTGGGAAAAATTTAAAAGAATCCGAAATCGAAATAAAAAGGGATATAGGTATTGTACCTCAAGAAATAGCTATTTATGATGATCTTACTGCCTATGAAAATGTATCTTATTTTGGGAGCTTATATGGAATAAGAGGGAGCCTTTTGAAAGAAAGAAGTCTTGAAGCCCTAAAGTTTACTGGGCTAATTGATAAGGAAAAAGATTTCCCTAAAAAGTTTTCTGGGGGGATGAAAAGAAGACTTAATATTGCTTGTGCTATTGTTCATCATCCTAAGCTTATTATTATGGATGAGCCTACGGTTGGAATTGATCCTCAATCAAGAAAGCACATATTAAACTCAGTAAAAGAGCTTAATAAAATGGGTTCAACTGTAATATACACATCTCATTATATGGAAGAGGTTGAGGAAATATGTACTGATATTATAATAATGGACCTAGGCAGAGTCATTGCAAAAGGGACGAAGGAAGAGCTTAAGGATTTGGTTGCTGTTGAAGAAAGAGTGAAAATAGAAGTTTCTTCATTAAGCTTTACATTGATTGAAAAAATAAAAGGCATAAATGGAGTAAAAGAATGCAGCATTGAGGGAAATGAGCTTTTTATAATATCAAAAAAAGGAAGCGGCAATTTAGGGAAAATAATTGATGCCATTGTAGAATCAGGCTCAGAAGTTGTAAGCGTTAACATGGAAAAGCCTACACTTGAAAGCGTGTTTTTAACCCTTACAGGGAAAAAGCTCAGGGATTAGGAGGTGGTTTTATGAATGTTTTAAGAACAGCATATTATACAATAATTAAAAGTTTCAGGGATACTAAAACTTTAAAGATTCAAATGCTTCTTCCTATTATTCTTATTTTAATTTTAGGTACAGCTCTTAATTCATTTTTTACTCCAACTAATTTTGAAAAGTTTTCTGTGTATTATTTAAATGAGGATGAAGGGACTTTATCTAAGAAGTTTGATGAGTTTTTAAATAATGAAGAAATAAAGAGTTTAATAGAAATAAAAGATATAAAATCCTATGAAAAAGGTAAGAAGGATGTGGAAAACGGGGATATTGCAGCATTTATTCACATTCCAGAAGATTTTTCTTCAAATATTCAAAGTGGTGAAAAGGGATGCATTGAAGTTTTAACCTGCGAGTATTATCTTGAAGGGGAATCTGTTGTAAAAAATATAGTGGATGGTTTTATAAATGGAGCCAATGCTTATGACGCCGTTTATAAAACAGGTGGGAAGATAAATAACTATAAGGATTATGAAAATATTGATAATGAAGGAATATCATATAAAGGTAAAATTCCAAGAGCTATTGATTACTATTCTGTAACTATGCTTGTTATGATAATGATGTATGGGATGTATTATGGGATGTATTCATTGGTAGAAGATAAGTATACAAATACTTATACAAGGATTAAAAGTGCTCCCATTCACGGCTATGAAATAAATATAGGAAAAACTATAGGAAATGTTCTAACTTTATTTTTACAGGAAATTTTATTAATGATTTTTACAAAATATGTTTACAACTCAAACTGGAGCGGGAATTTGTTAATAACCATTTTAATACTTTTTATATTTTCAGTTTTTGCAATAAGCTTAGGAATGCTTATATATGAAGTGTTTAGAGATTATAATAAAGCATCAAATTTTGTAGACTTAATTGTTCCATTTTTTACTTTTATATCAGGGGGATATGTTAAAGTTGATATTCTTGGCCCATTTGTTGAAAAAATTAGTAAGTTCTCGCCAAATTATTTAGCTCAAAACGCATTGTTTACAAATATTTATGGGGGAAAAGCTTCAGACATATATTTTGCAATTGCTGGTCTTACGATAATGTCAATTGTTTTTTATGCTGTAACATCAGTTTTAGGGAGGAGGAGCTACAATTGAGTATTTTTATAAATAATATAAAGAGAATAATAAGAGATAAAGGAAATATTATAAATATGATCCTTACTCCATTAATATTTATAATGTTTATAATGGGAAATGGAAATATAAATAAATTAAATGCGGCGGTAATAGATAAGGACAATACTTCATTATCAAAAATGATTGTCAATATGATAAACTCTAATGTGAATTTAAAAGATATTAAAGAGGAAGAAATAAACGAAAAGCTTTTAAATGAGCAAATTGATTATGCACTTGTTATTGATAAAGGATTTACAGAAAAAATAATAAAAGGAGAGGATGTAAAACTAAGAGGTTATAAAATAAAAGAAACTAATATATCTGTCCCTATTAATATATATATAAATAGTTTTGTAAGTTCCATTAAAAATATTGCAAAAAGCTGTGGAGGGGACAGCAAAAAATTTTATAAGGCACTTGAGTATTATGAAGATGGAAGTTTTAAAGCGGAATTTAAGCCATTAGGGAATAGGAAAAGAGTACTTACTTATTCTTCATTAGGGTTTGTAGTGATGGGGATGCTGATATTTTCACTGACATCTTCTAATCTTTCCCTTGAAGATAAAAGAAATAAAACGTTTTATCGAGTATTTTCTGCACCAATAAGTACTAAATCTTATATGTTTCAAAATACACTGAGCTATTATGTGCTTTCAATTTTTCAAACAATTATTTTGTTCTTATTTATGATAAAAGTGCTTGGAGCTGATTTTGGACCTAATATAAAAAGTATTTTTATATTGTTTTCTGCATTTTCTCTTGTTGCTGTTACTTTAGGATTTTTAATAAGCTCAATTTCAAAGGACGGCAGGCAGGCTGGAGCTATTACCTCCCTTGTTATTACACCAATGTGCATGCTTGGGGGATGTTTTTGGCCAAGGGAGATAATGCCAAAGTTTCTTATAGAAATATCAAATTTCGTTCCAACTACATGGGTTTTAAAAGGAGCAAAAAAAGCATTTTTTTCAACAGGTATTTGGGACATTAAATATGAACTTTTAATATTACTTTTATTTTCAGCCGTATTTTTCCTCCTTGGAATTATTAGAAAAGCAGACATTGATAAATGATATGCTGTATTTAATATATAATTTTGTTCATTCAATTAAAACAGATAATTGAATGAACTTTTTTGATATAATGTATATATATTTAATATTAGGAAGTTGATTTACATGAATAAAAATTACCTATTTAAATGTTTCCTTTTTTTATTTACTATAGTTAAACTTGCGGCAACTACTGAAATAACTCCATTAGAAGTTGCTATTTTTTTAGCTGCTGTTTCATCGGATATAGTAGTTGAAAGATTTAAACAAAATTATTTTACAATCATTGCAGAACTTTTACTTATAAGTTATGGTACTTATTTAAACTATAGTTTTTCACCGCTTTATGGAGTTCTTGCCTTTAATTTTATATATTCGGGTTATTATTTAGGTTTAATTCTTTCATTTATTTCAGGCATATATTTTGCAAAAAATTCTGAAGTTTACATATTTATAATGTCTTTTGGACTTAGTATGATGTATGGTTATATTATGAAGCTTTTTAATAATAGGGAGAAAACTTTTAAAAAGTCTTTTGATTATGAAAGACAGCTCAGATATGAGCTTGAAAGCACAAAAGCCCGTCTTTTAAATTCAGAAAAAGAAATTGAGCATATAACTGAAATAAGGGAAAGAAACAGGATTGCAAGAGAGCTTCATGATAACATAGGACATAGTATGGCAGGGATACTTATGGAGCTTCAAGTAGTTCAAAAGCTTTATAATAAGGATGATGAAACAGCAAAAAAGTATCTTGAAAGTTCCATTGAAGGCGTTTCCAACTCACTTACAGTTATAAGGAATACAGCTTACAATATTAAACCTAAAGAGGAAATTGGAATTGGTTATATTGAAAAATTAATTAAGGAATTTAAATTTTGCAATGTTGATTTTAAACATACAGGAGATGTATTATCTATTCCGTCTAGTATAGTGGAAATAATTAATACTAATATAAAGGAAGCTTTAACAAATGCTTCAAAGTATTCAAATGCTGATAATATAATTATAAGACTTGATGTGAACGAAAAATTTGTAAGGCTTTACATAAAGGATAATGGGAAAGGCGCTGTGAATATTAAAGAAGGATTAGGATTAAGCGGTATGAGAGAAAGGGTTAAAAATGCAGGAGGGAGCATATCCATAAGCGGAGAAGATGGATTTTTAATTGTGTGTATTATTCCGCTTGATTTTGGTGAGGGGGGGAGTGTATTTGAAGGTTTTAGTAGCTGATGATGATGCACTTATAAGGGATAGCTTAAAGATAATGCTAAATCTTGAAGAGGATATTGATGTTGTTGGTACAGCTCAAAATGGGGAGGAGGCATTTAGGCTTTGCAGTGAGCTTAATCCAGATGTTGTTTTAATGGATATAAGGATGCCTGTTTTAGATGGTGTACTTGGGACAAAACTTATAAAACAAAGCTTCAGTAAAATAAGGATAATAATATTAACCACATTTAAGGATGATGAGTATATAAAAGAAGCTTTAAAAAATGGAGCAGAGGGGTATATATTAAAAAGTCAGCCTATAGATAGCATTGCAGATAGTATAAGAGCAGTTTATAGAGGAAATACAGTTTTTGAAAAGGATGTATTAAATAAAATCTCAAATATGGTTAAAAATATTGAAAATAAAAGGTCATATAAAGATTATAATTTAACTGAAAGGGAATTTGATATTTTAAAATTAATTGGTGAGGGCTTTTCAAATAAAGAAATAGCAGAAAAACTTTATCTTGGAGAGGGAACAGTTAGGAATTATGTAACACTGCTTCTTGACAAGCTTGGGCTTAGGGATAGAACACAGCTTGCTATATTTTATTTAAAAAATTTAAATAAATGAGGTGATTCTAAGACTCAGGTGGAACTTTCTTATAAGATATACCTTTTTCCAACACTAAGTCTTAGAAGAGCCAACTTGGGGGCACAGCAGCCGTTTGACTTAAATAAGCATTAATTTTTAATGTATTTTTTTGTTTCACGCTTTAAAAATAAAAATGTTAAAGGAATGCCATATGCCATGGCACCAGCAGTTTTTAATGAAGATGTTTCAGGAGATAATAGCTTCATAATTCCCTCACCGAACATTATTGCACCGATTATGATTAAAAACAAAGTTAATAAACTGAAAAGGAGGTTAATACTAAGCTTTATCGTTGTTTTGTATACCAAAAGAATTATTAATATTGATATGAGTATGCCTCCCAAGGCTCCGATTATTACATTAAATGGGCTTTTATATACAATTGGGAGTAAAAACAGTATTATTTCCATTCCCTCTCTAAACACTGTTAAAAAAGGGACGAGAAATAAGCTTGCACTTGTAAGTTTATAATCAATATTATTATTTTCAGCATTATTATCAGAGTATTTATTTTGTTTTTGAATTATTACTATATTATAAAGTAAAAGCATAGATATAAAAATCATAATTGACCCTTGAAATATTTGCTCAGATATTCCTTCAAACCCTTTTATTTTTTCGAAAATTAACCACCCAACTAAAATACTGCTTATTGCTCCAGCTGCAGTTCCAGCAAATATATATTTTTCTAAGCTTTTTTGATTTATCTTATTTACATAAATAAGCATGGGAACAATAACAAGAAGCATTTCAAGTACTTCCCTGAAGTTTATTATAAAAGAAGTTAGCATAAATACACCTCCCCCTGCTTTTTGTATATAATAAGCAGAGAGAGACAAATTGTGACAAAAAATTAAAAAGAATTATAAAATACACATTTTTTAATATTAAAGTTACTTATTTTTAAATATGTAAATTTAATATTATTTTAATATTATTTTTTATGTGATATAATTTTAGATATATTTTACAGTTAGGCGGGGATTACTATGAAGAAAAAGATACCATATATTAAAATACTACCGTTACTAATAATTTCATTTATTTGTTATAAAATAATTGATAATCCTAAGGCACTCCTTAAGGGGCTTAAATATTTATTTTCTATGTTGCTGCCGTTTATTTGGGCTTTTGGTATTGCATATTTTTTAAATCCGCTAATGAGATATTTTGAAAATAAGTGGAAGTGGAAGAGATACTTAAGCCTTATTGTTGTTTATGCTATATTTATTGGGGCTATTGCATTTACAATTGGAATTATGGCTCCTAAGACAATTGAAAACGCGAAACAAATTGTAAAAGAAATGCCTCAATATGCTGAACAGACAGAAAAATTTATTAATGATAAATTACCAAAGTTTGAAAAATCAAGTGATACTGGTATAAGTGCACAGCTTCAGAAAAATGTAAATGGCTTTGCTGAAAAAGCAGGAAACTTTATTAATGAAAAATTAAAAGCTTTTGCAACAAAAATTATTAGTTTTACATCAGGTTTTATTAAATTTATAATAGGACTTTTAATATCAATATATATGCTAAAGGATAAGGAAAAGTTTACAGAGGGGACTAAGAGGATAATAAGAGCATTATTTGGAGAAGAAAAATCAAAAGGTATATTTGCTTTTGGTGCAGAAGCAGATAAAATCTTCTCAAGATATATTGTAGGAAAATTTATTGATTCATCAATTATTGGGGTATTGTGCTTTGTAGGCCTTTCAATTTTAAAAGCTCCTTATACTGCTATAATTAGTATGGTAGTTGGAATTACAAATATGATTCCATATTTTGGACCATTTATAGGAATGGTGTTTGGAGTAATAATTGTTATTTTCAGCAGCCCAATTATGGCGCTTTGGGTATTCATATTTTTATTTTTACTTCAGCAGTTTGATGGCTGGTACTTGGGGCCTAAAATACTTGGCGATATGGTAGGATTAAATCCAGTATGGATTATTCTCGCCGTTATACTTGGAGGCGGGTTATTTGGAGTTGCAGGAATGTTCTTAGGTGTTCCTGTAATTGCAATAATCAAGATTTGGATAGATAGATGTATAGACAAAAAACTTAACAAAAACAAGAATGATAAAAGCTGTGAAGCTATAAAATAAGAAAGCAGAGTGGTTAAAATATGAATGATATTTCTGAATCTAAAAAATTAAAATTTAAAAAAACCTTTGAAGTTGGCTATTATGAAATAAATAAAAATGATAAGGCAACTCCTACATCTATATTAAATTATCTTGAAGAAACTGCAGTAGAACATTCGGAAAGTATTGGTTATGGAGTTAAAAGATTAAAGGAAAATGGTTTCGGGTGGGTTATTACTCATTGCTGCATTAATATGGAGAGGGGACCTATGTGGAATGAAAAGATTACTGTTGAAACATGGGCTTCAGGTTTTAATAAGTTTTATGCAACAAGAGAATTTTGTATAAGGGATGCAAACGAAAACATTATTGGAAGGGCAACGTCCCTTTGGATATTTTTTGATATTGAAAAAAGAAGACCTGTAAGAATACCGGATGAAATTACTGAGGCTTTTGGATATTTTGAGAATGACAGAGGACTAGATGTAGATTTTAGAAAATTTAGACCAAATTTTGAACTTGATAACAGCAAACAATTCTTTGTAAGAAGAAGTGATATTGATACTAACGAACATGTAAATAATGTCAAATATGTTGAGTGGATGCTTGAAACTATACCTAAAGAAGCTTATGACAATTATATATTAGAAGGGGCTGAGGTATTATACAAAAAGGAAACATATTATGGCGAGACTATTCTTTCGAGCTGCACTATACTAAACGAAGATGATGACAAATGTGAATTTGGCAGCAGCATAACAAGTGTAGATGGGAAAGAAAAATTTGCATTTGCAAGATCTGTATGGAGAAAAAAATAAAAGAATTTACTATTAAAAGCCTTTGAAATCAGCATAATGATTTCAAAGGCTTTTTTGTATGATTTAATTCACCGCTGCGATAAGAAAAATATATTCCATTCACTTTTCCCGTTTGCAAAGATGTTCTAAGGATTAAAATGCCAGACAGCTGTAGGGAACGGTCTTGACCGTTCCCTACCAGTACATTTTAATCCTAAGAACATCTAAATGCTCACTCTATGTTCATTCCATATATTTTTCTTATCTCCGCTGTAATTTGTTCATTAATGATTTTGAATTGCAAATTGAAGGTATGTATTAAAGTATATTGAAATATTTATATATAGGATTTAAAAACAGTATAAAAAGGGAACAATAGGGAAAGGAAGTATTTGCAAGCTTTTCTCAGAAATTAGATAATAAAACCAAAATGCAGTAATATATGGAGCTTGATGGCAATAAAAAATAATGTATATACTGAATATAGTATATCAATATATTCAATATTCAGAATATACATTAAGGTAAAGGAGTGAGATTTATGACTACTAAGCTTAAAAAAAATTTGGCTATATTGTTTACATTTGCATTAGTTGTTAGTATGTTTTTGAGTAATTTTAATGTTAAAGCTTATGCAGCTGGTGGTTGCTTAGATAAAACACACTCGGATAAAAGTGCGGAAGAACGTTATATTGAGAGTTTAGCGGAAAAACAAAAAATAACAGTAGATGAAGCAAAAAGGATTAACGAAGAGGAGAATAAAAAAGTATTGGCAAAATACCAATCATTAAATAAGAAGTCAACCGAAGAAATTAAATATAAAACTGTATGCAAGGATTTTAGAATAGATAACACATCTCGACATGACACATCTCAACATGTAGAAATGGCTGTTGAAGTAAAA
>ENA-UOOM01002707-UOOM01002707.1-fermentation-metagenome-genome-assembly--contig:-NODE-2707-length-14078-cov-8.331812_pt1 | contig 14078 bp, 16 predicted proteins | sample MGYA00245781_ERZ724031 | MGnify/ENA primary metagenome ERZ724031 (study PRJEB28704, sample SAMN03018317) | fermentation metagenome | biome: anthropogenic terrestrial biome; feature: soil; material... | reverse complement strand
CGGACCTCTTACTATGATTTTATATAAAAAGGATATATTATCGGATAAAATAACTGCAGGATTAAGTACAGCAGCAATACGAATGCCTGTAAATAAAATTGCACGTGCATTAATAAAGGAAAGCAATAAGCCGATTGCAGCACCCAGTGCCAATACGTCAGGGAAGCCAAGCCCAACGGAAGTCTCCCATGTAATGGAGGATTTAATGGGAAAGGTGGATATGATTATTGACGGAGGAAGTACATATATAGGTATTGAATCAACGGTAGTAGACATGACAAGTTCAGTACCCATGATTTTAAGACCCGGAAGAGTTACCGAGGAGGACATAGCAAATGTTCTTGGAGAGTGTGAATATGATCCTGCAATAATAAAAAGCGAAGAAAAAATTGTACCTAAATCGCCGGGGCAGAAATACAGGCATTATTCACCAAAAGCAAAAGTGATATTATATAAGGGCGATACGGAAAAAGTTGTAAAAAGGATAAATGAAGATTATGATAAATTTGCATCCCAAGGATTTCATGCAGGAATAATGTCAACTGTCCAAACTGATAATTTCTATAAGGGAAAAACAACTATTTGCATGGGAGACAGAACAAAACTGCTTACAATTTCGTCAAACTTATTTAAGAGTTTAAGAGATTTCGATCATATGGGAACAGATATAATACTGTCGGAGTCTGTTGATGAAAAAGGTCTCGGTAAGGCAATATTAAACAGGCTTGGCAAGGCAGCCAGCGAAACAATTGAGGTGGTGTGAACCGCTTTTGAATTTGTGCCTGAGCTAATGCGAAAGGAATGTTGTTAATATGAATATTTTGTTTGTTTGCACCGGAAATACCTGCAGAAGCCCAATGGCAGAGGGTATATTTAAGGATATGCTTAAAAGATACAATAAAGTTGTCATAAATGTTTCTTCTGCCGGTATCAGTGTTTTCCCGGGAGAGCATGCCAATGAAAAAGCAATAAAAGCTTTAAAAGAAAAAGGAATCGATATAACAGGACACGGAGCCAGGCAACTGTCCGATGAAATAACAAAAGCAGATATAGTTTTAGCAATGACTTCCGCTCACGAAGCAGTTATAAAAGATTATTTCATAAGTAACTTGGAGAATGCCCCCAAGGTTTTTACTTTAAAAGAGTTCGCTGCAAAAATCAGCGCAGAGAAACTTTTAAGTAAGGATATTGATGACCCTTATGGCAAAGATTATAATTTTTATAAAAAAATCAGGGATGAAATTGAAATAGAGTTAAACAAAATATTAAAAAACATAAATAACCCGGAGGAAATAATATGAAGATAGTGTTGGCAAGTGATCATGGAGGATTTGAATTAAAGGAAGCAATAAAGGAACATTTAATAAATAAGGGTTATGATTTAAATGATATCGGTGTTTATGACACAAAATCCGTTGATTATCCTGATTACGGAAAGAAGGCCGCCTTGATGGTAGCTAATAATGAGGCTGAAAAGGGAATAATCGTGTGCGGAACGGGAATAGGAATTTCAATTGCCGCAAATAAAGTTAAAGGAATAAGATGTGCATTGTGCACCAATGAATATATGGCAAGAATGTCAAGAATGCACAACAATGCCAATATGCTTGCATTGGGGGGCAGAGTTACAGGTGCCGGTGTTGCAATAGAAATGGTTGATGTGTGGCTTTCAACTGAATTTGAAGGCGGAAGACATGAAAACAGAATAAACAAAATAATGGATATAGAAATTTCAAAAGAAGAGGAAAAATAATGACTGAAAATTTAATAGCTTTTATTTCTGCTGTTATTATATCATTCGTAATGACTCCGCTTGCAAGAAGGCTTGCAATAAAGGTGGGAGCATTAGATGTGCCAAAGGAAACAAGGAAAATCCACAAAAACCCAATGCCTTATTTCGGTGGACTGGCCATTTATGTAGCAATAATTTCATGCATGTTTGTTTACATGCCTCACAATTCCACTAATTATCATATTATGGCAGGTGCAACGGTAATTATGCTTGCGGGAGTTGTGGATGATATGAACGGAATGCCTGCGAAAATAAAGCTTATTATACAGATTATAGCTGCATTTATAGCAATAAGGGGCGGCGTCCAGATACATTTTATAACAAACCCTCTTTCGGAAACAGGCATGAGTTATTTGTTTACGTGGCTGTCCTTCATTGTAACATTGTTTTGGATAGTAGGTATTACAAATACCATAAATTTAATTGACGGACTTGATGGACTTGCCTCGGGGGTTGCCAGTATAGCAGCTACTACCCTTCTTTTTACGGCAGCTAATTTGGGACATGATTTCATTGTGATGCAATGTGCAATTATAGCAGGTGCTTCCCTTGGATTTTTGCCTTTTAATTTTAATCCTGCAAAAATATTTATGGGAGATACAGGTTCGCTGCTGTTAGGATATATGTTGGCTGTTACATCTGTTTCAGGTATGGTTAAGAGTGTTGCAGCCGTTGCATTAGCTGTTCCTGTTTTCGCAATGGGTTTGCCTATATTTGATACCGCATTTGCAATAATAAGAAGATACATAAACAAAAAACCTATAATGGAAGCCGACAAGGATCATCTTCATCATAAGCTTATGAGGTTTGGACTTAATCAAAGACAGACAGTTTTAATAATGTATTTCATAAGTATGCTTTTAGGAATTGTTGCGGTAATAATAGCAGACACAGACCCATTTATCGGTCTGACGGTTGCTACAATAGTTGTAATAGTTGCATTTTTATCAGCTAAAAAGGCAGGATTATTTGTAAGAAAAGAACAATGAGGTTCCCCGGTACTCGATTACCATTGCGAGTCGGGTGGATTTTTATTATTAGGAGGAAGTATGGATAAGGTTAAGGTTTTGGTAGTATTCGGCACCCGTCCGGAAGCAGTGAAAATGGCTCCAATTGTTAAGGCTTTTAAAAAAGACCAGGAGCATTTTATTTCTAAAATTTGTGTGACGGCACAGCACAGGGATATGTTGGACCAAGTGTTGAGAATTTTTGATATTAAGCCGGATTATGACTTAAATATTTTTGAAAGCGGTCAAACACTTACTCAAATAACATGCAGGGCATTAACAGGCTTAGAAGGAGTAATAGAAGATTTCAACCCTGATTTAATATTGGTTCAGGGAGATACCACCACAGTATTTTCAGGTGCTCTTGCAGCCTTTTATCATCAGGTGAAAATTGGACATGTGGAGGCGGGATTAAGAAGCGGGAACTTATATTCCCCATATCCTGAGGAAGCTAACAGGATGATGACAGGAGTATTGACTGATTTTCATTTTGCTCCCACTGAAACATCTAAGAAAAATTTGTTAAGAGAAGGTTATGACGAAAATAAAATTTTTATAACGGGAAATACATCTATTGATGCATTAAGCTGGGTTATAGATGAAAAATATAAATTTGAAGAAGAAATTATTAATAACATAGATTTTGAAAATAAGAAAGTAATATTGTTAACTGCTCACAGAAGAGAGAATATAGGTGAGCCCATGGAGAATATTTTCTCCGCTCTAAAAGATATAGCTGAGAAAAATAAAGACGTAGAAGTTATATATCCAATGCACTTAAATCCAAAGGTTAGAGAAATTGCAAAAAAAGCATTTAAGGATATGGACAGAGTTCATTTAATTGAGCCCTTGGACTATCTTCCTTTTACCAACTTAATGAATAAATGCTACCTTGTTGTAACGGATTCGGGAGGAGTACAGGAAGAAGCGCCTTCATTGGGGAAACCTGTCTTGGTTGTAAGAAGAGAGACGGAAAGACCTGAAGGAATTGAAGCCGGAACCGCTAAATTAGCAGGTACCGAAAGATTAAATATTTACAATGAACTGAACGTATTAATCAATAATGAAGAAGAATATAAAAAGATGGCCAATGCGATAAACCCGTACGGAGACGGAAAAGCCGCAGAATATATTGTAAAAGCAATAAAGGATAACTGGCTGTAACTATTAAATGTTGATGGTAATATTGAGGGAATATTGAGGGGACGGGGTTGTTGTCACAATTGATGACAGCAACTCCGTCCTTTGTCATTTGTTCCTTTTCTATTTAGAACCTAATGTACAAAAAAATGTTGACAAAGAATTAATATTGTATTATACTTCGAATATCAAAATATTTGAAAATAAATAAATACACATATCAAAATAATATATATTTAATCAGGAGGCAATGATGATTTTAGAAAAGGTTAAAGCAATTTTAGTTGAGGAATTGGATGTTGAGGAAGACAGTATTACTTTAGAGAGTAAAATAAAGGACGATTTAGGAGCCGATTCATTGGACTTATTTGAACTTATAAGCAAAATTGAGGATGAGTTGGATGTAACGATTGAAGAAGATGATTATGGTAAGCTAATAACAGTTGGAGATATAGTAAATTACTTGACAGAAAAAAATAATAAATAAATATTTGACGCCGTTAAGGCGTTTTCTGTTAATTAAAAGGAGAGCCATGATTTATACTAAAATATGTGAAATGCTTAATATAAAATATCCCATTTTCCAGGGAGGGATGGCGCAAATATCAGATGCAAAATTGGCAGCAGCGGTATCGGAAGCAGGAGGTCTTGGTATTGTAGCATCCGGCAATAGTCCGCCTGAGTTGATAAAAGCAGAAATTCATAAAATCAGAGAAATGACAGATAAACCATTTGGAGTTAATGTAATGCTTTTAAGCCCTTATGCAAAAGAAATAAGCGAATTACTGACAGAAGAAAAAGTACCTGTAATAATTACCGGGGCAGGAAACCCGGGCAAATATATGAAAACATGGAAGGAAGCAGGAATTAAGATTATACCTGTTGTTCCGTCCGTAGCTTTTGCAAAGCATCTTGAAAAAGCAGGGGCTGATGCCATAATTTGTGAAGGTACGGAGGCGGGAGGACATGTGGGAGAATTAACTACCATGTGCATTACACCTCAGGTAGCGGATGCTGTTAATATTCCTGTAATCGCCGCAGGAGGAATAGGCGACGGAAGAGGAATTGCAGCCGTGTTCAGTCTTGGAGCCCAAGGAGTTCAGGTTGGAACAAGATTTCTTTTAGCAAATGAATGCAGCGTTCATCAAAACTACAAAGATAAAGTAAAAAGGGCAAGTGATACGGATACTGCCGTAACAGGAAGAAAGACGGGTCATCCCGTAAGAGTATTAAAAAACAGACTTGTTACCAAGTTTAAGGAATTGGAAAAAAACAATGCAACTATTGATGAAATGGAAGCATTGGGAAGAGGCAGGCTTTACACAGCCGCAGTTGAAGGCGACGTGAATTACGGCTCGGTAATGTCGGGTCAAATTGCCGGTTTGATTAACAAGGAGCAAAGTTGTAAGGAAATTATCACCGAAATGTTTGAAGAAGCAGAAAAAATTATGAAAAATCTAAAGTATATTGCAGGAGGCGGCAATGAATAAGACGGCTTTTGTTTTTCCCGGTCAAGGAGCTCAATATGCTGGGATGGGAAAAGAATTTTATGACAATTTTAAAGAAAGCAGAGAAATATTTCAAAGAGCTAATGAAGCTTTGGGCTTTGACATAACTAAGCTATGCTTTGAAGGACCGGATAATGAGCTGAGTATTACAAAAATAACTCAGCCGGCACTTTTAACAGTGTGTCTTGCTATGTATGAAGTATTAAAAGAAACCCAAAAGGGTTCTGTCTTAATGGGAGGATTGAGTCTTGGAGAGTATTCCGCCTTGACTGCGGCCGGAGCAATGGATTTTGAAACAGCTGTGCAATTAGTTTATAAGAGAGGAAACTATATGCAAAATGCTGTTCCCTTAGGAGAAGGAGGTATGTTAGCCCTTCTTGGATGCACCGAGGATGATGCAATTGCATTCTGTGAGAGTATAACCAAAAGATACGGTTTGCTGGAGCCTGCTAATTTTAACTGTCCGGGACAAATAGTGACGGGTGGAAAAAGCAGCGCAATCGATAATGCTATAGACAGCGCATCGCAATATAATATTAAAAGAGCTGTAAAGCTTCAGGTAAGCGCACCGTTTCACACTTCATTGCTTAAACCCGCAGGAGACAGGTTAAGGGAAGATTTGGGCAAAATAAAATTCAAAAAGCCTGTTAATAATGTTATATCAAACGTTGATACAACATATTACGAAACAAGTGAAGCAATTGCGGAAAAGCTAAGAAAGCAAGTGTATAATCCGGTGAGATGGGAGGCATGTGTAAGAAAAATGATTGCTGACGGAGTGAATACATTTGTGGAAATAGGACCGGGAAAAACATTGACCGGGTTTATTAAAAAAATTGATAAAAATGTTAAGGCAATAAATATTGAAAATATTCAGGGATTAAATTCGTACATGCAATTTGCGGGAGCTTAACATAGCATAGGAAGGAAAAAATTATGAAAACTGCCATTATTACGGGAGCTTCCAAGGGAATAGGAGCTGAAATAGCAAAAAGATTAAATGAATTAAATTACAATTTAGTATTAAATTACAAAAGCAGCACCTCTTCCATGGAGAAATTAATTAGTAATTTAACAAACAAAGAAACTAAAAACATAATTGTTAAGTGCGATATATCGGATTATGAGGATGCTAATAGACTCATTGATGAAGCTTATAATAATTTTGGAACTGTGGATGTGCTTATTAATAATGCGGGAATTACAAAGGATAATATACTTCCTTTGATGACGGAAGAAGAATTTGACATGGTTATTAATATAAACTTAAAGGGTACATTTAACTGCTGCAGGCATATTGCAAGAAGAATGATAAAGCAGAAACAAGGCAGAATTATTAATATATCATCTGTATCCGGTCTTGCCGGCAATGCGGGACAGGTGAATTATTCAGCTTCAAAGGCAGGAGTAATAGGTATGACAAAATCAATGGCAAGGGAATTAGGTAAAAAAAATATTTTGGTCAATGCTGTTGCACCGGGGTTTATTAAAACAGAAATGACAGATAAAATTCCGGAGGATTTAAAAGCGGAAATGATGGAGAATATTCCGCTTCAAAGATTGGGTCAGCCTTCCGATATTGCTGATTGTATTGAATTTTTGATCTCAGACAAGGCGTCGTATATAACAGGGCAGGTCATTTCCGTTAACGGCGGATACTATATTTGAGATGCCCTAACCCCATTTTTCTGAGTGTTTTTTCAGAAAAATGGATGGTAGGTCATTTGCAACGAATTCCCAATTTATGCGACGAAAGGAGCAAATAAATTGGTGAATGAGACTGCGAGATGCCCTAACGCGCTCTAACCCAAAGAGTATTATATTTATGGAGGAAAATGGAAGAAATGAAAAGAAGAGTTGTAATAACGGGAATGGGAGTGGTAAGCCCCATCGGTTCAGGAGATTTATTTTGGGAAAATGTAAAAAAGGGAACTTGCGGAATTGATTTTATAGAATCCTTTGACACAACAGATTTCAGCGTAAAAATAGCTGCGGAGGTGAAAGACTTTGACCCCGCTTTATACATGGAAAAGAAAGAAGCCAAGAGGATGGACAGATATAGCCAGTTTGCATTGGCTGCAGCGGATATTGCGATTAAAGATTCAGGACTTGATACTGAAAATGTAGATTCCGACAAATTTGGCTGCATTGTTGGAAGTGCTGTGGGAGGAATTCATACAATTGAAGAAGAACATGCAAAACTTTTAGAAAAGGGTCCCGGTAAGGTTTCTACATTCTTTATACCAATGATGCTGTCCAATATGGCATCAGGATTGATTGCTGTCAAATATCGAGCCAAGGCTGTTAATATAAGCACGGTAACAGCTTGTGCAACCGGTGCCAATGCAATAGGAGAGTCATACAAGAGAATTCAGGACGGAATTTGTGATGTTATGATTGCGGGAGGTTCGGAGGCTGCAATAACACCATGCTCAATTGCAGGATTTACGGCACTTACTACATTATCAACAACTACAGATATTAACAGAGCATCAATACCTTTCGATAAGGACAGACATGGGTTTGTAATGGGAGAGGGTGCCGGAGTAGTTGTTCTTGAAGATTATGAACATGCAGTAAAAAGAGGCGCAAGAATATACGCTGAAGTTGCAGGCTATGGAGCGACCTGTGATGCTTATCACATGACAAGCCCTGACCCAAGTTCGGAGGGTGCGTCTAAGTCAATGTTAAATGCTATCAGTGATGCGGGAATTGAGCCAAAGGATGTAACGTATATCAATGCCCACGGGACAAGTACCTTGTACAATGACAAATTTGAAACTCAGGCAATTAAGAATATATTCAAGGAAGAATCAAAAAATATTTTCGTAAGCTCAACAAAATCTATGACAGGACATTTGCTTGGTGCGGCAGGGGCGGTTGAAGCAATAATTTGCGCTAAAGCCGTAGAAGATTCATTTATACCTGCGACTGTTAATCATGTGGAAACAGATCCGGAGTTGGATTTAAATTTTGTTCCCAATGTAGGAATTTCCAAAGAATTTAATTATGCATTATCGAATGCTTTTGGATTTGGAGGGCATAATTCTTCATTGGTTATAAAAAAATTCAAAGGTTAAGATTATGGTTTATAATATAAATGATATACAAAAGATAATTCCCCACAGGTATCCTATGCTGTTAATTGATAAGGTAATTGAGCTTCAGGAAGGGGAAAAGGCTGTAGGAATAAAAAACTTAACAATGAATGAACACTTTTTCCAAGGTCACTTTCCGGGGAATCCGGTAATGCCGGGGGTTCTGATTATTGAAGCTTTAGCTCAGACCGGAGCTGTTGCCATATTATCCTTAGAAAAATTTAAAAATAAAACAGTTTATTTCGGCGGGATTAAAAGTGCAAGGTTTAAGCGAAAGGTAATTCCGGGAGATACATTGAAGCTTATTACCGAAATAACAAAAATGAAATCAACCTTTGGAATCGGTTCTGCAATAGCTTATGTAGATGATGAGATTGCCTGTGAAGCCGAACTTATTTTTGCGGTGGAATAAAAATTTTATTCGTTAAGTAGTTATAATAATCAAAAATATTTTTTATATAATTTGTTATTGTATAAAAAATATTTTTATTAATTTATTTTTTGACAATTTTCAAAATTTTACATTTGTAAACAAATAATAATTAAATGAAGAACAATCATAATTTATGCTTCAATGGTGGTTACTATAATAATTAAAATATTAAAATGTTATTCTTTTAGTATTTTTATCAGAGGACAAAGATATTGACAAATGGTGTATTTTAATTTATCATAAAGTAATGTGGAAAAATATTAATTTTTTTAAATATCATAAGGGTGGTGGTATAGTGTCTATTGAAGTAATCAAGGTAATAAAGGAGGCGGAAAACAAGGCTGAAGTAATTAAAAAAGATGCCGCAGTACAAGCAAAGCTAATTATTACCAATGCTAATGCATTAGCACAGAGTATTTTGGAGGAAGCTAAAAAAACAGCAGAATCACACAGAACTGAAGTTTTAAGCAAAGCAGAATCTGAAGGACAGCTTCTTTATGACGGCATTATCAATGCTGCTGCAAAGGAATGTGATATCATTTTGAATAATGCAAACGATAACATGGACAGCGCAGCTTCTATTATACTGGAAAGGATAGTGAAGGTCAGTGGCAATAGTTAATATGAACAAAATCAGCATTATAGGTTTAAACAGCATAAAAACAGAGCTGATAAAGGAGATTATGGATTTGGGGGCTGTGGAAATAAGCTCACAAGATTCAAAGCTTACTGATCCTGAATGGATTTCCTATGTAAAAAAGGATGGCAATGAAAATGAAGTTTTAGACTTAGATGCGAAAATATCCAAAGTTAATGAAGTTCTTAATAGTTTAGAAAGATATGATAAAAGCAAAAGACCTTTATTTAGTTCAAGGAATTCCATATCAGCAGAGAAATTTAAAAAAGCATTTGAAAATGATTTAAGCTCATCAGGAAATGTTGATAGGGTTCATGAATTAAACAAATCATTTAATGAACTATGCTCTGAGGAAAACAAGACAGAAGCAGCAATCTTGAGTTTAAAGCCATGGATTAAATATGAGATTCCCTTTGAAATGACTGAAACTAAATACACGAGCATATTTATCGGAATAGCTCCGATTATTGCTGATATTGAGATGCTAAAATCCGAAATGGAACAAAAAACAGACAAATGCTATATGAGTCTTATAGGAAGCGACAAGGATCAGTATTATATTTCAATCATATGCTTGACTGATGAAAAAGAAGAAGTATATGATGTTTTGAAGCAATATGGTTTTAGTACAGTTACATTTAAAGAATTAAACGGTACCGCAGCTGAAAATGTAGTGCAATATGAAAATACTCTAAAGGACATATCACTTAAAAAAGAAAATATAGAAAAAAGCATTACCGATTTAGTTTCCTGCAAGCAACAAATCCAACTTTTTTTCGACCATCTGGTAATTGAAAGAGATAGAAGCAAAATATTTGGAAATATGTTAAAAACCGATACTACCTTTTATATCGAAGGATGGATTCCTGAAGTAAGTAAAGAAAATGTTCAAAAAGTATTAGATGAATACAAATGCTGGTATGATATTAAAGAACCTCTAAAGGATGAAGAATTTCCGATTTTAATGGACAATAATTCATTTGTACAGCCCTTTGAAACAATTACCGAGCTCTATAGCTTGCCTTCATCTTCGAACATTGACCCGACAGCATTTATGGCACCTTTTTACAGCATATTTTTCGGACTTATGTTAGCTGATGTAGGTTATGGTGCTATAATGTCCATTTTATGCTTTATAGTGTTAAAGAAATTTAAGCCGGAAGGGAATATGAAAAAGTTTATGAAGGTATTCTTCTATTGCGGTATATCTACTGCTTTTTGGGGTGTAATGTTTGGAAGCTGGTTCGGTGATGCTATACCGGCTGCTGCCAAATTACTTTTCAATTCAGATTTTACAATCAAACCTTTATGGTTGAATCCAATGGAAGAGCCAATGACTTTGCTTATATTCTCATTTGTTTTCGGAGTTATCCATTTGTTTACCGGCATGGCTGTTAACGGATATATGTTAATAAGAGATGGGAAAACAATGGATGCAATATTTGATATTGGATTTTGGTATGGATTTATTATAGGAATAGCACTTATGCTGTTCGGAAACACAATAATACCGGGCTCTAATAAAGTAGGTCAATGGATGACAATAATTTTTGCAGTTGGATTAATTCTTACACAAGGAAGAGCTAAAGATAACATCATTAATAAGTTATTAAGCGGTGTTCTCAGCTTATATAATATAACGAGCTATTTAAGCGATATTCTTTCATATTCAAGATTACTTGCTTTAGGTCTGGCAACGGGAGTTGTTTCTTCTGTCGTAAGCATACTTGGGTCAATGGGAGGAAGAAATGTTTTAGGGATTCTTCTGTTTGTGATTGCAATGACCATAGGTCATAGTTTTAACTTTGCGATAAATGCTTTAGGAGCATTTGTGCATGCGGCGAGATTACAATATGTTGAATTCTTCGGTAAATTTTATGAAGGTGGTGGAGAAGCCTTTAATCCACTAATTAAAAAAACTAAATATTACAAAATTATCAAGGAGGATATTTAAATGAACATTTTAACAAGTGGTAATTTCTTAGCAATTTTAGGTGCTTCAATCGCTGCATTGGCAGGTATAGGAAGTGCAATAGGAGTTGGGATAGCCGGTTCGGCGGCTGCCGGAGTTGTGGCTGAAGACCCGAAAAAGTTTGGTTCTACATTAATTTTGCAGGCATTACCCGGAACGCAGGGCATTTATGGGCTGCTTATAGCATTTATTATTTTGAATAAAATCGGATTGTTAGGCGGCGGTATGGCAGAACTGACATCGGCTCAGGGAGGGTTTTTCTTGGCAGCTTCACTTCCTATAGGTTTAGTAGGCATTATTTCCGCAATTCATCAGGGTAAAGTTGCTGCATCAGGTATTATGCTTGTCGGGAAAAGACCGGAAGAAATAGCAAAAGCAATGGTTTATGCCGCAATGGTTGAAACATATGCAGTTTTGGCGCTACTTATTTCATTCCTTATGATAAACGGAATTGCAATTTAAATTATTACATGTTTCAAAATTTAAATATAAGGATGTGAAGGAATGAGCATTGAAAATATTACAGCAAATATTTTAAATGATGCAAAAAATACAGCTGAAAATTCTATTGCAAATGCAGAATTTACCAAGCAAGATATTATAAATAATGCAAAAAGAGAAGCGGAAGAAATTATAAAGGCAGAAGCAGAAATAGCCTTAAAAGAAGCAGAAAGCTTAAAAAGCAGAAGGGTATCCGCTGCAGAGCTCCAAGGCAGGAAAATGCTGTTATCTGCGAAACAGGAAGCTATCAACAAGAGCTTTAATGTTGCTTTGGAAATGCTCAGGTCAATGAGAACGGAAGAATATATAATTTTCCTTACAAACCAGATTATTGCGATTCCTAAATGTGAGGGATATCTAATATTAAATGAGTCGGACAGGGAAAAAATTGGAGAGAAATTAATTAACTCTGTCAATGAAAAATTAAACGGGAAAAAAGTAATACTGAGCAATGAAACTCAAAAGGCAAGCGGAGGATTTGTGCTGAAACGTGGGAATATTGAAATTAACAGCACCTTTGAAACTATTTTAAATTCAATGAAAGACGAACTTACCGGAGAAATTGCAAGTGCGCTTTTCAAATAATTTTCCTGCCTGAAAGGAGGAATGACTTTGGCAAAGATTAAGGATACAGATTATTTGTTTTCTACAGCAAGGGTGCGAAGCGTCGAAAAAAATATGCTTACCCATGAAAGGGCAGAAAAGATGGTCGATGCTAAAACAGCTGAAGATGCATTAAGGGTATTAGATGATTGTGATTATGGCAATGCAAATGAATTGACTGATATTAATGACTATGAAAAATTATTGACTGAAGAACATAAAAAAACATATGATTTTATTACATCCATAGCACCGGAGCTGATTTACTTTAAAATGTTTTTGTATCCATATGATTATCATAACTTGAAGGTTATTATGAAATCGGAGTATTTGGGAATCGATGCTTCAGATACCTTAATAAATACAGGCTCTATCGACGTTAAGATTTTAAAGTATTCTGTGAAGGAAAGAGATTTTTCGATTCTTACCGAAAGTATGGAAAATGCCTTAAAGGAAATAATAGAAGATTTTCCAAAAACTAAGGACCCTCAAATTATAGATATTATTTTGGATAAATACTGTTATGATGAGATGCTTAAATCAGCGGAAAAAACAAATAATCAATTCATAATAGATTATGTAAGAATGCAAATTGACACAATTAATATTAAATCATATGTAAGACTGAAGAAAATGAATAAGTCATGGGATTTTTTCACTAAAATTTTCCTGAATGGCGGGAAAATATATGAACAAGTATTCATTAAAAATTATGATGAACCTATTGATAAATTTGCCGAGTATCTTTCAGCATTTGATTTTAAGGAAGTTTTCATTGAGGGAACGGAAGCTTTAGAAGAAACAGGCAAATTTACAACATTGGAAAAGCTTTTGGATAACAAGCTTATTGAGTATATAAAATATGCAAAATACGTACCTTTTGGTATAGAGCCTCTTGTGGGATATCTGATAGCTAAGGATAATGAAATAAAAGTTGCACGAATAATATTGGCAGGAAAAACAGCAGGCATCTCGCCGGAACTTATAAGAGAGAGGTTGAGAGAGACTTATGTATAAGATAGGAATTATTGGAGATAAGCAAAGTGTTCAAGGTTTCAAAGCTGTAGGCTTGGATGTATTCGACTGCAATACAAAGGAAGAGGCAAAACATACGCTGCATAAAATAGCAGATGATAATTATGCAATAATTTATGTGACGGAAAGCTTTTATGACCAAATAAAGGAATCAATTTATGAGTACAATGAAGAACGTCTGCCGGCAATTATTCCTATACCGGGCATGCAGGGTTCTTTGGGCATTGGGCTCAGCAACATTAAGAAAGCAGTTGAAAAAGCAGTTGGTGCCGACATACTGTTTAATAACGATTAATGTTAAAAAAAATGAAAGCAGGTGATTAGTTTAATGAGCCAAGGTAGAGTAGTTAAA
>ENA-UOOM01002705-UOOM01002705.1-fermentation-metagenome-genome-assembly--contig:-NODE-2705-length-14090-cov-2.840827_pt1 | contig 14090 bp, 13 predicted proteins | sample MGYA00245781_ERZ724031 | MGnify/ENA primary metagenome ERZ724031 (study PRJEB28704, sample SAMN03018317) | fermentation metagenome | biome: anthropogenic terrestrial biome; feature: soil; material... | reverse complement strand
CTTTATATTAGAGAAGGAGACAGGGTGACTTCCCTATTATTGGTCTGTTTTCCGTTCGTCCCGTTGGTGAGCTCGATGACGTACCCGTCCTGGGTGCGCCCCTTGCCCATCCATGAGCTGCCCTCCTTCGGGACGACGGGCTTCTTCGTCGCCACGACGAGGGGCATCTTCCCGAAGGCCATCTCAAGCTCCATCCCGGCGCCGTACTCCTGTATCCTGGTGGTCCCCGACGCCGAGCCGTCCACCGAGAGGAGAACCGTGCCGGGCAGCAGGGGTTCGGGCAGCGCGGCGACCGTCGCCGTGATCCATGCGTCGTCCGAGAGCAGCGGAATGGAGAGAATCTGGGTCTTCCCCTTGAGGGCAAAGGAGCCGAGGGTTATCTCCACGGGCAATCCATCGCCCGGCAGCACCCCCGCCCCCTGGACGGACATGTCCGTCGCCGTCTGAACGATCTCCGGTGCGGCCTTGGCCGACATGGCCACGGGGGCGCGGCTTTGAACCTCCATGGAGTAGCTCGCCATGCTCCGTCCCGGCGCCGGGTCGTAGAAGTCGGCCACGAGGGGAGGGAGATAGGGTGGTTCGACGGACTCCGAGGGCTGGACGGTATGAAAGTGGAGCGGCACATCGAAGGACAGCCCCGTCCTCTGGGAGGCCTTCGCCTGAAGGGTGGCCGCGATCTCGCCCGTTTCGCTTCGCAGGTTCATCTTGTACTGGGGGGCCCACTCCACGGCCGTGGTCCAGGCTTCGAGCAGGAGATCGCCCTTGCCGGAGACCTCCGCGTTCACCACCAGGCTTTTGTCCCCCTCCTGGGGCGTCCGGGCGGCGTACTCCGCCTGCAGGACCTGAAGCTCCTTCTTGCGCTCCTCGAGGGAGAGGACGAGCGTGCTCCGCTCCGTCTCGAGCTTTTCCCGGGCCTGCCGGATGGCCTCGACGTACTGGGGCACCTCCTGTGCGGCGATGTTCTGCGGGAAGGGGCCGGCGAAGAGTTTCGTCGACTGGTCGATGGCGGCGATCTTTCCCGTGAGGGCGGTTATCTCGGATTTTTTCTCCCGGATCACCCCGTCAAGGGTGCTCAGTGCGGGAGGGACCCACTGCGAACGGGGCTGCTCCACGACGCTGAAGGCGTTGACCGTCATGCCGTCGGGAGGGAGAAGGCGGACCGATTGTCCGTCAAAGGCTCCGGGCAGCTCCGCCTGGATCTTTTCGGCGTAGGGCACGGAGAAGAGGACCTTCATGCCCGAGGGGTAGAGGTGTACCTCTTTTGCTGTAAGCTCGACGGACTGGGCCGCCGCGGGGTGGACCGCCAGGAAAAGAAGCAGCAGTGCGCCGGACAACGAGAGCACGGAACGGATCATGGGAATGTCCTCCTCCTTGCACGAGATGACTGCGCAGATCATTATACTACAGGGGGGAGGCCGGCGAAGGGAGCTTTTTCTTCCTGTCCTTTCCCGGAAAGAGCGGGTATAATGCTGACCGAGACGCAGAACGCCCGAAAAGCGGGGAGGGGTCGATGTGCTGAAGTGTGGAATTATCGGTCTGCCGCTCAGCGGGAAGAGCACCGTTTTCCACGTGGTGACCCGTGCCGGGGCCGAGGTCAAGCCCTACGCGAGCGGAAGGACGGAACCGAACCGGGCCATGGTGCACGTTCCGGACAGTCGGTTCGACCGGCTGGTGCAGATCTTCGAGCCGAAGAAGGAGACCCCGGCGACGGTGGAGTTCGTGGACCTTGCCGGCCTCTCACGGAACGCAAGCAAGGGGGAGGGGCTCGGCAACGCCTTCCTCTCCTTCGTGTCGGAGTCCGATGCCCTGATCCACGTGGTGCGCCTGTTCGAGAACGACGATGTGCCGCACCCCGAGGGGAGCATCGACCCTGTGCGGGACTGGAACATCGTCGAGATGGAGCTCATCTTCCGGGACCTCGGCGTCATCGAGAACCGCCTCGCCCGGATCGAGTCGAAGAAGAAGAACACCCCGGCGGAGGAGACCGAGCGGGCTCTCCTCGAGCGATGCCAGGCCCACCTTCTCGAGGAGCGCCCGCTGCGTGAGCTCACGCTCTCCGACGAGGAGGGACGGTCGTTGAGCGGCTTTGCCTTCGTCACCCTCAAGCCCGAGCTCATCGTGGCCAACCTGGACGAAAGCCAGACGGGAGTCGACGTTCCTGGACTCTCGGCGCTGAAGGGGTTGGCGGAGGAGAAGGCTATCCGCCTGGTCCCCGTCTTCGGAAAGATGGAGATGGAGCTCTCTGAGCTCGCCGACGACGAGCAGGTCGAGTTCATGAAGGACCTCGGCGTGGAGGAGCCTGGCCGTAACCGTCTGATCGGCGAGGCCTATCGCCTGCTCGGGCTCATGTCCTTCTTCACGACGGGCAAGGACGAGGTCCGGGCGTGGACGCTCCACGAGGGGGACAGGGCCATCGACGCCGCCGGCGCGATCCACTCGGACCTCGCTCGGGGGTTCATCCGGGCCCAGGTGGTCTCCTACGCGGACTTCATCGCGCACGACGCCTCCCTCGCGAAGTGCCGGGAGAAGGGCGTCCTCCGCCTCGAGGGGAAGGAGTACCCCGTGGTGGACGGGGACATGATCGAGATTCGGTTCAACGTCTAGTGTGGTACAATACAGACCCATCTTAATCAATGAGGAAAGGGAGGTACCATCATGGCCATGCCGATGCAGATCAGTCTTGACGAACTCCTGTCCATGCTCCTCGCGAGAGTGGACAGCCTTGCGCTCAGCGACGAGAACAGCAAGAGCAGGTTCAACATCGTCGCCCGGGTGCTGTATAAGAAAGGCATCATCAGTGACGACGACATCCGCGAGTCCATCCGGGAGGAGCATCGTCTCCTGAAGGACCTCGGCGTCACGAAGGACGAGCCCTCCGAGGAGACCGTCGAGGCCATCGCCGACAACATCCTCCAGTGGGTCAAGGGCGACGTGGAGGCGTTGAAGAAGGGGATGGAGGAGTATGAAAAACGCCTTCAGGAGGCCATGAACAAGCAGTCGCAGAAGTCGAAGATCGACGTGGCCTCGCCGGCGGTGCTCCAGCAGCTCGACCGTATGGGCGGCGCCAAGCCCGGCGGGGGAAAGATCATCCTCTGACGGGGAGGACGTGCAATAAAAAAGGGCCGCAGCGAACGAGCGTTCGCCGCGGCCCTTTTCGTCCCCGCTACTTCGCTTTGTTGATGACTCGTTCCAGTTCCGCCACAAGCTGCTTGATCTCCGCCGAGGACGCCCCCCTGTTCAGAGCCTCCGTGGCGGTGGTCGCCTTGCCCCAGTACTCCTTGTTGGCGTCCTTGTCCACATTGACGGCCGATCCGTCGAGGGATATCCCGGCGAAGAGCCCCTTTGTCATGGAGTAGCTGTAGATGGACGCCTTGAGCTTGTAGTCGGTGCTCATCTCGGCCCGACGTCCTACCGGGCCGGCGGCCACAGCAAAGTCGCCGCCGAGCTTCACGTTGTTCGCCTTGAAGCCCTCGAGCCCTCTGTCATTCGTTATCACGAGGACGAGGGCGATGGACTGGGCTCCGACCTGGAGCCCCCACGATGCGCCAGCGATGGTGGAGAAGGTGGGGCCGTACCATCGCTTCGACGCCGGATCCCGGCGCAGGACGAGCCCCTCGCCGTACTGACCTCCCAGGACGAGCCCCGCCTTGACGACGGACGGGAAAATAGCCACGCCCTTGGCCTCCTTCAACAGATCGCCCATGGTCTCGGCGTCCTGTTGGGCCGCCATCTCCCGCAGCACCTTGATCGCGTCCTGAATGCGCCCCTTGGGCGACGCCGCCAGAGCGGGGGCGTCAAAGGAGAGCGCTGCGACGAGCAGGGCGAGAACGAGCACTGATATCATTTTCCAGTGGTTCTTCTTCATGTTCATGGGATCTCCTCCTCTCGCGGGACGGAACACATCCGTATCCCTTGTAAAATACACGGTAGCATAGCTTTGGCAAAAATGAAAGGCGTGTTTTCCTCATAATTGACTGCCCCCAGCCGTTGGGATACACTGGCCGTAGCATCGAGGATGGAGGGCATGCCATGACCGATATGGACAGGGTAGAGGAGCTGCTTGACCGGTTATACGGCGCCGAGGACGACGAGGAGACGGAACAACTGGCCAGGGAGGTCCTCGCGCTGGACGACGACAACGTGGAGGGGCTTATGCTCCTTGCGGATGTCGTCCCATACTCCGAGGAGAAGATCGGGCTCCTTGAACGGGCGAAGGGGATTCTGGAAGCGGACTCTGACGACATCCCGTCCCTCGACACGTCGGACCCGGAGGAGCAGGAGCGATGCAGCCTGTACATGGCGGTCCTCCAGCGCCTCGGATTTGCCTATTTCTCCGAGGGACGCCATGAGGACGCCCTCGACCTGACGATCGGGCTGCTCGACCTCGACGTCGACGGCCTGACCCTCGCCCGTTCGCTGTACTATCGAATTCTGATCGAGATGAAAAGGGACAGGGACGTCCTCGAGGCGACGATGAACGACGCCGAACGGTCGGCGTCCATGCTCCACAGCAAGGCCATCGCTCTGTGGCGGCTGTCGGGGCCCGGAGACGACGCCTACATGGCGCTCTGGGAGGCCTTCCGCGCCGCTCCTCTGGTCCCCTTCTACATCCTCGGCTATTTCGACGAGCCCGACGAGGAGGACGTGGACAGGACGGAGGAGTACAACCTGGCCCTCTTCTTCGAGGATGCCTGGTCGTCGGAGACGGGCCTGCTGAACTGGTTGGCTCAGGGGACCATTCTCCTCGGGCTTGCGGCGTCCCTCTTCCCGAGGGAGGACACGGAGAAGATGATGATCCTCGCCGATGCCCTGCACATAGCGGACTCCGTCGAGGACGCCATGGTCCGGCTCGAAAGCCGTCAGGACTGGGCGGCGCGCACTACGGACGAACGAATCGACGCCGCCGTCGCCCTTTTCGTGCAGGGACGCTATCTGCCCAGAGACGAGTCGTGAACCAGGGGTGCCGAAGGTATGCTTGAGGAGCTCTCGCATCATCTTCTCGACATAGCGGAGAACGGGCCCAAGGCTGGTGCTACGGCGGTCTTCATCGAGATCGACGACGGACCGACGGAGATCGTTCTCTCCGTCCGGGACAATGGCCGGGGCATGGATGAGGCGACGGTCCGGAAAGTTGTGGACCCCTTCTACACGACGCGGACGGAGCGCCGTGTGGGGCTCGGTTTCCCCTTTCTGAAGCAGCTCGCCGAGCTCTGCGGCGGGCGGTTCTCCCTCGAATCGGTCCCGGGCGTGGGGACGACGGTGTCCGCCAGTTTCAGAAAGGACAACATCGACACACCCCCGCTCGGCGACGTGCCATCCTCTCTCATAACGCTCCTCACGGGCTATGGGTCCGTCGCGTGGCACTATGTCCACCGGCACGGGGGAAAGGAGTTTCGCCTGGACAGCGACGAGCTGGCCGACGCCCTCGACGGGGACAGTCCCTTTGAAAATCCGGTGTTGGCCGTGGCCGCCCGGGAGTACATCGAGGAGAACATAGACGACCTGTACGAGGTGGAGCGGGGATGACGAACAGAGCGACAGGATGGGACGAAGGAGATGGGCAAATATGAGGACGCCTGCTGAACTGGCCCAGGCGGCATGCGGAACGGCAAAGATCAAAAGCGGCCTGTCGGTGCCGAGGATGCTCATGCTGGGCTTTCTGGCCGGAGCCTATATCGCTTTTGCGGCGTGGCTGACGACCGTGGTGACCCACGATATGCCCGCTCATTTCGGGAAGGGCTTCACGGCCTTCATGGCCGGGTCCGTGTTCAGCGTCGGGCTGATGATGGTCGTGATCAGCGGAGCGGAGCTCTTCACGGGCAACTGCATGATGCCCATAGGGTACCTCGCGGGCTGCACGACCTTCCGTAAAATAGCCAGAAACTGGTTCTGGGTCTACGTCGCCAACTTTATCGGAGGCATCGTCGTCGCGGTGCTCGTCGTGGCTTCGGGGCTTGCCACCGATGCCGTGGCCGGGAAGGCTCTGGCCATGGCGGCGGGCAAGATGTCCATCCCCTTTGTGCAGGCCTTCGTCCGGGGTGTCCTGTGCAACTGGCTCGTCACCCTGGCCGTTTGGATGACCATGGCGTCCACGGACGTCACGGGAAAGATCTGGGCGTCCTTCTTCCCCATCATGGCCTTCGTCGCGTCGGGCTTCGAACACTGCGTGGCCAACATGTACTTTCTGACCGTGGGCATGCTCCTCAGGGGCAACCCGGCCGCCGCAGCGGCGTCAGGGCTGACGGAACAAGCGCTCTCCTCCGTCGGCATGGGCGGGTATCTGGCCAACATGGTGCCCGTGACCCTGGGCAACATCGTGGGCGGGGCCTTTTTCGTCGCCGTGCTCTACTACTTCGTCTACAGGGAGAGCCTGAAGGACTTGCAGTAGCGCCCGGTCCCCGGGGCTATGGTATAATAACGACAGGGTCAGGAGATGAAAAACCCTGCGGTGCCCGTGATCGCGATATTTGTCTTGAGCCAACGCTCGTGCCTTCGGGGTCGATCGTTCGGGCCGACGGAGGAGACGCGCAAGCGACGACGAAGTTAAGGTCCGACGGACTCCATTTAACGTAGGGAACGGGTCAAGACACTCGCGACACGACATTGCGGGGCGCCTGACACAGGGGCAGGGGGAGACCTCGCTCCTTTTTTTATGCGACAAAGAGAGGAGGAGCCCCATGGCCCATATCCGCCCCCCCTTCTGGCACCCGGCCTTCGCCGACGGTTTCATCCTCGACTGGGACGGTGTCCTGGCCGAGACGAAGCTGAGCTTTGCCCCCATCCGTGAAAAATACTTTGGCGGCCGCATGGTGCCGCTTGTGGAGGCCGGGCTGGGCCTGTCACCCGATCAGCGAGAGCAGTTGGAGGCAGATATTTACCGGATCGAGATGGAAGGCGCGGCAGCGGCGTTTCCCGTTGAGGGTGCCCACGACCTGATCCGATGGCTTGATCGACAGAAGAAACCCTGGTGCGTCGTGTCGCGGAACTGTCTGGACTCCATCCGCCTCGCTTCGTCCACCGCCGGAATCGCTCTTCCCGCCGTCGTCCGAAGCCGCGATACCGAACCCGTCAAACCGGACCCCAAGGCGCTCTGGGCCGCCGCCGATACCATGGGCGTCCCCTATGGACGGTGCGTCATGGTGGGCGACTTCGTCTACGACCTTCTCGGCGCGCGGCGGGCTGCCATGCGGGCCGTGCTCGTTCAGCGGCCCGGAGCGGAGTGGAGCCATTGGGCGGACGTGGCCTTCGACAGGCTTACCGATTTCGTCGCCGCCCTCCGCTCGCCGGAGCCTCTCGTCCCCTGGGAGTACGCCGCTCTGTCGGAGGAGCGGGGCGTCGAGGCCGTGGCCGAGTACCGCGAGTATGCCGTCCGCCTTGACGGCGCAGCCCCAGAGGTCCTTCCCCAAGCTCTTCGTCTTGCGGGACGGGGAATCCTGCACTTCCAGGTCGCTGAGGAGCATCACGTCACGGCGCGGCAGTGGCGTCTCCTTCCCGGGCTTGACCCCGACGCCCTCGGCCGGTCGGTGGGCACCGTGCTGGCGCGCGTGCTCTCAGGCTGTTTCCCCATGGCCGAAGTGCACGGGATGGACGGGGAGCTCCGTCCGACGCTCTCGGCCGCCGATGCCGACGCGCTGCTCTTCGGAGAGAAACGGTGACGGCCGCGCCAAAACGACGTTGGGAGACCCTGCTGGCCGAACGGATGCGTCCGAGAACTCTGGACGAATACGCGGGACAGAGACACATCCTCGGGGCGAATGCGCCACTGCGGAAGTTGCTCGAGTCGGGGACGGTCCCGAGCTGCATCCTCTACGGGCCGCCGGGCGTGGGGAAGACGACGCTCGTCCGTCTCATGGCCTCTGCGACGAGGCGGGACATCCTCGAGATCAACGCCGTGTCCGCCAAGGTCTCGGAGCTTCGGGACCTCGTGCGTGAGGCGGAGAACCTCAAACGCCTCGGCGACGGACACAGCGCCATCGCTTTCGTCGACGAGATCTATCACTTCAACAGGGGACAGCAGAACGCCCTGTTGCCCTCCGTGGAGAGGGGCGACGTGATCCTGGTGGGCACCACCACGGAGAATCCATGGTTCGAGATCAACAAGACCCTGCTCTCCCGCATGGTGGTCTTCCAGCTCGAACCGCTGGCGGCGGACGACCTGGTTCCTCTGCTCGAAAGAGCCCTGACGGACCGGGAGCGAGGTCTGGGCGACCTTGAGATCGAGGCGGAGCAGACGGTGCTCCGCCTCGTCGCCTCCATGGCCGGCGGCGATGCCCGCCAGGCGCTGACGAGGCTCGAGTTCACCGCGGGGTCCGTTGCGGCCCGCGGCGGAAGCGTCCTTACGGAGGAGGTTGTCCGGGAGGGCACCCCTCTCTCCACCATGCGGTATGACCGGGACAAAGACGACCACTACGACGTCATATCGGCCCTCATCAAGAGCATACGGGGGTCGGACCCCGACGCGGCGGTGTATTGGCTGGCGCGGCTTCTTGAAAGCGGCGAAAACCTTCGGTTCATCTGTCGTCGCATTCTCATCTCCGCCGCCGAGGACATCGGACTCGCCGACCCGAACGCCATGGTCGTCGCGGCGTCGGCAGCCTATGGGGCGGATATGACGGGCATGCCGGAGGCGGCGCTCATCCTCTCCGAGGCCGTGATCTATCTTGCGTCGGCGCCGAAGAGCAACAGCGCCTATGCGGCGGTGCGCGACGCGAAGCGGGCCATCGGCCAGGGGGATCTTCAGGAGGTGCCCCTCCACCTCAGGCAGGGCGGGTCCGGGTACCTGGACCCCCACGATGACCAGCGGCACTGGGTCCCTCAGCAGTACCTGAACGAGCCCAGACGCTTCTACTTCCCGGGCGACCTCGGCCGGGAGCGGGAGATGGGGGAGCGGTTGCAGAGGTACTGGCGACGGTTCCGGAAGGGGAGCGACGGGGAGAGTCCGGCGAGGCCCTGAACCTCGCCGGAACGGTTTCGGCAGGAGATCAGGAGCAGGTCTCCGAGATGCCCTCGTCCCTCCTCCTGAGATGGTCGTGCCACAGGGCGAGGGCGTAGAGCACGTCCGAAAGGCGGTTGATGTACTGGAAGGCGTCACCGGCCAGGTCACCCGTCCTGAACAGGGAGACGGCCGTTCGCTCGGCCCGTCTGGCCACCGTCCGGGCGACGTGCAGGGCGGCCCCTGTCGTGGAGTCGCCGGGCCGAACGAACCGAAAGTGCTTCCCCGTCACGTCCGCGACGGTCCCGATGATCCGCTCGATCGTCCCGATGTTCGGGCAGGTCAGGCCAGGGTAGAGGGCGATGGAGCCCATGAGAATTCCCAGCTCCTGCTCGAGCAGGCAGAGCTCCGCCGAGACCTCGGGGTATTCGCAGAGGGACCGTGCCATGCCGATGTGCGCCTGACACTCGTCAAGGGTCCCATAGACCTCGACTCTGGGGTGATCCTTGGGAATCCGCCTTCCGTCCCCAAGGCTCGTCTCTCCCGAGTCGCCGCCCTTTGTGGTGATCCAGACGTCGCCCATGCCGGTCACTCGGGGCAGCCGGTGCAGGTGCCGCACCCTCCGCCTCCACATCCACCCATGGTGGCGAAGACGACCCGGACGATGGCGTCGGTGATCAGCTCCTTTGGAAGCGCCCCGTACTCGACCCCGTTCAGGACGAGCGTTCTGGCGCCTCCCTCGGTGCGGACCTCTGCGTCGAGAAGCTCTTCGATGGTGACCTCGTCGGGGATACCCGCATCGGGCGCGAGGAACGAGACGGTGTTAAAACTACCGGTCTTATTATCCGTAGTTTGACGGACCGGCACGGTCTCGAGGCGAACGTCAAGGTTCATTCCGCTCAGTCTTGGAGCTATTTCATCGATGACGGAGCGGATGTTTCCGCTCGTTTCAACGCAGTGCGGGCAGGCGCCCTTTGCCGAAGGGGCTGGAACATAGTGACGGACAACGATCGTGTTCATGTTTCGCCTCCTTTTCGGGGTGTCCCGAGGAAGAATTGTGTCATTATTATACACGTCACCCCGGAGATTCCTCGACGTGCGACGTCCTACCCCCATGATATAATCGTTTCAGTTGCGTAGGACAGTCTGCGTCAAGAAATTTTATAGAAAAAGGAGCGATGGAAGGATGACGGTGAAAAGAAGAAGCGGTGTGTTTGTGGCACTCGTTGCTCTGGCCTTTGTTCTGGCAACGGCGTCGGTTGGTGCGGCGGCGATGGGGAAGGTGGACAAGTTCACTTTCCACGGGATCCGGGAGGACGTCCTGGGTCCGGGCGAGAGCGTTCAGAAGGACGGGAAGCCAGACGCCGTTTTTTCGGCCTCCATCAGCGGGACGGCCGGTGCAGTCACGGGCTTCCAGCTTGCCTCGGCTGACGGAAAGTCCGTCTGGGATACGACGTCCGGGAACAACGTGCCCGGCATTCAGGTGAAGAACAGCGACGGTTCCGTTCTGACGGAGAGCAGCGGCAGCATGTCCATGACGCCGTTCCTGCTGGCCATGGGTGTGACACTGACCGTCTCCGACGACGGCTCTATTGCCAAAGGCGGGAAGTTCACCCTGACGGCCCGTTTCATTGATAACTCCACGAGTTCCGCCACCATCGACGTTGCGGCGACGGCCACGACGGCCCCCACCACTGACGGGGGCCAGTCGAAGGTGCAGTTCCTCTCGGCGGACTGGGTGAAGCAGAACAGAGACCTCACGGGCAAGAACGAACGGCTGCGCGGCGACGGGACGGCTGACACGAGCGCGCGAATCGTGCTGCAGGGCACGGGCACGATCAGGGCCATCTCTGTCAAGAGCGTGAAGGGTGAGGCCGCCGAGTGGGATACGATCCCGAACAACGGCAAGTGGCTCGTCGCTGCCACGCATTCCGGCAAGGTCCTGAACAATGCCGACGGCAGCCTGGGGATCGAAATCCAGGGGAAGGTCACCCTGGACCTCTTCATGAGCGACAACGGGGCCATCAAGAACGGGAAGTCCCAGTTCGAAGTGACGGTGACCTTCGACGACAACACGACGGCCAAACGGGTTATCGGTGCCGCTCAGGGCGTCGCGACGGACATGGCCATAGCGTCGGCGCAGGGGGTCCAGCAGAACCGTGACCTCACGGGCGGCAACGAGCGCCTTCGAGGCGACGGAAACGCCGATTCGAGTGCCCGCATCGTGGTGCAGGGCAGCAACACCATCAGCGCCATCGCGCTGAAGAGCGTGAAGGGCGAGGCCGCCGAGTGGGATACCATCCCGTCGAACGGGCTGTGGCTTCTCGGTGTCACCCAGGCCGGCAAGGTCCTCAACAGCCAGGACGGCAGCGTGGAGATCCCCGTCAAGGACAAGATCACCCTCGACCTCTGGATGACGGACAACGGGGCGATCCGGAACGGGAAGTCCCAGTTCGAGGTGACGGTCAGTTTCACCGACGGCTCTTCCGTGACCAAAGCCGTTTCGAGCGCTGGTGATGAGTCCGAGGACAGCGGGACCGCAGTCCTTATAGGCGAATACAACAAGGACATTGTCGGAGCGAGCGAAAGCAGATCGGGCAACGGGAAGAAGGACTGGGCCATCGACCTGGACCTTACCTCCGCGGGGACGATCACCGAGATGCAGCTTGTGAACGTGGCGGGGCCCGCCGGCGAATGGGACACCGTCCCCGGAAACGGCCGCTGGCTCATGGGCATCACCGACGTGAACGGGAAGGTGCTGAACTCTTCCAATGGCTCCATCTCCATCCCTATCGGCAAGAGGACGCAGTACAGGCTCTTCGTCGAGAACAACGGCAGTCTTGGAGATTCGCTGACGAAATCCCGTCTGACGATCAGCTTCGATGACGGCAGAAAACAGGTCATGGATGTCTCGAGCGACGCTGCCAGAGGGACGACGCCCGATCGCGGAACACAGGGATCTTCCGATAAGGAAGTGGCCCTGTCCGGCCCCAGAAAAGCGTCCAGCAGCGACTATGTCGGGCCGAACGAGCGAGTCGCCAAGAACGGCAAGACGGACTGGCTCTTCAACGTCAGCTTCAAGGGAAAGGGGAAGGTCGAAACCATCACCCTCGAGAGCATCGACGAGAACGGTGTGTGGGATACGATCCCCAATAACGGCTACTGGCTCACCGGCGTCGTCGCCCCGGGGCGAGGTCTGCTCAACAACAAGCGGACGGGCGCTGTCCTCTTTGAAGTCCCCAGATACAGCAACCTTCAGCTCTTCGTCGAGGACGACGGCACGATCGCACAGGGTTCCCGATACTTCAGGGTCACCGTCGAGTGGGATGACGGCACCGTGAGCACCGCCACGAACTAGCCTTTGCACTAGGGTGTGAAGCGCGAGGGAGCCGAAAGGCTCCCTCGTTTTTGCAGGACCTCCGCGACGATCACAGACTGGACTTTGTTACGGGAGTGTGGTACAAAATACCCTGTTCGCCGGGGTGGCGGAATGGTAGACGCAGTGGACTCAAAATCCACCGTGGGCGACCACATGGGGGTTCGAGTCCCCCCCCCGGCACCAGAGAGCGATGCGGAGAAATCCGTTATGAAACGAAGACCTCGCAGGCCCGCGGGGTCTTCGTGTGTTTTCCGAAGCATTCGGCCTGGTGTCCAGCGTACGGAAGCATGCTCTTCGGGATACTTCACGAACTTCGGATGGATTTGGGCGATCGACCATGCCGGAGCATCCTTTCCCTGAGTCGCTGCCACTCCTCCTTTGCCCGAGTTATCCTGCACCAGGACTCGAACATCCGCTCCTCCGATATGACCCCGTCCCGCACGAGGGAGATCAGAGTCCGATGGGCCCTGACCGGGAAGTCAGGGTCGTACGTCCTGCCCGGTGCGTTGTTCGAAAAGATCAGGATGTCGGCGCCGGCAAGGACAGCCAGGCGGATCGTCTCCTCGATGGAGTAGTGTTCCGTCACCGCGCCCATGTGCAGGTCGTCCGTCACTACGAGGCCGCTCCACCCCAGGATGCCTCGCAGCAGCTCCGTTGTTATCGTCCGCGAAAGAGAGGCGGGGTATTTCGAGTCGAGGGACGCATGGAACACGTGGCTTGTCATGACGGCGCCGGACCACCCCGCGGCGAACGCCCGGCGATAGGGGACGAGCTCGATGCTTCGCCAGGTGTCCGATACGTCCGCCGCGCCGTTATGAGTGTCGGCCCTCGCACTTCCGTGCCCCGGAAAGTGCTTCAGGCAAGGGAGGATTCCGGTCCTCTCCAGACCGTCGCCGAAGGCCATCCCGTGCCGAGCGACCCGTTCGGGGTCGGCGCCGAAACTCCGCCCGATTTTCCCGATGGCGGGGCTCAGCGGATCGACGTTCACGTCGACGACGGGGGCAAAGTCCATGTCGATCCCCAGGTCGGCGAGTTCACGTCCCATGCGCCCGGCAACGGCGTGGGTCTCGTCCACGCTGCCCTGTCCGAGAGTCTGGGCCGACGGATAGTTTTCCTGAAAACCTCGATTGGGGCGCAGGCGCTGAACGCGGCCCCCTTCCTGGTCGATGGCGACCCAAAGGGGGATGGCCGTCGGGACCGCTGCCTTGAGGGTGCGTATAAGGGCCTTGACCTGCTCCGGGGAACGGATATTGCGATCGCTCCCCCCGTCGGCCGTAAGGTCCCGTTCGAAGAGAAGAACGTTGCCGACGGCCCCCGAACGGATATGACCCACGATGGGGTCGTCGTCGGAGACATCCGTCCCCCGAAATCCAACCATGAGCATCTGGGCGGCCATAGCCTCTACGGTGGGGGACGCAACGGAACAGGCGAAGGCGGGGATTGCCGTGTGGAGCAAAAAGTACAGAGCGAAGCAGGCAGCGCGACGATGAACTATAGGGAGCACCTCCTCTGAGCAAGAGAATAGGACGACCCGTCGACAGAGGCATGTTTTGCCCCGACTCGCCGGGTGAATAAAGGCCTCACCCTCGAGGGTGAAAATACGGTAGAATCACCTTGTTGTCCCGTTGATCCACCTGTTATGATACACAAAAATAGTTGGACGAGGTACTATCAACCTATAGGACATTGCCAGATAAGGAGAGGATGACGATGAAGAAGATCGTACGACAGGTATTAGCCGTCCTGTTCCTCGCCGGGGTGCTTTCCCTCGGCGGAGGG
>ENA-UOOM01002704-UOOM01002704.1-fermentation-metagenome-genome-assembly--contig:-NODE-2704-length-14092-cov-18.725012_pt1 | contig 14092 bp, 15 predicted proteins | sample MGYA00245781_ERZ724031 | MGnify/ENA primary metagenome ERZ724031 (study PRJEB28704, sample SAMN03018317) | fermentation metagenome | biome: anthropogenic terrestrial biome; feature: soil... | reverse complement strand
TGAATTTCTTAACTTCTTCATTTACCGTATCAAACAATTCATCAAGTTTTGATTTATTAAAGTTCTGTTCTTTAATATAATTGATTTTGTCATTTACCATGCCTTCAAGATGTTTTATATATCCAGCAAATTTACACTGATCCTTATAGTTCGTACTTGTACTATAAATTGTTTCAACAAAGTGAAAATACGAATCCCACTTTTTGTACTCTTCCATATCAATAATTTCTATGCCCTTATCATCTTTTTCTTTAGGAATAGTAATATTAGATAACATTTGCATTACAGTAACTGAAAATAAAATATTTTTATATTCTGGAAGATAATTGCCATTTACATCAAAAGAATTACTACATACTCTGTCAATAAAAACTGATTCTTCCGCTAATGTCATGCCTAACTTAAATGCGACATCAATCGTATTTTCACCTAAACCAAATGTAAATTTAATCGGATCAGAATTACTTGCTTTTACTTTTGATTTAATATCTTTAATAGATACTTTATTACTCATATATTATTTATCTCCTTTAACATTAAATTTAAGTTTTTTTAATTTATTACGTTGCTTACGAGCTTTTAATATTTGGTCTAAGGGTATCCAACCTCCATCCTTGATGCTACGTCCAACAAAATTAAAATCAATATCTGGATAATGATATTTAAACATTTTTTCTTTCAATCTATCTTCATTTTTTAACATACCTTTAATATCAATTACTCTAAAATCACCATTTACATATGTAATATCAAAATCAGATTTATAATTTATTGCTCTATATTTCTTTCCATTCCTATCTATAAATTCAGGTTGTAATTGATATACTACTTGTCTGTCATACTTAATTATTTCACCAAGTTTTAATTTAGGTTCTATATATTCTTTAACAAATTGCATTTCCAATAATGAATCATATACAATACCTTTATATGTACGTTTCTGTTTTCCCTTATTGGAAATATCTACATTAAATTTGGAACGCAATTTTTTATTTATAAATATCCCTACTTTCTGCAAAAAAATAGGACAATGACAGTGAAGATAATATCATCTGCCACTGTCCTATTAATTAGTTCAGTTTATTTATACTAAAACATTCGTATCTTCTGTAATTACTCCATCTTGTAACATTCTTTCTATAAAATCTGGATATGGAATTCTTTCTCCTCTCGCAATAGCTACTTCATTTTGATACATACACCCATGTTCAAAACAACATCCATAAGCTTTCCAAGGTTTTCTTGCAATACAAGCAGGGCAAGTTTCATATTCTTTTGGTTTATTATTAATTCCATTATGACAACCACTATATTTGCAAACTAACTTTCCCAATTAATTTAATCACCTCTAAATTTTCTATTTGGTTTGTTCTAAACTATATTTAATTTAGAACAAACCAAATAGGAGAGTGAAATATCTCTCCTATTTATTCAAACATCAAGTATCTACTATATTTTCCATTGAATAATTCCTCATTACCCAAAGTGTTTTCTGCTTATTGGCACACTGATCAGCAAGAGCATCAATTGAAATTGACTGCGTCGCAACAGCATCACCAAATTTAAGGTCAAGAGTTCCTTCAACTTTTCCGGCAGGACAATAAAGCTGAAGAGCTACATCCTGTTTTGTACAAACATCCGTCCAATAACCATCAAAGAAAATTTCGCCAGTAAAACTAAACTTATCTGCATCATTTTCAATTTCTGTATATGTACTGAAAGTTGGGAAATAATCTATACAAACAACATCACCAGCAGAAAAAGCACCTGTAGGAAGTGTAACTACCTTAGTTGAAGAATCATATGAAAATTCAGTTGCAGAAGCCGTTGCTGCCTGTGCATACTCTTTACTGGGTTCACCAGTAGAATCTTCCTTATAAATCCACATAATTTCATTACCTGCTGTACCAGATGCCTTATGTGCCAAAGTAATTGTGGTCGGAGATTCGCCAAGAGTAAATTCTTCACGGATTTTAATTTTATTACCATTTGTGACAGTTACTAAATCAGAACCAACCTGTGCAGCAATAGCACCTGTACTTACAACACCAGATTCAAATTTAAGAGTTGAAGTCTTTTTACTATCAAAGCCAACAAGACGTACACCATCCGCGCCCTCTGCCCACAGCGTATCCTGACCATCAGTAATCTCCGCATTTTTCAGTTCTACAAGAGTTACCTTATGCTTATGAGTAACAATATCATTAATAATTACTCTACGAGCCTTTTTAAGAACATATCTCATAATATTCCTCCTTATTTTTCCCAATTTAATATATCTTTGCTAACAGTTTTAAAATCAACTGTGCCAGCATATACACCATTCAAAGTATGATTAAATGTATCTCGGTTATTTATAATTTGCATAGCTTTAAATAACCAATATATTTTAATATTTTTACAATTAGCTATTGATAAAGAACCATTTCCTCCAAAACAAACACCCGATATAATATCTCCAATAATATTTATAGGTTCTTGTTTTTCTTTTTGTTTACGTTTTTGTTCATCACGCATATCTTCTATTAACATCATTTTTGTAGATTTATTAGCAGGATGAATTTTTTCATTAAATTCAATATTATTAACAGCTATAATAAAATCAGAAATAAAATTAAAACATTCTCTATCTATATAAAATTGTGGTGGACTATTGGTATCTAATAAAACATAATCTTTCGTTTCTTCCAAATATTGTAAAACAAAATGATTAGTACCTATAAAAAATTGTAAAGCATTTAATATAGGCACTAATGGATGATATTGAATTTTATCATATTTTTCTTTATTATTTTCATATTCTTTAATCGCTTTTTTCCATAAAAAAACAAACATATCAAAATTAGTATATGTTTCATAATCAATGCCATTATCATATAACTCGACCATATAAAAATATGAATCACAACATAAACAATTTACATATTCCCAATAAGTCCTTTCACAATCAATACCACAACCTAATTGCTGAATGTCACCAACAGTAGGATGATGGACTTTAACGAATTTATTTAATATTAAATCTTTACCACTTAACAAAAAGGTTTCATCAAATTTATCTTGAGTAGTCATCTAAATCTTTCCCATTTTGATTTATTGTTTCTACATCATATACAAGTTCTTTTCCACTATGGACTTCATCAATTGTGAGTGGCAAACTTCGTTTCAAGTTCATTTTATCTATACCAAATTTTGTAGAACCATTAAACATTTCATCTATTTTACTTTGTATATAATCCACTCGTGTATAGCCATTATCCATTAACATAATATTTTTATGTGAAAAAATATAAAAATGCAATTCTGAATTTTTAACGCTATGATTTACAATACTGGGAATAAAAATATCAAAACAAATATAAGTCCTTGCAACCTTATTAGAAACATCTTCTGAACTTGGAATATATAAAAATGGAAATATATTTGTACCTACTAAGCTACTTGGATCAGTAACATGATTATCTAATGTAGTAACAATATCTTGATTGTCAATTAACGAATAGGTAATTTTATATTTTAATTCATAAACTTCTTGTAAATAAGGCATATCAAATAATTCCCACCACCTTAATATCCTTTTCATCTGTATATTTTCCGTCTTGACTGCTCACACTTAATTTAATAATTTTACCTATTAAATCAATATTTCTGCTTGCAGTTAAATAACATTTGTCATTATCCGTTGTAAATGTAAATTCTGATTCATATCCACTTGGTAATACACAATTCCAAATAGATTCAATATCACTTAAAATATTACCATCTGAATCTTTATAAACTACGTCAAACTCTTTTTGATATCCACTAATTTTAATAGTAAATTTATCGTCTGAACTTGTAATAGTAGCTGAATTTACTGTTGGTATTGTAGCATCTTCTGATTTATAATTAGCAATCAATAAATCAGGCCTATCAGTTGTTTTATCAATAGAACCAGCTTTTAATGTAAATTCAATTAATCCATTATCACCATCCATATATGTAATACGATTAATTTTTGTTATCTCATAAACTGAAGGGTTATCACAAACACGATCTATAAATAACCGTTTCCCTTCTTTTAATTGAGATGTATTAGAATTATATTGAACTAAAATGCGTTTCATATTATCTGGAACTGTAATAATGTTACCTTCATCTTGTCCGATAGTCGTTTGAGTATCTTCTACAATACAAGGTTCTTGAATAATCATTGATGTACCAAGTTGATAAGGGAGAGTATAATTACATTGTTGAATTTGTGTTGTTTTATATGCTTCTCCCACATTCTTAATAGAAGAAACAATTAACCATATATCTTCATTCCATAAAATCTTACTTCCTTTTACAGCATGAGTATCAATAGACAGATGTAATTTTCTATCTGTACGACTTTCATTGATAGGATTAGAATGATCTTGAATTATAACGTCTTCATTATATAAATTATCTATTACAACATTATATCCTTCATTGCTGTATTTTCTTCTATAATCAAAATTTTGTTTAACCTCATCAGTTTCTTCTTGCTTAGAATATATTGAATCTGTCAATGAATTTGATAACCAATTATTATGAAAAATCATTTTATCACCGTCAATTCTTATAATTATAAAATTCTTGACGAGATTTTTCAATTTTATCATCCAAAATATTTAATGTAGCTTCAGCATTTTCATATTGAGACTTAATATTCGGAGACTTATTAAAATCTTTACTACCGAAATAAGATTTTTGTTTTCCTTTTTTCAAAACAATATCAAGATAATAATTATAAGCCATATACAATGAAATTAAATTAATTGTGTCTTGACCTAATTCATCATCATAATAGCCATCATATGTTTTGTTGATATTAATCTGCACACCAGTATTATCAGTATCAATATAAACTGTATTACTCAAATCACTATTATCCTTTTCAATGGTAATAATCGGATAATCATTTGTATAATTTTTTATAATTGTAAAATCTGATTTAATTGCATCTACAACTTTGTCTGCAATATTTATTAAACTATCCGTTGCTAAAACAGCCACTACATACAATTTAGAATCAATAGTAAAAGTTATATTTCCATTAATATTAGCTTTATTATCAATGTAAAATACAATACTATCTACATTTAACGTATAATTTAAATTTTCTGGAACAGTTTTGTAACTACTTCCATTTGCAAATTTAAAATACTGAAAAATTAAATCAGATTTATAAGTAAAATCTTCATCAGTCACTTTAGCTAAAAAAGAATCATAAACATCTTGCAAAGGTGTTCCCAAATCTGTTCCACCTCAATTCTTTATTTAATATTAAAAGACATTTGACAATACTGTTCAAGTTCTTGTATCATCTCATAATTATTCAATTTTGTTTTACGAGCAACAGTCATAATCTTCATTTTTTCCTGACGTGTTACAATATTTTCTTTAAGATTTTTCTTAAAAGCAGATATAGTTTTTAGACTAAGAATATCCTTACATTTATCCGTATCAATAATAATCTGTTTTTTATTTTCTGCTTTATTATCAAATCCAAGACTTTCTCTAAGTTCTGGATTATCTATATAAACACAAGCATGTGAACCTTTATCATCTACACCCCTAAGAAATACATTACCATTTTCTACTTGCGTTTCAATTTCAGAATTTGTAACACGAGTAGTACCATTAGCTTTTAAATATTCATCACCGACTATCGTTTCTCGTTTCCAAGAAACAGGATAATCACATAAATTTATAATTTTACTTTTATCGTTAGGATTAATTGCCATAAAATAAAATTTCTCCTTCTAAATAAAACTATAAAGGCTATAATAGCTAAACTATAGCCTTTATCTAATAAATTTTATATTATTCCGCAGATGCTTCATCATAAATATAACCAATAAATGGAATATATTCAGCAAGTAAAGCATTACCATATTCAATATCAAATCTTGTAACTTCAGACCTTGTGTTAATATCCTGTACAGTCATTGATGTAATACCAGAACGCATAACAATTTGAAGAGGAGTAAGATTACCCTGTGGAATAAACCATAGATCAGTTGTAGGAAGATAAAGTTTATAAAAATCTTTATCTGTATTTAACTGTGTAAAATTATAAGAATTTGGAAGCTCAACAACTGGACTTCCTTTATATTCACTAAGTAATCCTGTAGCCATAATTTCCTGCATCACTGATTCAGGGAATCTAACCTCTGTTGATGTAGCAGAATGAATATTAAATCCAGCAAGATCATTCATCTTTTCAACAACATCAACATCACCAATAATAGTTACTCTACCAAAGCGACGAGCTTTTGAACGAACTTTATCTACATTCGTTGCTGTTATACCAGCAGCATAGTTTTTCAAAGTTGCTGCATTCTTAATTCCACTTGTCAAAGTTGTTACATTAGAAAGAACCATCTGATTCGTCATATCTGTAATAACTTGCTCTCCAGCTACTGCAAAGCCATCTGTTGCACCAGAAGCCATTTCACGCAAATCAACTACCAAACCACCTGTTGCTGTTTTGGTTTCAGCGGTCTTTGTACGTTTTTTAACAGAAGGAAATGTAAAAGAACCAGAACTCGCCTGTATCCTCGAAAGTTCAGAACCCTGAAGTTGATAATATTGATAATTTAGCTGTTCATCCATACCAACATTAGTTACATTACCAAGCATATTATTAACCTGTAATCTCTGCATTAGTGGTTGCTGAAGTGTTACTGTTGTAATAGTATTAATTTCAGCTTTCGCCTTTGTATCTCCATCTTTTGCAGCAGAAGCAAGATTTTTAACACCATCCATAACAGTATCTACTTTTTTACCATATTTAGAAGTGTCTTTACCCCAAACAATTTTTGAGAAAATTTCAGCTTTTTCTTTATTAACATGTTTAAGGTTATTCTTAATCATACTATTTACTTCAACATTACTTGCATTCTCTTTAGTATTTGTAAAATCATTTATATATGTAAAACTCATATCTTTACCTCCTTAAAATTTAATTAAGCTGTTGCCGTTAAATCAACAACATGCACCTTTACCAGATAGCCACCAGCAACAGTGCCACCCTCTTTATCAATTGTAAAAGCACCAAAAGGTGTTTTATCAACCACTTCAAGATATGTAGAATAACCACTGACATCAGCTACTACTTTCCAACCCATAGTATTCGTAGTATCGGCAGTAGAACGACCAACAAGCTTACTACCAACTGCAACATCTGCATAAGCATCAGAAACAAGATCAGCAGACATATCAAAATTTTCACCTGCAAAATCTTTAAGGCGATAACCTCTAATATATTCACCAGCCGAAACTTTGTAATCATCTGTATTTAATATCTCAGGCTTGTCAATGATATTTTTCATAATATAAACTTCGCCAGTTTGAACATCTGCTGCCGTTGCATTAGGAACAGCTGTATCCCCTGAAAGTTTAAATTGATTACCATTATATGTATCTACTGTTGCTACAATTTCTGGATGATTTGATTTATTCAAAAAATTAGAATCATGAAAATTAAATAAACTCATTTTATATACCTCCTATTATTTGATTTATTAATCACAAAAACTAAACTCTTTATCGGTAATAACTTTTTTCTTAGAATCAGGGAAAGAAATAAAAGTTTCTTTAGAATTAATTTCTGTTTTAGTATCTTTAGAAACCATTTCTTTAAATTTTTTAGTGCATAATTCAGATTCAGCTTTCTTTAAACCTTCAATATCAGATTTATCTACAAAAGACTGAAGAGAATTAATTTCTGCTTCTGTAAATCCATCCTTAGGAATTTCTGTTTTAAAATATGAATTAGTTTCCGCTTTTTTCTTTTCTATCTCGGCTTTTGATTTTTCATCTTTTAAAGCATTTAACTCCTCTGTAGCTGTTTTAAGTTTACTATTAACTTCCTCTACAGCTTTGTTTGCTTTTGTTATAGTTTCATTAAGCTCCTTGTTTTTTTTACTAAGCTCTTTATTCTCAGAAGTCAATGTATTAATTTCATTAGTTTTATCTTCAATCTTCTGATTAAGCTCCATAACTACTTTTTCATCCATTTGATTTACCTCCTGTTTATTTGATTTACCACCTAAAAATTCAGGTAGTTCAAGACCAAGCTCATTATAATGTTTTTTTGCATGTGCTTTTGCTTTCTCATTATTCGGATCATTTTGTACTAACCTTTGTACAGCAGCTTTAATCCCTGAAATATCTACAACCATTTTATTTCCTTCAAAATGATGATGAGGATATTTCACATCTGTTTCAACAGCTTCTTCTATAGATGAGATACTATTATCTAAATATGCTTCATTAAATACTGCCATTGCATTAGAAGCATTTTTGCATTTACGAAAATATTCACTTTTATTAACATTCCAAGAAGATGAATTATAAGCACTTGATTTAGAATTATCAATATTAATTTTTTCTTTTGCCATATTTTGCTCCACACCTTCTTTTTTAGCCTGATTTAATTCTATCATTAAAGCTTTATTATCAGCAGGCTCAACCCCTATACAAAAAGCGTGTCCACTATATTGATAATCTTGCGGAACTCTCCCTTTTTCTTTCCAACCACCATCATAAATTATTTTTGAATTTCCTTTAGACTTATCTGCACAAATTTCAACAGAACTTTCAACAGGAGTTTTATCTTGATATTGTTTTTGCAAATATTCTACAAGAGAAGGAAATCTTTGATTATAAATATATCCATCTCCAACTAATCCTGAAAATTTTCTACCATTTATTTCAAGATTATCATCTATATAGCTATTTTCAAATGAACCAACGACTAAGCTATCATCAAATTTAATATCTTGACCTTGTTCTGAAAGTTCTCCATGACCACCAAAAGGAATAGTATGCTCATCATCTGCAAATTGACAAGTTAAAGGCATACCTTTTACGCTATACATATTTTGTTCTGTATATTTTCTATTCCATGAAATACCATTAGCATTATATTCAGATGGAGAATTATATATTTCATGTAAAACAAATTTTACAGGAGTTCTACCTGCTTCGGCTGTTTTACCAGATATTTCAATCAAACCATTCATTTTCATTTATCACCACCTCTCAATAAATTATTTAGTACTTGGTTTAATATTTTCATTAGTACCTGTGCCTTTTGTGACAGCGCCATTAAAGCTTAAATCATCTTCCGACTTTTGAGGCGCTCCTCCTAAATTATTATCAGGATCAGATTTATCTGCGGAATTTGAAGCTGTATAACTTGTAATATGCGGTTTATATTTATTATCTAAATTATCACTAATTTCTTCATCACAAACAGCCATATAATCTTCTGGATTAACCCCACCTGCTGCAATCATGTATGTACGAGAACCTCCTGTTGTCATATATAATTCCTTCATTTTGTCATACATATCATTCTTATTTAAACGGCTAAGTGGTAAATATTTAATATCTATATATTCAGAAGGTTTAATACCTTCATGATTATTCAACAAACGAGTATATTCATATCCAATTTGGTTTAATTCAGTAAATATTTGTGACGATATTATATCCATATTAATTTGTAACCCAGCAAAACCAGAACTACCTTCACTTGCCGCATTTAAAGCAGAACTTGCAAATCCTAAACTGGTAGATATTTTTTTAATATTTTCGTCACTTAATGTGTCTTTTAGCAATGAAGAATCTTTAGATAATCTATTTATTGTCGTTCCTGTAGGCAATGTCAAAGTAGAAATTTTAGAATTACTACCAATATTATTATTTGTATTAATTTTTACAGCATTTTTAAAAGAATCAATAACTTGATTTTGTTGTGCTGAATTCAAAGAACAACGTCCTTTTTTTTCACCTTCTGGCAAAATCAAATAATAAATACTACTTGCTAATTCATTAACAACTTTATATTGACTATTGTCATAATCCTGTTGCATTTTCATATCAGAAAACGCTGACATACCATAAGGACGACCATATGGCTCATCAATATTTGCTCTTGCAGTCAAAGCTATTGTCGTTTTATAATCTAATATAAACCATCGTTTACTGCTATCTTTTCTATAATCCAAATATGCTTTCATAAAATCTTTAGGATAATTTTTAATTTCATTAACCAAACCACCATGTTTAAATTGATCAAAATACATCATATCAAAAGCAGCAATAGCTACATTGTTTTGAAAACCTATAATTTTACAATAGTCTAAATCAAGAGGTTGAATCATAAAATTATCATCCAAAGAAAGACCTTCAAGCCTATCAATAGATTCAACTATACCACTTGACGGCATAACCTCTATATTGCTTGCAGTAGTATCTCTAAGGATTCCAACATACATTCCATCTATATCTAATTTTCTTAAAATATCACGAGTGGTTTTTTCATGATTAATAAGTTTCATTTGTAATATAATTCTTTTTTTACGTTTCTTATCTTTACTATTAATTTTTTTACCACTTAAAGATTTTCTTGAAACACAAACATAAGATAGCAAAGGTAAAGAAACCCTTGTATCTATAGACCTTGCATACATGCCATTTGAATTATAACATTCTTTTGAAATCTCTCTTAAAATAGAATTATATATCATAGGATATTTTATATACCCCTGTAATCCCTCCATAGATAAATTAGATACATCATGGTCAATATTAAAAAACGAATAAGATTCTGAACCAATAGAATTGGTTTCTATTTTATATGAATCATCATTTTTTTCAATATCTTCTGTTTTATCTGTTTTATCATCCAAAAATAATTCAGCCTCCTTCCTTATGAATAACTTATAACAAAATCATAATCAGATTCTTGAGATAATAAATCTTTTTCAAGTAAAGATGCAAACCAATTTCCGTAAGAAATACTGGTGTAATGGTCTTTTCGATTCGTACCTTGCTCATGAATGGTAATTGTCCCAGTTTGATCATTTGTTTTATAAACCAAACCTGTCATTTCACTGATAAGAATTTGAGTTTCCAAAAATGGTTGTTCATAAAATAATTGAGTATCTATATCAACCGCTTGTCTATATTTTTTAAATTTTGGTAATATTTCTTCTTTGGCTTCATTATAATTAACCAACAAATCAATCTGCTTATTTTCAAGAGTATTCCTCATAGCTAAAGCAATATCACTATTAAGTTTTTGAGAAGCATTTATAACAAAAATTGATGGCTTTGCACCATCAATAATAATTCTATTAGCTATATTCTGATCATTAATACATGTTAAAGGAGAGTATTCACAATCTCTTTCTTCGTCATACATAACTTTTGCAAGTTTATCATATATAGAAATTCCAGCATTCCGTAAATCTAAAACAATATAATCGGCTTGAAAATCTTCATATAATTCTCTTATTCTTATTGCCTGTTTATCTGTATCTCCACCTTGTACACTTTCTATATATGGGACAGAACGTATATAACCTTGCTTTACTTCAACAGAACTATTATCAGTTTTTTCATATTTTTTACTTTCAGGTAATAACCTCATACAAGAGAATACTGAATTATCATTATTTTTGTTTTCAATAAAAGCCATATCGCACGCAACTATACGAATTTCACCAGTTTGCTTTGGAATGTTATATTTATTTTCTCTTTGATTTTTATATTGTAGAAAGTTTTGAGGATAGAAAGGCTTTTTCAAATTTTGATTTTGAGCTAACATTTTATAATCAAAAAATGCATGTGTGTTTTCTTTAACTCGTTCATTTAAATATTCTATACGCCATGTTAATGAATCTAATTTTTTATGTTCTTGTCTCATTTGGTTCATTGTACGAATATTATGTTTTAAAGTAATACTTTCATCAAAAGCTAGCAAACATGATTGTTCACCATTCATCATACCATCATATGCTTGATCAACAATATCCCACATCCAATGTCCAGCGTCTACCCATGAAGAACTTATATAAATATTAACTGGCTCTTCTTGTAACTCTTTCATTGAACAATATGGCTCTCTTAACATATATGGAGCTTGTCTAACAGTTTGAAATGGAGATAAAACACTATCTTCAACTGTCTTATCAATTTGTCTAAATTCTTCTCTAATACAACAATGAGAGCGATGTCCACGTCCATTATCAGAAGCAGGGACAACTGTAATTGTACTTTTATCCCTAAAATATACAACAACTTCATTTTGATTATCTTTTATACGACTAATTTCTCTCCTTAACATAGGAGACATGTTCATTAGTTCTCCCTGAATTTTATCAGAAACAATTAATTTTGATTGCCCCTTGGTAGAACTTGTTAATACAATTTTAGTATAAGGTCGAGTTATGCAACGACAACAAGAGTATAATGCAATAATAAATGATTTAGCAGCAGCACGACATGCAATAACAACAATAAAATGACAAATTCCCATTAAATATAACATTAAAGCTTGATAAGGATAAAGATTAATTTTTAAATAATCAATAGCTAATCTATGTAAATTTCGCCTAAAAAAAGTATTCCATAAAAAAACATGATGTACATTATCAGGATTACTTAAAAAATGAGTAGATGGAAATTTTTTATATAATTTACTTTGTGTTTCATCAGCATAAACATTAATCTTCTTCATTTTCATCATCTTTTACACAATATTCTTTATCTCTTTCAGTAGAACCTGTAATTAAATTCTTGAAAGGTCTTAATACAAATCTTTTAAAATAATCCCCAATATTATCAAAATCCTTATATAATTTTTTATTTTTATAATATTCTTCAGGTGTATATTGAGCTATAGTTGCTAATGTTACTCCTAATGTTTCATCACTACTTGAATCAGTTTCTTGTATTGTTTTTAAACCAGCTTTTTTAAATGTATCCTGATATAATTCTGTTAATTTTTTAAAATCATCTGGTTTTTTATCTTTAAGAGCTTGTAATTGATAAAGTTTTGTATAACATAAATCTTTAATAAAAATCTCTTGATTACTATCACAATTGGGATTCTGTCTTTTTAACATTTGATAATGATCTTCTAATATATTACATTCTTTTGAGGAAAATAAATCAATTCCCCATTTTTTTGCAATTTTATCACTCACATTTGTTTGTCCATTTTCTCGTTCTTCTTGTAAATTATCTAAAGAACCAATAGTATTATCAACTCTATCTCTTATTGTGTCTAAATATGTAGTACCATGATCTTTTGTTTGAGGTAAACACATTTTACTTGGATAACCTCTAACTCTATTTCTACCTGCACTAATTTTTCTTGTCGCGGCTACAGCCTTTTCTTGATAATACCAATCAAAAATTTGAGCAAATCTTTCTATCGCTTTTTCTTCATTTCCACTAAAAAAATCAGTAAGTTTAGGAAAATATTTTTCAATGCAATTATTGCATATTGTTACATATCCGTTATTACCAGCATAAAAAGGGGAATAAGAAATAGGGAAATTCCCTTTTTGCTTATCATATGGTTTTCCACAACAAGAACAATAAAAAACCTTTTGTTCTTCTTCTTTATAATTAGTCTTTTCTATTTTAATGTCTGTATTAATCCTAATAGGAGATTTTGTATTCTCCTTAACTTTATCAATTTTTTTTCTACCTTGAGAAATAATAAAAATCTCCCTTCTAATATTTAAAATAAAACCACGCTTCTATTTAGCAATTATCAAGTTATTACCTTAATAATCACATATAAAAAGAGCGATAAGCTATTGCCTACCGCTCTATATAAATTAATTACTTAACTTCAATATCAAACTTCTTTTTTTGTTCTGGTTTTTTAACTTTAAGTGTAATATAAGATAATCCATCTTCACTTCTACACTCAATTTTTTCAATATTATCCATAATTGCTTTAGCAATAGGTAATTCACAGCTAAAATTATATGTATCCCAATTTGTCTTTGTTTCACCAGATATTTTAATAACATTCTCATTATCAGGAACAACCACTTTAATATCAGATGGCCTTACTCCAACACTACGACAAATTGCAACATATTCATCATAATTAGGATTATTATTAGACTTATTCTTACGCCATACCGCCGGTGAAATATCCTTTGTACCTGCACAATTATAGAAATCTAAATGAGGTTCACCAAAACCAAGAAAATCATCACCAAAAAAGTCACCAAAAAAATCATTAAACATAAAAAATACCTCCTAAAAA
>ENA-UOOM01002702-UOOM01002702.1-fermentation-metagenome-genome-assembly--contig:-NODE-2702-length-14100-cov-5.736134_pt1 | contig 14100 bp, 13 predicted proteins | sample MGYA00245781_ERZ724031 | MGnify/ENA primary metagenome ERZ724031 (study PRJEB28704, sample SAMN03018317) | fermentation metagenome | biome: anthropogenic terrestrial biome; feature: soil; material... | reverse complement strand
AAGCATTTCACTCTTTCCTTATAGTAGTATATCACATGTTATTCTATCCACCAATTAAAAATTTCCATTTTTACCTCAAATAGTTTATAATGTAGGAACGTTTTATAATTGTTAAAAAAATTTTTATTTATGAAATGAAAATATCATGTTACTTACTCTAATAGATAGAAAGGAAGGTAATAAGTGCAATGTTTAATAAAAGAATTGACAAAGAAACCTATATCACATTTATAGCAGAAAACAAGGAAATGCTTTATAGAGTTGCATTTGGTTATCTTCATGATGATATGCACACAGGCATGATTTAAGAGAACCAAAATACTTCAAAACATGGGTTACCAAAATATTAATAAATGAATGCTTGAAAATTATTAGAAAAGGCAAAAGAGAATTAATCATGGATGTTTTGCCTGAAGATATACAGAATTCAGAAGAAGATTTAATTCATTTAAAAATTGCAATTAACAGCTTGCCGGAAGACCTAAGAAAAGTAATCATACTTAGGTATTTTGGGGGATTCACTATATCAGAAACTGCAGAAATATTAGGGATACCTGATGGTACAGTATCTACACGCTCAAGAAAAGCATTGGAAATCTTGAGAGTAGATGTATCAGATTAGAAAGGAGTTGGTCATGATGGATAATAATGAAAAATGGGCTGAATTAATAAACGAATCATATAAATACCCGGAAAATCTTTCTGAGGTAGAAGCAAAATTTAAGAATCGCATTAAAGAAAAAAGAAAGAAAAAAACTTTTGTAAGTTCTATTACTGCTTTGGCTGCTTCAATACTTTTCATTTTACTCATAAATACAAACCCGGCTTTTGCTAATGCAGTAGCTGAGCTTCCTGTTATAGGAAAGCTTGTTGAGTATGTAAACTTTGATAAAAGCATAAGCAAAGCAATAGAAAATGAACATGTGCAAGAAGTGAATCTAATAGCTTGGGATGGCAATAACAGATTGTTTTTACCTTATGTAATAGCTGATGAAAAGAAACTGATTTTATTTTTTCAAATGCCTGAAGATTTCAAACAACAACCAAATCAATGGGTTAATATTTTCTTGAAAAATATGAGAGACAGTGATACAGGTGAGAAAATAGAAGGATATGGTTATTCAACCTCCGGACTGTCCCTAAAAGGAAGAGAAGAAAATTTTGGCTTCATTATGCAGGATTATCATTTCACGGAAGGAAATTTGCCAAAATCAATAGATATAGAAGTAGAATTAAAGGTTGAAACTATACTAAGTACAGAGAAAGCCATAAGAACGGAAACCCCTTATGATAATAAATCAAATTCATCCTTTGAAACTATGGGAACTTTTAGTTTTCATATAGATTTAGAAGATTTTGTTGAACCAAAAATATATGAAATAAATGAAAAACATACAATATTTGGTCAAAATATTATAGTAGAAAACATGAAGGTATACCCTACAGGTACAGAAGTAAACTTCTCATTCCCTAAAGAAAATTCAGCTTTAATAAAAGGCCTTGAATTAGAAGTAGTTCAAGATAACAATATAATTTTAAAAGTGAATGGCAATGGTTTTAGTGCCACCTACGATACTGACAAAATGCGTGTTTTTATTGAATCCAACTATTTTGACACACCTAAAAAACAGGAATTGTTAATTAAAGGAGCTCGTATAATAGATAAAAGCAAAGAATTTATTACAGTAGATATTGATAATAAAACAATTACCCCAAATATTGATGGGATAAAAATAAAACAAGTTATAAGAAAATCTGACAATGCTACACTTATTTTTTCAACCAAAATAACAGATGATGATAACTTCGGAATGTTTAATAATGATTATAAAGACATAGACGGGAATGATTACAGATTTGATGGTGAAGGTACTTCTTCATACAATTCTCAAATGGAAACAATAATTACGGTTAAATATCCTCGAAACGGAAAAGTTATACTGCAAAGATCTCTTAGCCCAAAAACATTTTTAGAAGAACCTATAAGAATAGAGCTGCCTACAAATAATTAAGGAAATAAACCGCATGTTATTATCCACATGCGGTTTTATTTATCCTGATGATATCAGCAACTTATTTATATACTACTTCAAAATCTTCAAAAACAACAGGCATGTCTTCCTTAAAATCATAACCTGTATGTTTACCTTCTTCAGTAAAATATTTAATATGTCCTTTACGCCATGATTCCAATGAATTATCTTCTCCCTCACGCTTACATATATCATATGTGATTTCTGAAAAAGGTATGATAGCTACGCTTGTTGTTTCAATAACACATTTTGGTGAACCTTCCCAGTCAGTAACAACACTCAAATCCCCAACCTTTGGCAACTTTTCACCTCTTATTTCATAACTCCAAAGACTGCTTGCGGTAGCCTTTTTTTGTCCTATTAACACTAATCTCAGTAATTCATTTGCCACCTTTTCAGTCAATTCAAAATGAAACACCTCAAAACACTCTGTTGTTTCACTTCTGCCTGTTGACTTTAAAAACTCTTCCCAAAATATTCTAACTTTTCCTGACTCATTTTTCATATTAACCAAAATACCACCCCAAAAAAGTAGATTTATTACAGAGCACGTCCAACATCGTTTCCTTCACGAATAGCCAAAGCAATGTTATAAGGCTCATTACAGTCACCGATTGCATATTTTTCTTTTACAGAAATACCGTCAAGCAAAGACTTATTAGGTTTCAAGTCTGCAGCGTTGATAATCGAATCTGCCTCAATAACATATTCAACCCCTAAATCAGATGAAATAGTAATCTTGCCGTCGCCTATTTCTTTAATTGTAGCACCAGGATAAGCTTTTACACCCAATGAATAAAGTGCTGTAGTCATAAAGCGTTGTGCGTGATGTGACTGTTGCTTGTCAAGCTCTTCATTAGGATTAGGTGTTACTATAGTAACCTTCTTCTTGTGTACTGTCAGCCATAATGCAGCATCAAATGCTTGAGCGTTTGAACCAAATACCACTACCTTTTCGCCAGTGTCCTTGCCCATAAATTTGTTATATTCAATAATTGGAACATTGCCACCACTTGCGCCTACATCACCAGGCAAAGAGCCGATTGCCAAAACTACAGCATCAGGAGCTTCGCTTTTAATGAGCTCAGCGTCAACTTCCTTATTCATAACCACATTTACACCATTAAGCTCCAACTGTTTTATTAAGTAATTTTTAAAGTCATCTAAATTTTCGTGAGGTCCTTTTACCATGCTTGCAAAAATTAGATTGCCTCCAAGTACACCAGTCTTTTCATAAAGTGAAACTTTGTGACCACGAGCTGCAGCAATTCTAGCTGCTTCCATACCTGCAGGTCCACCACCGATAACCATTACATTCTTCACAACCTCAGCTGGTTGAAGTTCATATGTCTTTGGACCATTCTCGGTCATTACCCTTTGAGTTAAGGCATTAACTCTACAATAACCAAAAGCACGATTCATCTCATTTGAACCTATATGGCAATGCAAGCAACGAGTACATGGTGCAATTTCATCGATGCGTCCTTCTTTTAATTTATTGACATATTCTGTATCAACAGTAAGTGGGCGAGTCATAAGATAAAAGTCAGCTTTTCCGTCAGCTAATGCTTGCTCAAATAAGTCTGGAGCATGAGCCGGATCCATATAGGTAACAGTACCACAAGGAATACTGAGGGCTTCTTTGTAGCGTGCCACAATGTTAAGAAGCATACCGGCACCACTGTGATTGCCTATTAGCTGTCCTTGCCAATGTTTTGAGAAATCCCACTGCATACCGTATCCTGTTGCACCTTCAATACCGTTTAAAATAAAGTAAAGGTCACTGCCAAATTGACAAGGATGGTTGTCCAATGGTCCTAAACGCAAATGCATAGAATCGCATCCTGAGGCTTCGATATACTTGGCAAGTGCTATACCTTCCTCAATAGTTGTAACTCTATTGTGTGGAGCTGTTACTGCATTATCCATCGTTGCAAAAGTAGCATTATTTGTAAGGAGATCATTCTCTTCGATACAGTTCATTAAAACCTGCACAATAAAATCTTTGCCGCACACTTCTTTGATTTTTTGTATACTTTCTGTTACGAAACGAGCACGATTCTCTATGCTTCCTGCACCATACTCATCAGCACGCGTGTTATGGTAACGTGAAAGAAAATGCGCGCCTAAGTTAAATCCGGCAGCATTAATCTCAAAAGCAACAAAGCCCATATCCTTCAAACACTTAGCAGTATTTGCATATTTTTCCTGATACGCAACAATTTCTTCTTTTGTTAAGTCGTTAGAAGATTTCGCTGAGAAACCATAGGTTTGATAACCTAACTTTGCACCATATTTGCCACATTCAGCTACAAGTTTCTTTCCAAATTCAATAGCTTCTGCAGACATTGGACTGCCATCAGCAGGCGGCTCTAAGGCGCCAATCATTTCTACCCAGATAAGCTCAACCCCACCTTTGGCGAACTGTATGTAATACTGAAGAAGCTCATCAGTAAGCCCAGCCAAATATGTAGCAGAACCGGCAGCAGATTTAAAAATACGGCTGTTAAAACTTAGTGAGCCGATTTTCAAAGGTGAAAATAATGTCTTGAAATCGGTTGTATTTTGACGATAGTCATAATCCTGTGGATTAAGATACGCTGTCGAAATAAGTTCACTTGTGTCTACATTACCGGCTGGCACTTTAGTGTCATTTACCGGATTATTAGCTGGCGGTGTAGGTGAAGTACATGCTGTAAGGCTTGAACCTGCTGCAATTAAACCTGCAGCACCAACACCTGTCAAAAATTGTCGTCTTGTAATACCCATAATATTTTCTCCCTTCTTAAAATAGCGTCTTTTAGACGCCAATAAATTTAAATGCCACAAAAGGGATTCTATCTTTTGTGATTATTTGTTAATAGTATAACAAAAATAATAATTTTGTCAAGACTTTAACAACCCTTAAATTATTCTCACTAAATTTTTTTTATTATATATACATAAACATTTTAATCATTTAACTCATTGCTAACTTTATACATGATTTGACAGTAATCAACAATAATCACTATGTCATTTGGAGTATCTTCTTCTACTATATAATAAAAATAATTACATTTACCTTTGGTTTCAGGTTCATTTACATTTAATGCAAGCCTGATTTTCCCATAACTTTTACTTAAATCAATATCCCTTATTGAGTCGAAAAAGCAGCTAAAAAAAGGGCCGTTGGCACCCAAATTCTGATGTATACCATGTGTGGATGTATAATTAAGAAAGGCATTATAAGTGTTGGTAACTTTAAATTTTTTGTTGTTCTGACTGTAATTTCTTACATGAATATCATAATTTTGAATCATAGGAATCTTATTAATAACTTCAGCATCATCCACTTCATCATAATTTAACAGTATAGTATATGGGTCTGCTTGCAATACCATCAAATAATAGCCACTGTCTATTTTATAAAATCTTATATGCTCGTTAGGCATTTGCCCTTCATACTTATAATACTCTTCCGACTCACAAGCATTGTTAAAACAATCCCATACAAATCTATTTAATACTGAATTAAATTCATTAAAGTATATTTTAGTACTGGTATAATCACCCCTTCTTATTTCAGACAATGTCTTGGTTAAATGAATTCCTTCTTCATTTTCAGATGTAGCCTTTACAAATACAGGATAAGTATTTGTAACCAAAGTTAAATCTCTTGTAATTATAAAAAAACCCCCTAAATTAGTTATACTAAATGTATATTAATTTAAGAGGTTTTTTATGTCCCACTTTTTACGTTCCGTCTTCGGGATCTTCCTAACTTAACTTGCTTTGTTTTGTCAGGTTTTAGGATTTGACATGAATTTATTTCATTTTAAATTCTGAATAGATATGATCATATTCTTCTAAAACAGCAGCTACATTTTTATAGAAACTTGTATTTTCAGCCACTTCATCTGAAATATTTAACATAGGGTTATTTCTATAGTCTTCCGGTAAAAACTCATCAGCTGCTTTATTTGGTGTCGTAAAGTTGGTTATATCAGCAATCTTAGCAGCAACCTCTGGTCTAAGTAAAAAGTCTAAAAATTTATATGCATTATCTTTATTGGGCGCCTCTTTAGACATTACAAATGAGTCAATAAAAATAGGCATTCCTTCTTCAGGAAATACTGGCTCAAGACTACTGTCAACTGCCTGCCCCTTTACTGCCTGATTAGAATACATAAATCCTGCGACTGCTTCTTTATTTATTAATGAGTCTTCAGGTGTATTTGTTTCAAATCTTACTATATTAGGTGCAAGCTCAAACAATTTTTCCCTTGCTTCTGCAACTATTTCCGGGTCTGTTTCATTATACTCATAGCCTAATGCTTTCAAAACAACTCCAATAACTTCAACAGACCAATCAACTATAACTACATTATCCTTTAATTCTGCTTGCCATAAATCCTTATAACCTGTAATTGTATCAGCGCCTAATTCTTTAACTGCTTTTGGGTTGACAAGTAAAAGAGATGTAGAAATGGCATATGGCATTGAATATTCATTATTTTCATCATAATAATTACCTTGATAAACAGGGTTTATATTAGAAAAATTCGTCATCTTTTGTTTATCTAAAACCTCTAAACTCCCATTTCGCCTTAAGATGTCCACCATATAATCTGTTACTACAGCTAAATCATATTGGTCAGGATTTGCCTCTAATAAAGATTGCATATCTTCATTAGATGTAACTTCCTTATAATTGACTTTTATACCGGTTTCTTCTTCGAATTCTGTAATCACTTCACGTGGTATAAAATCACCACCCCATGACATTAGATTGATTTGTTCATCTGCATTTGTATTATTACCACAACCAACTAATGAAGTTATCAATATAGCTATTATTAATAAAACTGATAATTTACCTAATTTACTATTTTTCAATTAAATTTCCTCCTTTTGTTCCAATTATTTGATTTAAACCAATTAATAAAAATGTTCCAGCTAAAAACAAAGTACATAAAGCATTTACTTTTGGTGTAACTCCTACACGCATCATAGAAAATATATGCACTGGTAATGTTGTAGTTGTCGGTCCTGCCATATAAGTTGATATTACTACATCGTCTAAAGACATAGCAAGAGCTAATAGAGATGCTGTCAGTGTAGAAGGCATAACCAAAGGCAATATAATTGATTTTATAATCTGCCATTTGGTAGCACCTAAATCCTTAGCAGCTTCTATAATGGATATGTTAATCTCCTTTAGCCTCAATTGAACCATGATATATACATATGGCACACAAAACAATGAGTGAGAGATAACTAATGTTAAAATCCCAAAGGGCAATTTTAGTGTACTGAAAAATATTAGCAGTGAAACACCTAAAGCTACTTCAGGAACTATCAAAGGCAAAAACATCAACCCATTTGTAGTTTTCTCTGTCCTTTTTGTTACATATATTGATACAATTGCAGAAGCAGTACCTATTATAGCAGATAAAACAGAAGTTAACAACGCAACTTGAATACTAACTTTGAACGCATCAAATATAATGCGGTCATTGAAAAGCTCTCTATACCAATCAAGAGTAAAACCTGCCCAATATGCAGTTGAACTACTTTTATTAAATGAATACAATACGACACTAAGCACCGGAACATACAATATTATAAAAAATAAAGATAAATAAAATATTCGAAATCGATTTGACTTTACTCTCATTAATACAGACTCTCCTTATTATTTTTTGTTACCCGGCTATAGATAAACAACACCAATATAACCAAGAGAATCATCACTATGGCAAAAGCAGATGCTAATGGCCTATTCCTGCCTCTTGTAGCCATATTATTTATCAAATTTCCTAAAAACATAGTATTTCCTCCACCAAGGAGATCCGATATATAGTACAAACCTAAAGCAGGAATAAAAACTAATGTAAATCCCCTAACTATGCCTGGCATGGTTAGAGGGAGTGTTATATTAAAAAATGTCTTCCATTTACTGCCACCAAGGTCATAAGAAGCTTCTAATAAAGATCTGTCAAGTTTATCAACTGAATTATATATGGAAATAATCATAAAAGGTATCAACATATATGCCGTACCTGTTAAAACAGTACCAAATTTGTACATCATATTTAATGGTTTATCAATAATATTAAAAAACATAAAAACTTTATTAATAAGCCCATCATTTCCTAAAAGTATACTCCATCCATAAGTCCTTAATAAGCTTGAAATCCAAAATGGTAACATAATTAACAGAATAACAAAGGAACGTGTTTTTCGACCCAGACTCGCTGTAAAATAGGCAACCGGATATCCAATCAATAATGTAATTAATCCGGTAAAAGTTGCCAGCGAAAATGAATTTAAGAAAACCCTTAAATATATAGGATCAAGCATTTTTTTATAGTTACTTAACGTAATTTCAAAAAGTATATTACCTAAGTCGTCCCTTGATAAAAAGCTCAAAATAACAACAAGCAGCAAAGGAATACCAACTAATATTATCAAATACAAAAATATTGGAAGTGCAGGTAAGTCTTGTTTGATTTTTTTCATCTAATTACCCCTTCCCAAACCATCTTCTTTAGGGAGTAACAGGGCTCCGGTTTCTTCCCAAGAAACATAAACTTTATCCCCAATACTATAATTGTCATAATCATTTTGGTACTCAATAACAGTTATTGACTCCCCATCCACATTCACTTCTGTTCTTACTTGAGAACCGGCATGATGGACGAATGTTATCTCTCCGTATAAACTATTAGGGATTTTATCATAGGATATTTTCATTTTATCCATATGTATAGCCAATATAGCTGTTTCCATTTCACTACATTTATCATTGTCAATTATACTTCTGTCAGATTTTATATCAATAATATTACAGCCTAATTTAACCTTACAAAAATCGCCTTTCTTTTCTATTACTTTAACCTCTTTAATATTTCTATCCCCTATAAAATCAGCAACAAAGAGATTTTTAGAATTATTGTATATATCACTTGGGGTACCAACTTGCTGAACTTCACCTTCATTGATGACTACTATACGATCAGACATATTTAAAGCTTCCTCCTGATCATGGGTTACATATATAAAAGTGGTTTTAGTTTGTTTTTGAAGTTGCGTTAGCTCTGTCTGCATATATTTTCTAAGTTTTAAATCCAAGGCTCCTAAGGGCTCATCTAAAAGCAAAATATCCGGTTTATTAATTAATGCCCTGGCAATGGCAATTCTTTGCCTTTGACCACCGGACAGCTGATGAGTCATTCTCTTTTCAAACCCGCTCATTTGAACTAATTCCAACATTTCGGTCACTCTTTTTTTAATCTCATTTTCACTCATAGACTTTTTAATTCTTGGACCATATGCAACATTGTCATATACATTTAAGTGAGGAAATAGTGCATAGTTTTGAAAAACAGTATTAACATTTCGTTTATTAGGTGCTAAATCTTTAATTGATTCACTGTATAATAAAATATCTCCTGAGTCAATACTTTCAAGCCCTGCAATACATCTTAATATTGTTGTTTTTCCACAACCGGATGGACCTAAAAGAGTTATAAATTCTCCATCTATAATATTTAGTGTTATATCCTTTAAAATATGTGATTTACCAAAAAATTTATTAACTTTTGTTAAACTAAGTAATTGTTCATTCATATATAATATCCTTATCTCTTAATGAAATTACGCCATGTTTATTTATATGCCTTACGCTTGACTATTATATTATAACATCTTTTAAACATTTGACAAGATTTGCAATTTTCACTTTCTCCTTTGCTTTTTTCTTAATATTATTATACCCTCTTTCTGCCTATTCAACTTTAATTTATATCTCGATTTTAAGTTTTTAGGACTTTTTTCAATCCTAATCTAATAATAAATTTGTACATATTAATCTTTGACTTATGTCAAAATATAATAAAATCAATAATAAACTAATAATCTTGTATAAATCATGTTTTTATTTTAATACTAAATATAATTTACTTATTTACTTATGAAAGAAAGGATATACAATGAAAAATAATAAAAATAGAATGAAAGAGAGAAAAAAAAGCAATTCGGAACTGAGAAAGATGAAGCCAAAAGACAATGCAGATGTAGGAATTGTTGACGGAAAAATATTAGGTATTCATGACGGTGGCCATGAAAAAATGAGAACCGATATTAAACAACATAAATAAAAAATTTATTCTATATATTTCATATAAAAAAACTTTCTATTCGAATACGTTGATATGTATGGGGCAGTTTTAGACACTGCTCCACATTTTTGTTAAGCCCACTTGCCTTCTTGTTTTTCTTTATCTTATTGCCTACCTACCTTAAATATGTATTGACAATGAATTATCAAAGTGCTAATATATAATTATCTCATTGACCAATGGTCAACGAAATTAAAAACAGGAGGAGTTAGAATGAAAAGAAAATTAAGTTTCCTGCTTTGCTTAATCTTGATAATGATTGCTATAGCAGGATGTACGCAAGAGACACAACAAAATGAACCACCGGCACCACCAGCACCACCTGCCGAAAACACAGACGAAGACGACACCCCTAAGGCTATGATGGCACCAGGAACATACACTGCACAAGCCTATGGCTTCAGCATGTCCTACCCGGACATACTTAATGTAACAGTATCTGAAAATGCAATAGAATCTATCGCATTTGATGAAGAATCCGGAAGCACGTCTTCCATGATTGATGCTGTGGCAGCAACTATGTTTCCAAGAATTCTTGAAAACCAGTCTGTTAATGTAGATATTATCGGCGGTGCAACCGTTACCAGCGTTGCAGCTCGTACGGCAATTGAAGACTGCATCAAGCAGGCAATTGTAGCTGCCGGCAATGAAGATTCTGCCATCGACGCATTCAAAAAAGCACAAGAAAAAGCTGGCGGAAGCGAAGAAATAGAAACACAGGTATTAGTAATAGGTATGGGTGGTGGCGGCACTTATACTGCCCTTCGTGCAGCAGAAAATGGTGCCGATGTATTGGTTATTGAAAAACAGGGACGTTACGGCGGAACTACTGCCCTTACCTCTGAAATACAATCCATCAATCCTCCCCGTGTAAAAGAAAAATACAACAATGGTGAAGATTTTACTGACGCAGATGCCATGTACCAAGCATGGACAGAATATACTGAAGGCGACGCAAAAAAAGAAATGCTGGATCTATACTTTGAAAATTCAGGACCTGCATTCGACTGGTTAGCTCTTGATCATGGTGCCATGTTCGATTTTGAGCCAAAACCCGGTTTTACGCCTGCGGATTGGTATAAAGTTAAATTCCAATGGTACCCAAACTCCAGTCCTGAACACCCAGGTGCACCTATTTTAGGTTATAACAAGCGTGAGATAGCATCATATTTCGACAAACTTGTTAAGGATTTTACAGATTTAGGTGGAGAATACATGCTTGAAACAGAAGCCTATGAACTTTTAACAGATGATACCGGCTCAGTTGTGGGCGCTAAGGCTAAAAACCGCATAACCGGCATCGAATACACAATCAAAGCTGACGCAGTTGTAATAGCAACAGGCGGTTTTTTAGGCAATAGAGAAATGACAAAGGAATACCTTTCTGATGAATATTATCCGCTCAAAGGCGCTTGGAAAATTTACGGCTCTTATGGCAATGACGGCAAGATGATACAGTCTGCCTTCGATATTGGAGCAGCTTCTTATAACATCGGAATGGCTCCTGAGGTTCACATGTCTGGTTCTGATATGTTCATACCTCACAGCTACGGCTTTGCCATTAACAAGGTTGAGGGTCAGACAAGCTTTAACACAGGGAAACAGAGCGTTTGGTCAGTTGCTGACCTTCCAATGTTTCTTGGAATTACTCCCAACAGCTTGGCTGTCAATGTGCAAGGAGAACGCTTCACGGCAGAAACCGGTGTAGCCATGTTAGATCCTTGGATTGCCGGTCCTAATTTCTATAGCATCTGGAGCAGTGAACAGATTAACGATGTGCGTGACAATGGATTCAAGCATTTCTTAGGCGGCGTGTCATCAGGTTTTCTTGGTTACACAGGAGACATACCTGTAAATACACCATTACCTGAAGCCTATGATGTATTAGACGCAGGAATTGAAATGGGCTTCATCTTCAAGGCAGACACCATAGAAGAATTAGCTAAAGCCATAGAAATAGATTCCTCTGCTCTAAAAAATACGGTTGAAACCTATAACAATTACTGTGCAAACGGTAAGGATGAACAATTTAACAAAGATGCACAATTCTTAGAAACCATTGGTGAAGGTCCTTACTATGCTGTAAAGATGGCAAGCTATTCATACAACACTTGTGCAGGACTAGATGTAAATACCAAATTACAGGTGCTTGACACCTCCGGCGAACCAATTGAAGGCCTTTTCTCTGTCGGCAGTGACTGTGCAGGTGTTCTTTTCACCGAAAAGAAACCATACGTAACATACGGTGGAGCAAACAACGGTTGGGTTCTTACCAGTGCATATGTTTGTGGTGAAGCTGTAGCTAATTATGTAAACAACAGATAATTTATTCTCATTTTTACCATTTCAACGTATGGGTTTAAACTCATACGTTGAAATTTTATTTAGTGAACTCAACTTTTATACTTCATTTGAAAACATTTTATATTATCCAGTTAGCGGTGCTGATGGAAATATACTATAGGTTGTATATTGTTAATATAAAAAAAGCATATATTGTGTTTATTAGCATGATATATGCTTTTTTTTATGCCATGTCTCGTTGAGAAATTTAATTTTTTCGCATATTTGTTTAGTGCTTATGATAAGATACTAAAATTTGCCAATTACATTAAAATGAAGTATAATGTAATTGTAATTCGCAATCGTATTATTATATGAATTAAGATTCATGCAAATAAAATTGAATGGAGACTATAAAAAATGATAATTTTAGCAATTTTAGCAACTATCATTGTTGGTTGGATAGGAGCAGTTATTGGTCTTGAAATTATGAATGGTTTTACAGAATTGGGAAGTATCTTAGCAGTTGCAACAATGGGAGCATTTATTATGATGGAAAATAAACGAATAAATAAAAGGTAGCACAAACAAGGTTTTTATGAAGTTCATATAACGTATAATTCTTCATATTCTATGTCGCAGTATTAAAATGCGATTAAAGACTGTTTATAAGATAGATAGAGGAGTAAAAGAATGAGTGTATTTACATATATTGCAAGTGATTATCCGCTTAAAGAAGTTGAAAATCCACATGTAAAAACATTGTCTGTAAATCAGGCGTTAGAAATGGGAATTAAAGTTCATGACATTTTATTAGAGCCATCTTTTGATAGAGACAAACTAAATGTAATTTTATGGGTGGATGATAAAAAAAATTTGGGGGAAATATCTATTAGAGCAGTTTCCAGAGATTACTTAGTCTACGATATCTATTCAGTAAAGAAATATTTAGCACAATTAGAGTGGGAATATACAGAATGTAGAGTAAAAAAGTTAATAGAATATATAAAAGACCATTTAATTGAGGCTGATGAAATTGAACTTTGGAATACATGGTTAGGTATAGATAGCAATAGATTAAAACCACAGACAAAAATACACCATATACCAATTGAGCAATTAACTTGTTTAGATTTAGAAAAATTGTTTAACAAGGATACTTTTGATTTTCCTGAATGTTTTGTAGTTTCAAAAACAAAATGAGATTTATCTTTGCTTGATTAAACGACACATTATTCGAATTACGTGCACTAACAATATGAAAAAAGTCACTTATGGGGTGTATATGTCACACAAATATCCCATAAGTGATTTTTTGTGATTATTCAAAATTGCATATCAAGAATAAAACTCATTAAATTTATAATTATAGGTCTCTATTGTGAATATCGCATTGAATATTTCCTTGCCTTAATTGCTTCCGAGTCTTCATCAGCTATCTTATAATGACGGTCATTGGCTAAAAGTTTGTATATAATGTCATCTATGTTTGGCTGTTTTAAAATAAGACTTACAAGACTCCACAGCTTTAATTGTTTGTATTTAGTTAATTTGCATTCCTTGCAAATTGCATGCAATTTTGATTTTGGTTGATCTACATATCTTATTTATGCCGAGAT
>ENA-UOOM01002700-UOOM01002700.1-fermentation-metagenome-genome-assembly--contig:-NODE-2700-length-14107-cov-3.353330_pt1 | contig 14107 bp, 7 predicted proteins | sample MGYA00245781_ERZ724031 | MGnify/ENA primary metagenome ERZ724031 (study PRJEB28704, sample SAMN03018317) | fermentation metagenome | biome: anthropogenic terrestrial biome; feature: soil; material... | reverse complement strand
GCCTTTCTATCCGGTAGAGGTCGATATAGGTCTGGCAGATGGCAATATCATCTGCATGGTACCAGCGCCTGTAAGGTCGCCATTGTGTAGAATCTTCACCCATGGTCAACATGGCATTATAAATTGTTTGTGACCTTGTTGCTTCCCAGGCGGCAAACATCCCGGCATAAAAAGCGGCGTTTGTCCAGTCGTTTTGCGCATGTTTTGGATGTTTCAACTGCCATGCTGCTGTTTTGAGCATGACTTCCTTAATCGCTTCGGGTTCAAACACCCGATTGTCATTGCTGCCAAAGGATTGTAAGGTGAAAAAAGAGATACATCCAAAAAGAAAAAAATAATGTTTTATCATATTATCCTGATCAAAAGTTGGGAATCAATTCCCCGAAGTTATAAAGAAGTGATTCATAGCTTATACTGGGGTAAAAAAAGCCATAACTACCCATAGTTATGGCTTTTTTTAATCATATTTACTGCAATACGGGTGAATAGACTTCCATCGTTACCCCCCTGTCTCTGATCACCAGGACATCGTTTGCCTGATAGACATTGGTTCCGTCAGAAATTGTGTAATTCAATACAATTCCGTCTCTTTCCTTGTTTCCCCAACTGTATTTTTTTGACTGGAATTCTCCGCTACCGGTGATGGTATAGGGTGATCCAGTCGGTGCAGATACGGTACAATTGTTGCCGTTAAATGTGAGGATCAGATTGAGTGAATTTTCCATTATCTTCGACTGGAAGAAAGTGCTGATGGATACCTGGTATCTTCCCGAAGTATTTAGTTTGAGTATCGGATAATTCTCCACATACTTCTCGGTGTTATAATTGGTATTCTCAACAACCGCCCCGGTAAGATCTTTCACGGTACTTGTTCCATAACGAAAATATGTACCATGAAACTCGTTGATGTATTTCACAGCAAACATGGTAAAATTCTTGGGAGCTACAAGCCATTGTGATGCAATACGCGGATCTGCACTAGGATTGGGAGACTGTCCTACCAGAATAGTGTCCACATCATTGGAGCTCACCAGCCTGACCGGTACAACATAGGTGTTTTTTATTGCTGCAGGATCATTGAAAAAGGCATCGGTCAATTGAACCTCAACTCCTCCGTTCATTTTACCTTTGGGCACAATTATTTTATTCCCGCTCAGGCTGTAGTAATTCTCCGGCAAAGCCTTAATCTGATCGCCGCCAGCTGCAAATAATATACCATTACACAGGCTGTTATCTACCTGTATATTGAATGTTCTGTCTTTCTCATTTGCATAAACGCCACCAATTCCGGCAGATATTAAAAACTTATGGTTGTTGTCATTTTCATTGTCGTAGATATAGTCACCCAGCACCAGGGTTCTTACAGGGAACTGGTATGGGAAATAGCCTGAAGTATATTCATAATCAGGATGATCTATATCAAAGTTCTTGCATGAGGTGAGTCCTACAATTAAAAGTACCGATAGGAATACTATTTTCTTCATTTTTTTACGTATTAAATTTATCGTTTTACCATCCGGCATTTTGGGTTATCCCGAACTTAATCACATCGTTATTGGGAATAGGACCGTAATGCATATGATCATTATTATAGACACGTTCCTCTACTGTGAAATATGAATAGGATCCCTGATCAATATGTACTCCTTTTACAGCTTCTGTCAGATCCTTCTTCCATCTTCTCAGATCCCAAAAACGAAATCCCTCGAAACACAGCTCAAGTCTTCTCTCATTCTGAATCAAAGTGCGCATGGTTTCTTTATCCGTAACCGACATGAGGTATACATCCGGTTGTTTGATTCCGGCCCTTTTGCGGATTGCTGCGATGACATCTTTCGCTGTATATCCGTAATCGCTGTTGGCGGGTCCCCATGTTTCATTGGCTGCTTCGGCATAATTCAAAAATATTTCCGTATACCGGATGTGTGTATTGTAATGTTTTTGATCGCTGGGCTTGGTAGGATCTGCGTTCACATCTTCCCGCAGAAGTTTCTTTAAATAATATCCCGTTCTTGTGGAATTTGATACAGAGTCCACGGCATTTACTCCACCACCAATACCTGTGTTGATGGTTTCGTTCTTGTATTTACTGCCGTCACGGATAATATACAAATCCAGTCTGGGGTCTCTGTTCGAATAAGGAGAAGAGGGGTCGTATCCCGACAGGGGATGAGAAATGGGATATCCTGTCAAGGTGGGAAATGCATCCACCAGATTTTGAGAAGGGTTGATTTCTCCGTTGCCAAAGAGAGAGGGCGGGAAATTATCCACTTCTCTTGTCCTATTTGTATAGATTGGTCTTCTCCACAGCATCTCAGCGATATCCTTTTTGTTTCCGCTGTTCAAATCGGAATCATCAATTTGTGCTTTCAGATAAAAGGTGTGTCCCTTGGGATCCAAACCTCCCACACCTCCGATATCATTAATCAATTGTGCATGGTAGTCGGCGCCCTTTTTCCACAAATTCACATCGGTGGAGGGATTGAATGCCGGGCTGGCTACCAGAAGAGCCAGTCGACCTTTTATTGCAATGACATGTCTGCCACTCATCCTCTGCAATGAGTAGTCTCCAAAAACCGTGTTGTATTGATCAATTGTTGATATTCCGCTGAAGGAAGTGGGAAGATCTGATAAACTGCTTTTATTTCCGTAATCGAGTGGAATATATTTGAGAGCCTCATCTAGGTCTGCGTAGATACTGTTAATATACTCTTCCAGGGGAGATCTTGTTTTATTGAAATCGCTCTGTCCGACAGGATAATTATCCAGTATCTGCAGTCCTAACATTTGACCGCTGGCATCCAGCCCGCCGTGATTTCGCAGCAGATAATATTTGAACAGACCTCTCAGGGCATACGCTTCGCCAGTTAATCTCCTTATATATAGATCGTTTAGCTCTTCATCGGTCCATTTCCAGGGTACATCATTCACAATGGTCAAAAACTCATTGATGTAAGTGATTGCCCTGTTTGAATTGGTCCATAAATCCTGTGGGTTATAAAGAGCCGACCATTCTCCCGTGGCCATTCTCATGAAAGAGTTGAAACGATCGTTAGAAACGGCATCGTCGGTAGCTACTTCGTCGAACCTATAGTCATTGGTCGGAATAAAGGTATAGGCTCTGATCAGCAAACCTTCGGCAAAGTTAGGATCATCAAAGACGCGATCAAAGGTACTGTGATTGTCATCTTCCGGTTCCAGCATCGTACATGCGGGCAGTACCAAAAGTAATCCTAAGAATAAAAAATATATCGTTTTAAATTTCATAATTCATCGTTTAAAATTTTGTTCTTAATCCTACTGAAAATGTGCGGGTATAAGGATCTCCTCCAACTCTTGTGTCTCTGATTTTTCTATTCTTTGCGAACTGATACACATTGGAGGCGTCCACAAAAATATCAAAATGATTCATTTTGAGAGGTCGTGTGACGAACTCGGGCATTTTGTATGTCAGCTGAATCGTACGTATTTGAAAAAAATCATTGTTATACATCCAATAGGTTGATCTTCTGGAATTGTTGCTGTTGGCCAGGGAGCTTAGTCTGGGATAAGTTGCCGTGGCAGCGGTCTCGGGAGTCCAGCTGTTGAGTACCACTTCTGAATACTTGTCGTTTCCATCGACCCAATAATAGTTTCCTTCCATGAAAGTATCAGCTCCTGCACGTCCTTCACCCAGCGCATACAAGGTCAGGTTTTTGTAGGCAACCTTCAATTGTAATCCGGCTGAAAGAGGAGTCTGCCATCTTCTGAGATACACCTCGTCGTTTCCGTCAATAACGCCATCTCCGTTTTGATCTTTGTACTTGATATCACCGGGACGAACGGTGCCGAATGACTGAACCGGACTATTGTCTATATCAGCCTGATCTTTAAATAAGCCGAGTGCTTCGAGCCCGAATGTAGCATCCTTGGGATACCCTTTTCTGTAACGGTATGCATCCTCGTATACTTCATCTACAATCAGTCTTTTCGATGTCACATACAAGGTATTTACACCAAGCATAAAATCCCATTCGCCGACCGACTTATTGAAATTCAATCCTACTTCAAGACCCGTATAACTGTCTTTTTCATAATTCTCATAAGGAATAAAGTCGTTGTAATAACCCGGATATCTGGTGTATGGTCTTGCGATCAGATCGCTGTATATATCATAAAAGAAATTGGCATTCAGTCCAATCATCTTATCAAAAAACAGCCCTTCCAATCCGATGTTCACCTCTTTTCTCTTGGCAAATCCCAGATCCAGATTTTGCTCTCTGTTCGACATGACTCCGCTTCTGCTTCTGGTTCCTTCATACCAGTTATAACTTCCGGAGCCGCCATATACATTATCGTAATAGAAGAATCCGTTAATGGGTATGTCTGAGTTTAAAATCCCTCCGGAGAGTCTCAGCTTCAACAGGTCAATCTTGTCCGCATCTGAAAGGAAATCTTCAGCGTTCATCATCCAGGCTATACCAAGTGAAGGAGAGAACCCTCTGTTATTACCCGATGCCAATTTCACAGAATTTACGTAAGCGCTGCTAAAGTCAACCAGATATTTCCGGTCGAATGTATATGCCAGCCGCATGCCCAGGTGAGCGTTTTTTACTCCCTGAAAGTCATTCAATTCTTTGAAAAGGCTTCCGAATCCGACTATGGATGCGGAAAAATTGTGCAGATCATTAAACGTTCTGTCATAATTGAGGAGACCGTAGAATCCGATTCTTCTTCTGAAGTATGTATTTCCAACGCTCTGGCTTCCTGATTTGGCATCTTTGCCATATTGTTTCAGATCTATGATTTTATCTTCACCTTCCACGTCGGACCATACCGGTTCATATACAGAATACTGATTGGCAACCGTTTGATCATACCTTGTATAATAATCGAAACTAATATTGGTATGCAGTGAGAGTCCTTCCGTAAGCATATCCAGATCAAAGTTGATTCTGTTGTTAAAAGAGAACTTTCTGTCTATTCTTTCAAATACTCCTCCTGCATAGCCGTTTCCAAATGGCGATGTTTGTCGGTTTATATGTCCGCCTAGTAAATACATGCCATCCACATCAAATTTTCTTCCCAACAATAAGGAGTTTTCCGGATCAATGAGATTGAAGGGAATCAGTGGTGTAAAATCGTTGGGTTTCAAATTTTGTGCGTCTCCAAAATAACTTCCCCTGGGGCCGCTATCGGTACCGAAGAGCGCTGTGGCATCAATGGAAGTATTGATCCAATCGATGATTTCGAGATCCACATTCCCTCTTACGTTAAATGTATTATACCTTGCCTTGGCACCTTCGCCAAAGTTTAACCATCCTCCCAACGAGTTCATACCGAAATTCAGATAGTATTTGGCGCTCTGATTCCCTCCCGAAAACTCTCCGTTTAAATCGAGATAAGGTCTGAAGGATCTCACATATTCATTGGAATAATAATCAACATCCGGATATCTGTATTTATTACCATTGCGATAATTTTCAATCATCTCTTGGCTGTACTGTGGATCCAGGCCATCGTTATTTCTTGCCTGATTATAATAGGTCATGTAATCGGCAGAATTTAAGTATTTGGGTAATGCCAACGGTGTTGATACTCCATAATTTAGCGAAATATTCTTCCTGTTTTCATTTACTTTCCCCCTTTTTGTGGTGATGAGGACCACTCCGTTAATAGCAGTACTACCGTATAGGATGGCAGAATTTACATCCTTTAGAACAGTGATATCTTCAATCTCCGACAAACGGAGGCCATCAATATCACGGGGCAATCCATCCACTACAAATAGTGCATTTCCTGAAAGGGTTCCACTTCCCGTGATGTCGGCCACATCAATGCTGATTCCGATGCCGCGGATATTGGTATTTCCGAGCATGCCCAACGTACGACCGGCCAAAACATCACTCATCCAAATTGAGTTGTCCGACTCGTTGATGTCTGATGCCTTTAACGAGCTGACTGCACCCACAATGTTGTCTGTTTTTATTCTTTTAAATGCCACATTAACTGAATCTTTCTTTTCATCCTCTTCATTGATTATTTCAGAATAGGCTCTCTTTCCAAGAGAAAGGTTGTAATTCGCAATAACTGAATGGAATGTGGAAAAGAAAAACAGTATGGAAACAATTATTATATGATAACTTTTCATTACTTCTGAAAATTTTTAATTAATAACTCGAATTACCATCCTGGATTTTGAGGGAATCCTTCATATTGTTTGGTGAATTTAACCTGTATAGGCAGCCAGTTGTGTTTTTTCTCCACGGTTCTTCTTACGATTACCCGCTCCTTTATGTTGATTGGCTTACCATCAGGACCTCTGTCAAAGTCGATGGCTGTTTTATCCAGGTATCTGGGATCCCCGTTTCTGTTCCATCTTCGCAAGTCGCAAAAACGGGCACCTTCCATGGCCAGTTCCACGGCTCTTTCTCTGACAATTTCCTCAAAGAAAAGATCGTTGCTGGCAGTATATTTCGGGTCAAGATCAGGTAACTGTGCCCGGTTTCTGATGACGTTAAACGCCTGTACTGCTGTCATGGTATAATTTCCGGAAGTAGCATTCGGGCTCCCGCCAGTGCTGAAAAGAACCGCTTCGGCATACATCAGATAAATATCGGCCAGTCTAAGGTAGGGAACGTATTCCTGCAATCCGTTTGCCTGTGAAGTGTTGAAACTCGGACCCATTGGCACAAATTTTTTCCAGTAATAACCGGTCACACTGGGGGGATTAATCTGTGATCGGTGTCTGCCTCCGTTGTAAAGTTCTGCATACTTATCGAGGGCAGCATCGCGGTGAATCCGATCTCCGTCTTTGACCACAAATTTGTAAAAACGGGGTTCTCTTCCTGTCCAGGGATCGTCGGGATTATATCCGGAATTCGGATCATCAATGGGCAATCCGTTTGCCATTCCATAGTTTTGGATGTAATTATGGGTTGGTACATCGGCATCGGAGCCGCTGTTCAGTGCGAATGATGAGGGTACTGTGGCGCCCAGTGCCGACCATCTTACACGGCCCCGGTCGTATATGATGGGTATCATGATGCATTCGTCCCCTCCGGTTCTCTGGTTATTGAGACGCCAGAAATTATCGGTTACAGTTTCCCATGTTTGCAGTTTGTAAATCCCGGTTTGATCTGCCAATGCCAGCAATTCACCAAATGCTTTTGCTGCCTGGCCTGCCAGATCGGCATCATAGGCATTGTTACCGGTTGCCTCTTCATTGATCATCGGACTGGCGGCGTACAGCAACGATTTACCCAGATAGCCGAGCGCATGAAATTTATTGATTCGGTCCTGATTGTGGCCTATGGTGGCCTCGCCGGGTTGAGAATTATCCCAGTGGTCGGGTAACAGATCGGCTGCAGCCCTGAAATCCTGTGCCATCAGTTTCGCCGTTTCCTGAAAATTAAGTCTTTTAAATTCATCGGTCACCAGGCTTTCGGTGGGATCGAGTATCCGGTTTATACAAGGCATACCTCCCCAGAAGCGACAGATCTCAAAATAAAACCAGCCTCTGAAAAACAGTGCCTGTCCCTTGATATGATTTTTTTCTTCCGGTGTACCTTCAAACAGGCCTTCTTCATCAATTTTTGCCAACGCAAGGTTTGCAGCCCTTATTCCGTACCATGCCCATTCCCATATCCTTCTATCACGCGGGTTGGTACTGGTCACACTTACTGATTTTCCATAGAAATAATTTTCACTACCCCAATAGTTCCCGTAATCGAAGTTGTAGGGTTTGTTATTCAACGTTTCATCGGCAAATGAATACGGGTTCCATGCTTGCCCTTTATCGGGGTCCATGATGCAATTATACATCTGTTCCACGAAGCCCTGGAAACTGTTGAAATTACCGAATACATCTTTTTCGGTAATATCAGCTTCTGGCGCCTTATTCAGATAATCTTCGCAAGACAGCGCGAAGAAGAGCATCGCAAATGTCAACAAACTATAGGTAATATATCGTTTCATCTTTTTCATAATGTTTTAAAAACTTAAATCGATTCCTAAATTGATTCTGCGCATAGTAGGATAAGCACCATCCTCTGCTGATCCTCCGGAGTAGGTATCTTCCCGGTCGTCGGTCAGACGTGACCAGAAGAAAAGATTATTTCCGTTGATATAGATTCTCAAATTAGATATTCCGGAATTTTTCACCCATTTCATTCCTGTCAGAGAATAGGATATTTCCGCTGTACGCAACCTGAAAGAAGAAGCGTCAAGCAGATAATAATCGCCGATATTTTCTGCCTGTGTCTTCCATCTGGGCAGGAAAGAGGTGGCATCCTGATTGTCCTTTGACCAATAATCTCTTACATGAGCAAAAAGAATGTCGGTATCTGAGTAGAAATTGTGCTGGCTTACATACCTGTTTACATTGTTTATTCCGAATAGTTGAACATAAGCACTGAAACGTTTATAGGAAGCACCCAAAGTCAGGTTGGCCGTATTTTGAGGTACATTGGAATAGCCTATCGGTGGTGTGTCTTCGCTGCTTTTTATGATGCCATCTGCATTGAAATCGATGATGTTGTAGTATCCCGGTAGTTTGTCCAGGTCATTGTTTTCAGTAGGAACACTTGCATAGATATCATCCCAGTTGTTATAGAAACCGGAACTCAGCTGACGTCTGTTCTGCCCGATTGGATAACCGGCATTTTTCAGATATTCAAACTGCAGGGGTGCATCATCCCGGAATATGACCTTGTTTTCATTGTGAGTAAGCGCAAGGCTGGACCAGATACTTACGTCGCGATTGATTTTTTTATTCAAACCCAGTTCAATTTCGAAGCCGTTTGACTTTACCTGCCCCAGATTGGCGCTGGGTGGTGTAACACCAAAGAACGGGGGTATGTTCCTGCTGCCTCCCGACATCAAGATATTGGTTCTGTCTTCCGTGAAATAATCAAAACTCAGGGAAAAGAGATTTTTCAACATGCTGAAATCTACACCATAGTTGTCTTTTAGGGCCGTTTCCCACTGAATATTGGGATTGCCAACAACAGACTCCCGGTAAAAATAATAGGGGCTGTAGCTGTTGGTGATGTTACTGATTCTCGAACGTCCTCCATAAGCATACTGTGATGAATACAACCAACGTCCACCGCTTACTCTGTCGTCACCCACCTTGCCAATACTGTATCTGAGTTTCAGGTTATCGACCCACTCAAATTTGTCAAAAAACTTTTCATTTGAGACAACCCAACCCAAGGCTACAGATGGGAAAAAGGCGAACCGGTATCCGGGACCGAACTGCTCTGAGCCATTATATGCACCGTTGGCTTCAAACAGGTACCTGGAGTCATAATCGTATGTGGCCCTGAAAACCCAGTCTTCGCGGAAGTTCTTGAACATACTACCACGTGCGTACTCCTCCCGTTTGAAAACTCCCATTGCTGATACATTGTGGCGATCAAACCTGCGTGCATAATTTAATTGACCCTGATACATCATTCTTCTGAAAACCGGAATATATCCAGACCAGTTGGCGTCGGAAATGGCTTCCTGACGGATGGTCCATGGGCGTATAATCCAGTCGTATTCTTCGGAAGAGATAGGCAACAGGACGGTGTATTCACTTGGATCCTGATCAGGTCCTTCGTACAAATTCGGATAAATCTGTTTGAATGGTACATTGGTCGCAGATTCATTGGGGCGTATGCTGTTTGCATTATCATAAATTCCCCCTTCCGAGCGGATACTGTTGTCATAGAACAGGGAAGCTCTGGCACTTAGCCCTTCGGTGATAAATTTCAGATCCTGTTCCAGACTCAGATCAAAGTTTAACTGGGTCTGGCGGGTTTGCCTGATGCCGATGTTATAAACTGCAGCCAAAGGATTCACTGTATTGTTGCCTCCTTCCTGATAAGCTCCCCATCTGCCGTCGGGGTGCATAGGAATAAACAGATTGGGTGCGAGTCTGTATGCAGAAGCCCATAGCCAGTGATCCGCCCTGCTTGTACTGCCTTCGTTGTTGAAGTTGGTGTTTTTCAGACTGTAGAAACCGGAGATATCCAATTTCAGCTTGGTACTGTTTGTCAATTGTGCATCGATATTGCTTCTGAAGTTAAACCGGTCAAAATTATAATTTGGATAATATCCTTTTCCGTTGTCATAATCTTCAAACATATCTCCTTCATGCAAGTAAGCCAGTGATCCGAAAAATTGAATTGCCTTACTTCCTCCTCGTATGCTCAATGTGGCTCGATGGGATAATCCCAAATCCTTGAACATGGCATCTGCCCAATCTACGTTCGGATAAATCAGTGAATATTCCTCCGATTGCGGGCGTCTGTAACGCTGAACGATTTCATACGGAACATAGGCACCCCAGGAAGGCTCATTTAACACGACCTCCCTCTCAATCATCTCGTTCTTAGCCATCATGGCTTCATAGGAATCCAGTTTTTCCGGTAACTTGGAGACCATTTGTCCCATGGTCGTGTAGTTGAAGTTGAGGACCGTCTTTCCCACTTGTCCTCTCTTTGTTGTAATCAGAATAACGCCGTTGGCTCCTTTTACCCCGTAAACAGCAGTGGCTGAAGCATCTTTTAATACGGAGATGCTGGAAACCTCGTTCACGTCTACGTTATTCATATTTCGTTCCACGCCGTCCACCAGAACAAGTGGCTGTCCACCGTTCCAGGTATTTTGTCCGCGAATGAAAATGTTGGTTGAGCTTTCACCGGTAAGAATTCCACCGGGTTCTCCCGATGAAGTAAGCGAGACAATACCCGGCAACTGGCCGGACAACGCCTGAGAAATATCGGTCACTGTCCCAATCTTTTGCAGGTCCTCTTCACTGGCTATTGCCACCGAACCCACAACAGTTTCTTTCTTTTGAACCCCATAACCTACAACAATTACTTCTTCCAGCAACTCAGCATCTTCCGACATGACAATATTGATTGTTGACCTGCCGTTAACCGGAACTGTTTGACTTGACATTCCGACATAGGTTACCTCCAGACTTGCGTTGGAAGGTACATTGGGCAGGTTGAATTTTCCGTCAAAATCGGTTACTGTTCCATGAGTAGTTCCCTTTACCTGTATGGTCACACCAATTAATGGATCTCCGTTAATATCGTGTACTACTCCTGTTACTGCTACGTTTTGAGAAAAGATACACAGTGAAAATGTCCATAACAACATGAACAAAATCCCTCTTGATAGAATTGAAATTTTACTTTTCATCTCATTTTTTCATTTGTTTAGATTAATAAAAAATAAATGTTTATCTGTCGATTCGTTTCTATATATTATATAATGCCTTTAAAGAGTATGCTTTGATAAATTATCAAATTTGAATTAAATTCTTATTATTCACTCAAACCGTGCACGTATAACATCTAGAATTGAAATGTAAAAAATATGATTCAATTTCACATTGATTGTGAACAAGATAAGAGTAAAATGGGTAAATTTGATTCGATTATTTTTTTTAATATGTTTAAAATGAATTAATTTTGGTATTTGTAATTGTGAAAATTTAAAAATCCAATGATAACCTGTTTATCTCAGAGTAAAACAGATCCTCTTGGATTGTGCTCGGGCACAAATATAAATTGATTGTTCACATATATCAAAATAGTTTACTTAATTAAAATTAAAAATAGTTTGTTTTGATTAAAGTTTCTTTATATAGCAATAAATAGTACCCATATTTACTACTTTCAAAACATTTTTAATAATAAAATTCAGTATAGGAAAAATGGAAAGAAAATTTAATAGACGGTATTATTGAATCGCTTATAAAAGACAATATTTTCCCGGGTGATAATATCCAGCTGGACATAATTTTGTTTTTTCACCGGACTTTTGAAAATTAAATACTCCAGCAGTGTTTTCATGGAGGAGAATCCCTGGTATTCGGGTTCCTGTCCGATCAGGTAGTCAATTTGTCCTTTTTTGAGTGCTTCCACGTTGGCTGAGGTTAAATCCATGCAAATCATCCTGACCCCCGCTATGTGGTTTGTATCAAGGTAGTTGGCAATAAAATTACCCCGTGAATTTAGAACCACGATGGCAGGAATTTCCTTTTGGCTACTGAAAAGTCGGGAGAGGTACATTTCATTATTTTCCGGTTCAGTTATTGAAAATGGGATGCTAAGAACTAAGTTTGAGCATCTGTTTTTCTCAAGATAATCGGTAAATCCCTTTTTTCGAAGAACGGTGGTGTTGGCACTTTTGTCGCCAGTCCTGACTGCCTGGAAGATGGCAATATTTGTCTGGGGAGGAATGATTGAAGTGATCAGTTTGGCCATCATGTAGCCGCACACATAATGATCGGCAGAGAAGAACGCCAATGGTGCAGTTGATTCAATGAATGAATCGACGAAAACATAGGGTATATTCCTGTCGTCCATTTTCTTGCAGAGATTGATCGTTTCCTCCGGAAAGGTCGGTCCAATAATCAATGCATCCATTTCAAAACCGGCAATCTTTTCAAAGATTTCGCGACAGGAGTAGATATCATATTGATTGTAAGTAAACACCTGCAATTCGATTTTCACATTTTCATATTCCTTCAATGCATGCCGGATGCCATTGTGGATGCTTTCCCAATATGCTCCGAGAGATGCTTCCGGTGTGGTAACGATAATCTTGTAACTTTTTTTTAAGGAAATGGCTGAGACGTGGATATTTGGTCTGTAATTTACTTTCTCCAATACCCGCTCAATAGCAATACGAGCCGTTTCCGATACGTTCCCCCGGTTATGCAATACCCTGTCGACTGTTCCTTTTGAAACGCCAGCCATCTTTGCTATGTCGATTATCCGGACTTTCTTTTGCATGAGCGATTGATCAGTTAATGTATTTTTCTTACAAAGGCTTATTTTTTCACAAGCATGTGCTCGTACACAAAGATACAATTTATTTTTATATGCAATTAAATTATCTTTGGGCGAAGAAAGCGAACTTGTCTGATCTCCTCGGTTCTGTAATATGTGGGAGTAACCCCAAAGCGTTCCCATAAATCCGGCATGCCATCATCGTCACTGTCAATGTGAAGGGTCTCCTCAGTCAGTGCAGGCCAGGCACTCCAATTAGCACCAGCATCCGACGGCTTTAAGTTATCCTGACTGTCCATAATTCCGGGCTTGTAATAGTTATTTACCAGGTTGTAGATACCTCCCTCACCCCCATAGATATTGTTGGCCTCCCAGTTATAAAGCACATTGTTGCGAAAGTCCACGCTTTCCCTTTCGGAGGCGTTGGAGTAGCGGCTGCCGCAGAGGCGATCGCTTTCTCGGTTAGTCAGACTTTCTTCATCATAGGCTGAATGGAGGTGAGATCCTTGATCATCACCGTTCCTTTGGAGGCGATGCTCTTTCTGGCAGCAATGCCAATCAGGCAGGCCAGTGCACCGTCTCTCACACCGGCAGCCTGCTTCAACGGGTCGGGCGTACCCGGAATGAATACCTGATCTTTCAGGAGCTTGTCGCCACCGCCATGCCCGCTGCCCTGAGGAATTTGTATATAGTCTCTTCGTCCGAAATTCCGGGCGACCACAATCTCATCATAATTCGCATCTGTGGTGGGATTCGATTCCTGAATCCAGGCATCCATCCTGCCCTTGGTGCCGTTAAATGCTATTCTGTAACCTTCATAGGGAGAATAGGTGGTTAATGAGTAAGCCACCTGTACCCCATTCATATATTTGATGGTAGCAGCCATCTTATCGTAGATGTTCACATCATTCCTGAATACGCAACCATCGCGGTGATAGCCGTCGTACTTTTCATTGTCGACATACAATTTTTTGAGTCGTTCACTTTTTGTGATGTCCCAGTAGAAGTCACATTCTTTGGTGTGGGGGCAGCTTCTGCAGTTTTCTGCCCTGAAGGGGCCGTTTTTGCCGTAAAACTCCAGGTCGCCTAGCGCATATACGCTTTCAGGATCACTTTGGATCCACCAGTTGAGCAGGTCGAAATGATGACTGGCTTTGTGCACCCACAATGAACCTCCCTTTTCCACGAGCCGGTGCCATCGTCTGAAGTAATCGGCTCCATGCAACGTGTCGAGATACCAGTGAAAATCGACGGAAGTCAGTTCGCCGATTTCACCCGAACGCAAAATCTCCCACATCTTGGCGCGGTGTGGTGAATAACGGTAGTTAAAG
>ENA-UOOM01002698-UOOM01002698.1-fermentation-metagenome-genome-assembly--contig:-NODE-2698-length-14112-cov-4.088283_pt1 | contig 14112 bp, 9 predicted proteins | sample MGYA00245781_ERZ724031 | MGnify/ENA primary metagenome ERZ724031 (study PRJEB28704, sample SAMN03018317) | fermentation metagenome | biome: anthropogenic terrestrial biome; feature: soil; material... | reverse complement strand
GCGAGGGCGTCATTGTTGGGAACGGAAGCGGTCATCCACAGCCGATTTCAACCGAGATGACAATCGATGTTAATCCGATGCCGCTTGCAGAGAAAATCAGTGGCTGGGACGAGTCAACGGAAACACCGGGATCGCCGGAGCCGCTTCCCGACGGTGTATTTGCCACGGAAAGCATATCTCTGAAAGGCAGTTCCCAAATTATCGGGAACATCGGAACGAATGCCGTGGAAGCGGGCAGTGTGGATTTTTCCTGGTCGGCTGAAATAGAAGGGGATCTGTGGATCGGTCCGGACGGGGATTGGACGAAAGTCGTGACCGGCGCGAGACCCGATCCCGCGGAAAATGTAACAGGGGAAATCAAACCTCTTCCTTTGGCGAAAGAATATCTGCTGCCGCAGTTTCCGGGGTTCCCCGCTCTGGAGGGAAAAGAAGATCTTGTAGCCGGGTGGCAGTCGGAAGACTCCTGTGTTATCAACGAAAGCGGCGCCTATGGCAATATTGATGTTACAAATGAATTAACCATAAACGTCGGCGACGAGGATATCGAAGTCGTTGCAGACAATCTGTCGGTTACCGGTAGCGGACGCATCCTGGTCAACCGGACCGGAAGCGGCAGGCTGATCCTGTATGTTATTGATGGATTCGAGCTGGCTAATAACGGGAAAATCAACCCCGATGGGAGTTATGACGATGTCTTTCTGTACTATGCAGGCGGGGAGGCCCTTGACTTCGGCGGCAGCACGGTATGGAACGGTTCTTTGTTTGCTGAGAAGGCGGATGTGACCCTTGGCGGCTCGGGAGGCATGACGGGTCCTATCGTAACAGGCGGCAATACAGTCAATCTGTCAGGTAATGGGCAGATAGACGCCGGAGTGTTTTATGCTCCGAATGCGGTATTAAAGGTTACCGGCAGCGGCAGTATCCGCGGAGTGGTCATATCGCGGAATCTGGAGCTCTCCGGTTCCGCCCGGATCCAGTATATTGATTCCATGGATCGGTTTTGAGAGCTGTTTTCACTTCGGAAACCGAGATGTAAACGAAATCACCTTATACATGCCGCTTTACAACGACTTAAGTCGCCTGACACTCGGCCTTTCAAAGGATGCGAAGCTTTCTGCGCATCCGGGCTATGCCGTAAGCAAGCCGGTAGTGTATTATGGCTCTTCCATTCCCCAGGGGGCCGCCGCTTCTCGGCCTGGCATGAGCTATGAAGGCATCATCTCCCGCCGGCTGAATGGGGATTTCATCAATCTTGGTTTTGCGGGAAACGCTAAGGGGGTGGAAAAGCAAGGAGCGACTACCGGCAGCTGGGAGACCTCAGCGATTTTTAATATGCTTAGCTACGCTAAAACAGCGAAACTAATTCTGGATGCAAATATGTTGACAAAATAATAGTATTTGACTATAATATACATGATAAGAACCATTCATTTAATAATGTTTACTAAAATATTGGATGTTTTCCTATCAAGTCAAAGTGTTAAGGAATTTTGGATCAGAGTTCGTATGGTACCGCTGTCAGATCACTTTTCCTTCCCCGCTTCTTTGCGGACAGAGGCAGAAAGGCAGCTCGGTTTCAGCAGGCCTCCAGGCAGAGTTTTGCGGAGAAGATTAAAATAAATATTCATGCCAGTCACAGAATGGGGCGTTGTCCATGTAAAGTATCTGTGAAGTTGTTTCTCTGGAAAAGCTGATATCCTGTGATTGAGAATGCAGAGATGCTCAGAATTATGAGAGGGAGGATATTTATGAAAAAGAAGATTGCAGTATTGCTTGTGGCAGTGCTGGCGGTGGGAATGCTTGCCGGATGCGGCAGCAGCGGCGGGAAAAGTAAGAAAACAGGATCCAAAAAAGCAGGAAAAACGGATGCCGGTATTGGTGTATTCTATTACACATACTCGGATACCTATATTGCCTCCGTACGTTCTGTGCTGGACAAGCGCCTGGATGATCTGGGCGTTTCCTACCAGGATTACGATGCCAACAGCAATCAGACCACTCAGAATGAACAGATTGATACAGCAATTCAGACCGGTGCCACCATGTTGATCGTGAATATTGTAACTTCGGGTTCGGTAGATGCCTCTTCCCAGATTGTGGATAAGGCCAAATCGGCAGGAATTCCCGTGGTATTCTTTAATCGTGCCGTCGAAGACGACAAAACAGAAGGACAGGTTCTTGGCAGTTATGAGAAATGCGCGTTTGTCGGAACAGATGCTCCTGAGGCCGGACATATGCAGGGCAAACTGATTGGTGATTATATTGTCAAGAACTTTGACACATTGGATCTCAATAAGGACGGCAAGATTTCCTATGCCATGTTCATGGGTCAGCTTGGCAATGCGGAAGCCATCTATCGTACCCAATATGCGGTGGAAGATGCGGATGGCATCTTAAAAGAAGCAGGGAAACCGGAGCTGGAATACTTTGACCCATCCAACACAGACAAGTATCAGGTGGATCAGGACGGGAACTGGAGTGCCACAGCATCCAATAACTATATGACGACAAATCTTTCACAGTACAATGAAGGCAATAACAACATGATTGAATTGGTAATCTGCAATAATGACGGTATGGCAGAAGGCGCAATTTCCGCCCTGAACGATAAGGGATACAACCTTGGAGGCGACAGTGAGGGAAAGACTATCCCGGTGTTCGGCGTAGATGCCACAGATGCCGCAAAGCAGCTTATCAAGGACGGAAAGATGACAGGGACCATCAAACAGGACGCAGAGGGTATGGCGGAAGCGATTGCGAAGCTGGCCGGCAACGCTGCGGATGACAAGGATCTGATGGATGGGACCGATTCCTATAATATATCCGAAAAGGTAAGCAACAAGATCTATATTCCTTACGGAGAATATACCGGAGAATAAAGAATGCAGGATGAGGAGGGCGGAGGCCGGAATGGCCGACCGCCTTACTCGTCGTTGCGGAAGACAGGACAGGAGGACAGATATGGAGCAGGATGTTTTACTGCAGATGACAGATATCTGTAAGGAATTTCCGGGTGTAAAAGCATTGGACCATGTGTCCCTGACCGTGAAGAAAGGTACCGTGCATGCCCTGATTGGGGAGAATGGTGCCGGGAAATCCACACTGATGAAATGCCTTTTCGGGATTTATGAAAAGGACAGCGGGACGATTCAACTGGAAGGAAAGGAAATCAATTTTAAAAATGCCAGGGAAGCTTTGGATCATGGAGTGGCCATGGTGCATCAGGAGCTGAATCAGGCATTGAAGCGCAACGTTATGGATAATCTCTGGCTGGGGCGTTATCCGAAAATAGGCGGCGTGATAGTTCATCAGAAAAAAATGGTTCGGGATACAAAGAAAATTTTCGATGATCTGGGCATTCCCATGGATCCTTTTCGAATTATGGGAGATATGCCGGTATCACAGAGACAGATGGTGGAAATCGCGAAAGCTGTTTCTGCAGATGCAAAAATCATCGTATTCGATGAGCCTACCTCTTCCCTGACCGAACAGGAAGTGGAGCATTTGTTCCAAATCATTGGGTTGCTGAAAAAGAAAGGCTGCGGGATTATCTACATTTCTCACAAAATGGCGGAAATCAAAAAAATAGCGGATGAAATTACCATTATGCGGGATGGCATGTGGGTTGCCACTGAGTCGGCAGATCAGATGGAAGAAGCGGATATGATCCGTCTGATGGTTGGACGGGAATTGAAAAATCAGTTTCCTCCCAAAACAAACCATCCCGGGAAAGTCACTTTGGAAGTGGAGCATCTGTCCGGAATGTACTCGATTCTGAAGGAAGTTTCTTTTCAGGCCAGAAGGGGTGAAATCCTGGGAATTGCAGGCCTGGACGGAAGCGGGCGCACGGAAACCCTGGAGGCAATTTTCGGGATTGCCACAAGAGAATCGGGGATCATTCGGCTGGATGGGAAAGAAGTCTCCAACAGAAATGCGCGGGATTCGATTAAAAATGGCTTTGCGATGCTGACGGAGGACCGACGCGAAACCGGCATTTTCGAAATCCTGAATGTCAGGGAAAATACCACCATTTCCAGTTTGAACCGGCATAAGAAATTTGGATTTTACTTAAGTGAGAGATCCATGAGGGCAGATACCCAGAAGTCCATTGATGCAATGCGTACGAAAACCCCGTCCCAGGAGACAAAGGTCCGTGCATTGTCCGGTGGGAACCAGCAGAAGGTGATATTGGGAAGGTGGCTTCTGACGGAATCAGAGGTTCTCCTTTTGGATGAGCCAACGCGGGGAATTGATGTGGGAGCAAAATATGAGATTTATCAGTTGATTATTGATATGGCAAAGGAAGGGAAAATAGTGATTGTGGTTTCTTCCGAAATGCCGGAGCTTCTTGGTATCTGCGATCGCATTCTTGTGATGTCCGGTGGCAGGCTTGCAGGAGAGGTTTCAGCCAAAGAAGCAACACAGGAACGGATTATGGGTTATGCTGCCAGATATGCATAGAAGGGGGCTTTTCGGATGAAAAAAATTGCGGATGTCAAAGCGCGTTATGCGGACTACAAAGTATTGGACAGGAAGGGCAAAACGGCATTCTGGAAGGAGGCCGTCGTTCATAATGCCATTTATGTGTTGATACTTCTGGCGGTTATTTATACGTATACGAGGAATCACCGATTCCTGAGCGTTTCCTCCATTGTAAATATTATTTCCCTGTCTGCGGCAAACATTCCGATTGCCTGTGGGATTGCCGGGACGATTGTACTGACGGGTACAGACCTTTCCGCAGGGCGTGTTGTGGGCCTGACTGCCTGTATCTCCGCTTCCTTGCTGCAGGCGGCCACGTATTCAACGAAGATTTTTCCCAATTTGCCGGTTTTGCCGATTCCGCTGGTTCTTCTGATCATTGTCCTGGTTGGCGGAATCATCGGTTGGATCAATGGATTTTTCGTATCGAAATTTCATCTCCATCCGTTTATCGTTACCCTGGCGACCCAGCTGATTGTGTATGGCATTCTGCTGATGTATATGACGATTAACGGGAATAACGGCCAGCCGCTGTCCGGCCTGGACCAGTCCTTCAAGGACTTTGTAACAGGCAGCGTAGTAAGCGTGGCAGGGGTACCCATCCCGAATTATGTCTGGTACGCATGTGTCGTTGTGGCGTTTATGTGGTTCATGTGGAACAAGACAACTTTTGGCAAGAATATGTTTGCCGTGGGATCCAATCCGGAAGCAGCAAACGTGTCCGGGGTCAATGTGGCGAGGACCATGATTCAGGTTCATACTCTGGCAGGCTGCCTGTATGGAATTACAGGATTCATTGAATCCGCGCGAATCAGTTCCAACCAGGCGAACACGGGTCTGAACTACGAACTGGATGCCATCGCTGCCTGTGTCATCGGCGGGGTATCCTTTGTAGGCGGTACCGGCAAGATCAGCGGAGTGGTTATGGGAGTGTTTATCCTGAGGATCATCTTCGTTGCACTGAATTTCCTGTCCATTAACCAGAATATGCAGTATGTGATCAAAGGCCTGATCATTCTGATCGCCTGTGCCATTGATATGAAAAAGTATCTGGTCAGAAAATAGCAGTTTTACGTGAAGCGGACCTTGCCCGGATCCAATGGATTCTGATATACTGAAACGGGGGGAGAAGAAGAGAAGACAGGGAATCCTTCATAACAATAAATGGGAAGGGGTGCACAATGCGGGCTGTTGATATTATTCAGAGGAAGCGGGAGGGGAAATCCCTGACGACAGGAGAGATCCGTTACTTTATCCGGGGCTGTGTGGAAGGGGAGATCCCGGACTATCAGGTGTCCGCGTGGCTGATGGCTGTTTGCATCAACGGCATGGACAACAGGGAAACGACAGATCTGACCATGGCAATGGTAGATTCCGGGGAAAAGGTGGACTTATCCGGTGTAAAAGGTGTAAAAGTCGACAAGCACAGTACGGGAGGGGTGGGCGACACGACCACATTGATCGTCGCTCCTCTGGTGGCAGCCTGCGGAGTGCCGGTAGCCAAGATGTCCGGGCGGGGTCTGGGATTTACCGGCGGCACCCTGGACAAGCTGGAGTCGATTCCGGGTTTCCGGGTCTCTCTGTCCATGGGAGAGTTTCTGCAATCCGTGCAGTCGGTTGGCCTGGCAGTCATCGGCCAGAGCCGGAATCTTGTTCCGGCAGATCAGTTACTGTATGCACTGAGGGATGTTACCGGAACAGTGGAGAGCATTCCTCTGATTGCAAGCAGCATTATGAGCAAAAAAATTGCCGCCGGCACCGATGCCATTGTGCTGGATGTCAAGACAGGCAGCGGCGCCTTTATGCAGTCTGTGGAAGATTCTTTTGCACTGGCGGAGGAGATGGTGAAAATCGGTACCCGGGCAGGCAGGAAAACTACAGCTGTTGTAACGGATATGGATCAACCTCTTGGCATGGCTGTCGGCAATGCGCTGGAAGTCCGGGAAGCCGTGGAAGTCCTGCAGGGCCGGCAGAAGGGGCCACTGCGGGAAGTATCCCTGTATCTGGCGGCTACTATGCTGATGACAGCAAATGGGTGCGACACCCTGAAGGATGGACGCCGCAAGGCGGAGGAAGCTCTGGTATCCGGCCGCGGACTGGCCAGGCTGGGCGATATGATTCGCCGGCAGCATGGAGACGCAGGAGTTCTTGAGGATTTCAGCCGGCTTCCCCGCGCAAACCGGATCCTGCCGATAAAAGCGGAGAAGGAAGGCTGCATCACTTCCGTGGATACCCGGGAAATCGGGCGGTGCGCTTTGCTTCTGGGTGCGGGAAGATCCCGGAAAGGGGACAGGATTGATCCCGGTGTTGGCCTGGTTCTGCACAGGAGGATCGGAGACCGGATCCGTCCCGGCGATCTTCTGGCAGAGTTTTATGTGAACCGGGAGGAAGAATTGCAGGAAGCAGTGGAAAACTTCCGGAAAGCGGTTCGGATCGGTACGGACAAACCAACGCCCAGGCCCTTGATTCTGGGCTCGGTCACGGCATCCGGCGTAGATCATACGCCTGTTTATGCAGAATGAGATATGCGCCGCATGAGGGCGCTCATATCCCAGTCAGAATAATGTGGACATCCGCATGGACCGTAACCCCCACGTCCGGGTAGATGGAATTCCAGTCCGAGCCCATCCGTTCCCAGTAAGCCGGTTCCCCGGCCTGTAGGATGCGGTCAAACTGGAAGACGTCTGCTTTGAATTTTTCCTGCATGGATTCAATTGTTTCCGTGCAGAGATCCTGAATTTCCTTTTCGTATTCTGCTTCCAGGCTTTTGAGAAAGGGCTCGCTCAGCTTTTCGTGGGTGTGTAGATTAATGTCTTCTGAGTAATCCCCCTCCACCTTGATGTCAATACGAAAGCTTACCTGGTCTCCGTTTACAATGGGAGTGATTTCAGCTTTTTCATTGGTTATTTCCATAGCGACCCGTCCTTCTTCTCCCTTCGGTGTATCAACGGTGATTACGCCGCCTTCATAGGTATTCCGTATCAGGTTGATGGCTTCCACCTCCATCTCCGTTGCCCATCCTGCCATTCTTCCGTTATGGAAGACCGCTCCGCCGCTTGCCTTGTTTTCATCTTTTGTGGAAATTACTTTTGCCAGAACAAAGTCATGGCCGTCATGCAAAGCGCATATCACATCTCCCATATTGGTATGGTATACCATTCGGGAATCTCTACTGGAATTATCAAAGATACCGGACAAATAAACGGAAGAATACTTATCAATTCTGGGGACAACATCCAAAATGCTTTTGGCCTCTCCCGGGCAGATCAGTACCTTGATTCCCCGCCTCATTTCCGGTTCCCTCATAAACATATCCAGAATATTGATCAGCCCTTTTCTGGCCACTTCTTCCGAAAGGATGAGGACCTGAAGGTGTTCATAATAGAGGGACAGGCCGGTGCGGGATGCCATTTCACGATTTATGCTGAAAAAGGAATTGCCAATTTGCGTAATTTCCCAGGATTGTGAACCTTCAGCAGATTGAATGCCAGGCCCTTCCGGCATATCCGCATTTGCAAGTATGGGCAGCTGTATGGTCATGGCATAACCCGGTTCCCCTGTGTGGAGCTGCATTTTCTCCAGCTTTTCCTCTTCCTGGGGAGAAGCCTGATTCGGGCCGGTGGATTCCGATGATTGGGGATCGGGAGGATAGGAATCGATGGCCAACCCCAGTACATAGCCTCTGGTATCGATGTCCTTTTGATCCCAGCACCCCGTAAGCAGCAGGGCCCCAATCAGAAAAAGCAACAGGGAGGAACGCTTCAGGGAATGTCTCATGCTCTTGTCTCCCTTCTCTTCTTTATATAACCCATGGCCGTGATGAAGGGAAAGATCAGCAGTCCAAAAATACGGCTTGATTTTTTTATTTTGGAAAAAAACGATATGGCCTCTGTTCCGCTTCGGATGAAGAGGGCAATCCCAATCAACAACAGGGCGATTCCCCAAATGACGTAATTTTGGTGTTTGGTTTTCATATGTAGCAATTCTAAAAAATTTCTTTTTGTACGGAAGAGGAGCAGAGCAACCGATACGAAGACGATATTGATCCACAATATGGCGGCAAAGGACTCCGCTCTTTCCAGAAAAGTGCCTGGGATTTCAATGGATTTCGCCAGTGTCAGGGTAGGATACGTCAGATAACCAATGTCCGTTGGCCCAAATACCATGATGGTAATAAGTGTTAAAGCAATGTACAGGAAGATTGGAATTCCCAGGCCAGCAAGGTACCACTTAAAAGTTCCCTTCGTTTTTTGGGTATAGCAATAGAAATAGGCTATGGTGCCATATCCGGTAAACTGCTGATATCCTGTCAGGATTCCCTTCACCACATTCCCTGTGTTTTTGTACAGAATGGGCTTTAAGTTGCTGAGGTGAATCTGATTCATCGGCATCAGGAGAATGCCCAATATGGTAACAGCACAGAGTGGGAAAATAATATCCATAATTCCTCCAATGGCGAAAACACCTTTGCAGACTGCATATCCGGCCGCCAGAAGGATCAGAACAACAATCGGGAGCATCGGTGTTGCGCTCAGCAGGAACATTTTCAGTGCCTGCGCAAAAATTCTCAGGGACATGCCAAGATACAGCACATCATACACAATAAAGGGAAGCAGGATAATCCTGCCGAAGAAGTCCCCGAATATATGCAGTAGGATCTGCGGCAAATCCATTTCCGGATACAGATGTGCCAGATAGTAGCAGACACTGCCCAATATCATGGCTGTCATACCTCCCAGTATCAGGGATATCCAGGCGTCCTGTCCGGCAACGTCAACCATGTCCCGCTGGACGATCAGAATGTCGATTCCCAGGATTCCGCATGCGGTCAGTGTCATAACCTGAGGGGGCATCAGCCTTTCTTCTTTCATGAAATCTCTTTCTCCTTTTTCCGGGAATGGCTCCTTTCGGTATCTTCCGGATTCAGGAATTCAGGACGCTTTTTCAGGTCCTTGAACGGTGCACGGATCACCGTGTCTTTCCAATCCTGGAAGCGATAAGGGGTAATGGGGCTCAGGTATCGGATGCCGAAGTTTTTCAGGGAAGAGAGATACGTCAGCAGCAGAAGCATCCCTATGGCGATCCCGAAACTTCCCAGGGTTGTGGCAAGTATCATAAAGGGCACCCGGAGGATCCGGGAGGCCAGGCCGAGGCTGTAATCCGGGATGGCAAAGGAGGTGACCGCAGTAACAGAAATCACAATGACCATGATGGGGCTGACGATGCCTGCCTGAACTGCGGACTGACCGATCACCAGTCCTCCTACGATGGAAACGGTCTGGCCCACTGCCTTGGGCAGCCGTATGCTTGCTTCCTGAAGGAGCTCCAGGACAGCTTCCATTAACAATGCTTCAATGAAAGCGGAAAAGGGCACCCCCGTGCGGGTGGAAGCAATGGACAGCACCAGTCTTGTGGGCAGCATCCCGGGGTTATAGGCGGTGATGGCAATGTATATAGCGGGAAAAAGGGAAGAAAGAAACAACCCGACATATCTGGAAATCCGGATAAGCGAGGATACCAACCAGCTTTCACAATAATCGTCCGGACTTTGCATCAGTATGGGCAGGGTGACCGGAACCAGTATGGCATTGGGAGAGCCGTCCGTCAGGACCGCAACTCTTCCTTCACTCAATGAAACGACCAGCTTGTCCGGCCGTTCGGTGATCTGAACCTGAGGAAAGATGGAGTCGGGCCGGTCTGTCACCAGAGTTCCGATCTGAAAAGCAGACTGTCCCATATCCAGATCAACAGAGCTCAGCCTTTTCCGGAGATCCTCCACGATATCCGGATCGGCGATTCCCTTGATATAGACAAGGACAGACTCGGATTTGGAGCGCCTGCCGATTTTATACTCTTCAAGCATCAGATTCGGATCCCGGATCCGTTTCCGGATCAATCCAAGATTGATTTTCAGGGTCTCCACGAATGCTTCCTGCGGACCTTTTACCGAAGGTTCCACAGTGGGTACGGCAAACGGTTTCCCGTTTAATTCCCTGGTGTTTACAATCAACCCTTTTGCGTACCCCTGAATGCACAGAAAGGTGTCCCCGGACATAACAGCCAAAACAATTTCATCAAAGGTTTCCGCTTCCTGAACGCTGCCGATGCTGAGCATGGAATCCTTTACGGATTGGAAATTCACTTCCGTATCCGAATCAATTACCGCTGTCGACTGCAGAATCAGCGGTTTGAGCAGATGGCTCATAATCATTTCCTCATTGACCAGATCCGCAATGTAGAGAATGGCAGCCTGATACTTTGTTCCTCCGATTTGGAACTCCCGTGATTTAATGTCGAAGGTGTTGTTCATGGAGTTCTTCAACCGCGTAATATTATCCTCCACAATTTCTGAGAGTCGGAACGGCTTCAGATGATCCGTGTCTCCCTTGATTCCAAATTTCTTATCTTTTTTCCTATCTTTCTTTTCCAATCGTCGCTTCAGCAGTTTTACCATATTTCTTTCATCCTTTTTTCATGCGGCTCCGGCCGTTCCATGATTTTTCCCGTTAAAACGATCTATTTTTATTATTATGGCCCATTTTCATCATAATGATGACAAAAAACCAGAATATAGGCATAGGCATGGTATTTTTTTCAGGCCATTGATATAATAATGGAAAAGATCAGTGTGGGGGCAGACGGATGAGGAGAGGAAGCAGGGAGATCTGGGTTAAAAGGCCGATATTATGGGGGCTGGCCGCCTATATCGCCGGACTTGTTTTTTCGGTTTATTTCCGGGTGGAAGCCTTGTATTGCTTGCTGGGGATGACAGGGGCTGCTCTGCTGGCTCTGGTGTTCCGGAGAAAAGCTGTCTTTCCGCTTCTGCTCAGTCTGGTTTTGATCTTTGGCTGTCTTCGTGGAGCACTGTTTTTCGGAACAAGGAATCCACTGGCTCCCTATGTCGGAAAGAGAATCACGATACAGGGTACAGTGACCGGAGATCCGCAGATCGAATCGGATCGGGCCGTTTACGTTCTGGATGTTCAAGCGGTGCAGACAGGCAGGACGATCCATATCGCAGGGGGAAAGGTGCGGGTTGGGCACTATGCGGGATTTTCAGATGGCGGATTGTCCCGTTCGAAGTCCGCTTCGCAGGCGCAGACTTCCCCATCCGGCCACGTTCCTGCCGTCTCTCAGGATCCCTCTTTCTCAGTCGATTCTCCGGATTCTTCCTCAGCCGGTTCGTCAGGTTCTTTTCCCGATCCAGGCAAAGGAAGTTTTTCCGAAGCTTTTCAAGCGGGGGATGTGCTGCGGGTTACGGCAACCCTGAAAGAGCCCACCGGGCCCAGGAACCCCAGGGGCTTTGATTATAAAGGCTATCTGGCGAGAAGAGGCATTTACAGCATGATGAACGCTTCCGGCCGGAATGTTGTTTTTCTCAAAAAAGTCAGATCCTTTTCTGTAAGCGGCATGCTAGCCCGGTTTCGCCGCCAGGCGGATATTTCGCTGGATCGTACTGTTGGGGGACAGGAAGGGGCCCTTCTGAAAGCTCTGTTGCTGGGGCAGCGCTGGACCATTGAGCCGGGAACGGTGGATGCATTTCAGCGGACCGGTCTGGCACACGTTCTTTCCATTTCCGGATTGCATATCGGATATATCGTGATGCTGCTGCACTTTCTGTTCTCCCGGTTTCCCCTTCAAAGGTGGACGCCCCTGATTTTTGAGGCGACGATTCTCCTGCTGTACTGTCTGCTGGTGGGAGCTGCTCCATCCGTGATGCGTGCGGTTGTGATGGCAGTGATTTATTCCGTCGGAAAAACCATGGGCAGGAAATCGGATACGATCAACAGTGCCGGAGTGGCGGCGTTCTTGATTCTGCTGATCCGGCCAATGGACATTCTGGAAGTCGGTTTTCAGCTGTCCTTTCTGGCAGTCGGTTCCATTGCCCTGTTTTATCGGCCAATTCAGGAAAGACTGCGCTTTCTGCCGTCCAAAGTGTCTTCCCTGATTGCAGTCACCTTATCGGCCCAGCTGGGTACCTTTCCCCTGACGGTTTATTGCTTCAACACCCTGACGCCGTGGTCGGTCCTGACCAATTTGGTTCTGGTTCCCGCACTGGGGGCAGTTACCATGGGAGGATTTTTGATTCTGCCTGTGGGAATGATTTTTCCGGCAGCAGCAAAAATTGCGGCGGTTCCGCTCCGGGTTCTCTGCCGCCTGGTTCTGGCGGTGACCGATCTTGCTGCAAAGCTGCCTTTTGCGTCGATACCGGCTGTGTCTCCGTCCATACCGGCGATTCTGGTTTATTATCTGGTGTTGCTGACCCTGTCCAGGGAAAGGCCCGCTTTTATCCGAAGGCCTTATGTGGTGTGTACCGTACTGATTGGTACCTTGGTGGCCGGCCCCTTCCTCGTTGAAGTCCGGAAGCCAAAGGATCTGGAAGTAACGTTTGTGGATGTGGGGCAGGGAGACTGTACGCTGATTCGGACTCCCGACGGGAAAACCATACTGATGGACGGTGGCGGCAAGGAGGACAGGAATGTGGGGGAGGATACGGTCCTTCCCTTTCTGCTGAAAAACGGCGTTTCTTCCCTGGATCTTGTCATTATGTCCCATTGTCATTATGATCATATCGGAGGGTTGCTTCCGGTGCTGGAACAACTGCCGGTGGATGCCTTTATGGAATATCCGCCGGGCCAGGCAGAGCCGGCGTACCTGGAGCTGAAGGAAACGGTCCGGCGAAAGGGCATTGATGTTCTGACGGCGAAGCGGGGACAGACCTGGAGGATCGGCAGGGAAGTAAAGCTCCATATTCTGTATCCGGAGGATCGTGTGGTGAAATCGCTGGCCCATGGCAATGAGAATAATTATTCCCTGGTGATTCTTCTGGAATACCAGGATACATCGGTCCTTTTTACAGGGGATATGGAGGATCGTGTGGAGTATTATCTGGCTGGAAGGATCCGGCAGGAAAATGTGGATATTCTCAAGGTGCCTCATCATGGCAGCCGGACTTCCAGTACGGAGTCGTTTCTGGACGCCATTTCCCCGAAAGCCGGCGTGATACAGGTTGGAATCAATCTGTTTGGCCATCCGAGTCCCCAGACACTGGACAGGCTGGAGCAGAGGGGAGCCCGGGTTTATCGGAACGATGAACAGGGGGCGGTGATGATGCATTACCGGGATAAGCATTGGAGGATCCGTACCATGCTGCAAAGCCCGTAACGGATTTTGGGAGACGAGTCACCAATACCGGATATGTTATGTATGATAAGTATAGATGTATCTTTGATATTCCCTTTGAAAAGCAGGTTTTTCGGTAGAACCATTGCAATATTTGTGTTAGAATAGTTTTTGTTGAATAAAATCGAATTTTTGAGAATAGAGCAGCAGGATGAGAATGACAACGGTTTGGAAAGGATGATTCGATAGATGAAGAGATATGAGGATCAGCAGTGGAAGGAAAGCATGGGAATTACCCTGGACTTCAATAACATGATGTCCGGGATGATAGGAGAGGAGCAGGGCATTTCCGGAAGCAGCATGGAAGCGATGTCCGATTCCCTTGCGTCTGCCGCCAAAGCCATGGAAACAAAGCGTGCAGAAGGCAGGATGGATTGGAGGGATCTTCCCTATAATCAGAAGGAAACGGTGGAGGATATCAAGCGTACCGCATCCCGGATCCGGGAT
>ENA-UOOM01002697-UOOM01002697.1-fermentation-metagenome-genome-assembly--contig:-NODE-2697-length-14113-cov-11.531014_pt1 | contig 14113 bp, 15 predicted proteins | sample MGYA00245781_ERZ724031 | MGnify/ENA primary metagenome ERZ724031 (study PRJEB28704, sample SAMN03018317) | fermentation metagenome | biome: anthropogenic terrestrial biome; feature: soil... | reverse complement strand
TCCCCCATAAAAACTTCCTCTCAAATTCCTATTTACATTACTTAACCTCGAAGTAGACTGATAATTAAGATTTTTTATTTTTGTTGCAAATTTTTCCACTTTCGTATTTTTGTCCTGAAAGACTTGAACGGTGCAACAGTATTGATATGAATCCATTTCCATATTGCCCAGTTAGATGGAGTTGATGAAGACCATCTTCTCCCACCTTGCTTAAATAATTCGACATCTGTAAAGCTATTAATCAATTCAATAATTTGCTGTTCTGCCTTTATAAACATAGTGCATAACTCTTTGAGAGTATATCCCTCATATTGTTTATAAAAACTTTCATATAAACCACTGAGATTATTCCATTTATAGTCTGGAGTTGGCGTTATAACAATATGTCCTTGCTGTTCTTTACTCTCCCAATCAAGAATGAGATTCATCCAACCCAATTGATAAGCAATCATTTGAGCAGGTGTTCTGTCAACCCCATCAATTAACCTATCTTTATCTTTTTCACCAATATCATTAAATTCTTCGATAAATAACTTTGCACGGTTTTGAATTTCCAAAATCAATTCTTGTTTATTTTGATATTCTATCACTTTTACACCCCTGCTTTAAATTCAAATTTAGACAATCAATCATCCGGGCTTTCAGACATCACCCATGGCAATTTAATATTAGAAATAGCAAGAATAAAATAGGGACTTTCAATTCCTGTTTTCCAGCTCAATACATCGGAATTCATCACCGTAATTTTCTCACTGTTCGGCATGGTAAATGTCAGTTAAAAATTTACTCCGAGCACATCGGCAATGGCACTCAGTTCTGCATATGTCATGCGTATCACGCTTTAATTTTTTATTAAAGTTCTGTGAGGTGATAGACCAATTCTTCTCGCAACCTCGGCAAGGCTAATATTCTGTTTTTTACATAGTTCTCTTACCATATCCGAAGTGGCCATAGTGCACCTCAATTTTTATAAATTATAAGCCACTTGTTTGATTAGCGCAAGCATCCACAGATATAATTCATAAAATGTTACAGGTAAAAAACACACCCTTAAAGCATTTATTGCTCAAAGGGTGTGCCGAGTTTTCTTGTTTTCAAATATAGTTACTTTCTTAATCAGTAACCTTACCAATACTTCATCGTAATCAAGACTCTGTTCTGCATGGCTTTCGCTAAATTGCGTTGACCATGGGCTTAATTAATCTTTTTATTTTACTAATACTTTAATCAGAAAATTATGAGGACTATATGGAACGGTGTGCATAGATATCAACACGCAAAAAAAGTATAAATATGGATATTAAAAATCTTTATTAGGAAAAATAATTGAAAAACCGATTTTATGAATATACTTAATAATGAGGAATGCGTTTATACCTATAATTGGTTATGATATTTTATATGAAGCGGTATGTTAACAATAAGATAAGTTTCCACATATGTAAAAGATGATACAAAATATAGGAATATACTAATAAATTATGAGGTGGATAGCAATGGGAAAAAAAGCATTAATAGTTATAGACGAGAAAGCTTGTGTTGGGTGCAATCAATGTATAAGACACTGTCCTATTTTTGATGCAAATACTGCTTATATAAGGGATGGAAAAAATAAGGTAAAAATAAATCCGGAAAAATGTATTCATTGCGGTAAATGCATAGATGTTTGTGAACACAACTGCAGAGATTATATTGATGATACTGAAGAGTTCTTTAATGACTTAAAAAGTGGTAAAAAAATATCTGTTTTGGCAGCACCGGCTATAAGGGCTAACTTTGCTAATTATAAAAAACTTTTTGGATATTTGAAAAGCTTAGGCGTGAAAATTTTCTATGATGTATCTTTTGGAGCAGATATCACTGTTTGGGCCTATTTAAAATATATGAAAAAATATAATGTTAATTCTATCATAGCTCAACCTTGCCCTGCTGTTATAAACTATATAGAAAAAAATAATTTAGATTTATTAAATAGTTTATGTAAAGTTCAAAGTCCTTTACTTTGTTCTGCTACATATATAAAAAAATATTTAAAAGAAGACAGCAGTTTGGCATTTTTATCTCCTTGTATAGCTAAAAAAGACGAAATCATGAATGAAACATCTCATGGTTTCGTAAATTATAATGTAACTTTTAAAAAATTATCAGACTATATAATCAACAATAATATAGATTTAAATAAATATGAAGAAATAAATTTTAACGATAATAACGGATTGGGATTTTTGTTTAGCAGACCCGGAGGTCTTAAAGAAAATATTCAGGCATATAATGAAAATTTATGGGTAAGGCAAATAGAAGGACAAGAAGTTGTATATGATTATTTAGATGAATATGGAGAAAGAGTAAAGAAAACTTACAAGTGCCTAATGTAATAGATGCTTTAAATTGTGGGTTTGGTTGTAATATTGGTACAGGAACTTCTAAAGAAGAAGTATTTATAGATGATATTGATGTGAAATTTAACAATATAAAAAAGAAGAAAAATAAAAGACAAATATCAAAAATTCATAAAAAGTTTGACAAAGAATTAGATTTAAAAGACTTTTTAAGAGATTATAAAGCTAAAAGCAAAGAAAAAGTGAAAGAGCCTTCTCATGCCAAATATGAGGAAATATTTAAAGATATGCTTAAATATACACAAGACGCAAGAAGCATAAATTGTGCTGCTTGCGGTTATGTAAATTGCAAGGATATGGCAAAGGCTATATACAATGGCTTAAATGTAAAAGAAAATTGTATGGATTACAACAAAAACATTTTAGAAAATGAAAAGAAAAATGTAGAAAATAAAAATGAAGAGGTAAGGCAAGCTTTAGAAGAAGTTAATAATTTAAATGAACAAAAGATAAAAGATGCAGAGAAACTTAAAGAAAATGTAAATCAAATAATAGAATCCATACAAGAAATAGCAAAGGCAAATACAGAAAATGTTGCTACTATAAGTAAGATTGTTTCTGAAACAAAAGAATTAAATAATACGGCAAAAATTTTAGAAAAGAATATCGAAGAGATGAAAGAGAAAATAAAGATATTTAATGAATCTTCCAATAAGATAGTAGGTATAGCGTCTCAAACAAATTTACTTTCTTTAAATGCGTCTATTGAGGCAGCTCATGCGGGCGATGCCGGAAAAGGGTTTGAAGTTGTTGCGTCAGAAGTTAGAAAGCTCGCAGAAGAAAGCAGCTCAACTGCTTCTACTACTATTAAAGAACAAAGCAGTATGAATAATATGATAAACAATATTTCTAAAGTTTCAGAAATATTAAAAGAGAAAAGCGAAAAATTAAGAGAGGCTATAGATAATATGTCCGCCATAGTAGAGGAAACTACTGCAAGGGAAGAAGAAATATCCTCAGTAGCCATTAGTTTGATTAATGAATAAACTATTACTCTAAAATTATAATAGATTTGTTTTGTATGACTTTATTACACAAAACTATTAATAGTTGTAAATCGGAAAAAGTCTTTTGTTTCACTGTCCTATAAAAATTTCTAAGCTAAAGATACTCAAACATATTAATACGTTACGAGGGGATTTCTTAATGTATCCCTTGTGACTTTTTGAATAATATCAATAATAATAGTAAAAAACACGACAATTGCTAAGAGAATATATCTCTAAGGCGATTTTAGTATTTTATTAATTTTGGCTTTTTCCCACTTTTATTTCATTGTTAATTCGCGCTTGTATGATTTCAAAGTCATTTTCAGTAAACCCATCCCGACGAACAGCACAACTTACCATATTCGGAAAAGATATGATATAAAGATGTTCGGTTAAAATCGTTTTTCTGATGGTTACAAAAGGGAGCGTAGTAATCGCTTCGTTTCCTACCTTAAGTTCTAAATAATCCTTATAAAAAACAATTGCTCTATTACTGCCGCTGCGTGTTAAACTATACTGATTATAACGCAATTGACCGAGTACAGTGGATAAACCATATTTAACAAATAATGCGATTATTAAACACGTAGATACTATCAAAACATACCAAATAGACACTGTTTTAATACCTAAAAGTGCAAAAACGAAAGCCATTATATAAAATAATGAAGTAAAAATTAAAACAATAGCAAACGGTATTTTTATTCTTTTACTTATTATTTCATTCATCCGTTCAATAAAGTCTTCTTTCTGCAAAGTCTTGCTATTTGTAATAGGTAATGCAATATTGTTGTTATTCATGTTTTTCCTCCATTTTAAACTTATATTATATTTGCAATATTTTAATGAATATAAGAGCTGATATTTAGTAGATAGGTATTAACTAAATATCAGCTCATCGTGATTCTCTACACTGTTATTTTTATATCCGTTTTTTCAAAAATTGAACAGGCAATTTGAACGGCGGCACTGCCATTTGCCTTACTTTCATCTTGCTGAGTAATCACAGAAAAATATGTATTATCTCCTGTTTCTATATATCCAATAAACAAACCGAGTACATCTTGCGATTATTCTAAAAGCCTCCTTGTGGAATTTTTAGCATAATCGGTACAATCGATAAGGTAATTCGCATAGTTTTACCTTTGTTTTGGTGCGTGGAAATCAATCGTGTTGCTGCCATTGAATAAATCTTTTTATGGCAAAAAATAATAGTTATATTTGGGAGCATTTCCAATAGATTATATGCAATTAAACTGTTAGATTGGAATTGTTATTGATGAACAGCAATATAAAGATAACAATGAGCTTTTCCATCTTTTGTATATTCGGCAGGTACACTACTTTCAAAATCTTCTGTGTATGCCCTTGCTATAATGCCTAATTTTTGGTCATTCCAAACTTTTTCCCATGCTTTTTTCGTACATATATCTATATCTCCGCTTTCATCAGCTTCATCATATTTTTTATATAGTCCTTTGCTGACTTCCATTTCTATCTTTTGAAAAAAATCAACCGTCACGCCCATAACACTAAGGTCGTAATTCCCATTTTCATCACTTTCGTAGTTGCTATATTTTGAGATAGGTGAAACACCTTGTTGAAATACACCTTCGTAGTTGAAAAGAATTGGCAATTTCCCATTTTTAATATCTTTCCATATTTCATCAATTTTTTTTATACCATCTTGGGTATTATTCGTTCTAATTGTTACTTGTTTTAATGTATAAGCCATACTCCGTCCTTCCTAAAATATAAGATTGTATTTAAAATTTCCAGATAAATTTCAGTATATTAAATTATATATTTACATCAGTAAAATGTCAACAAATGAAAATTAGCAGGTGTACTATCCAAAAGCAAAGGTCAAGATAAACGGCTACGCCGCCTACACGGTTTTGGACACGACGAACTTAAATTCCACACTGAATTTGCCCTCGTAGACGGTGACTTTTTCTATCAGTCGCTATATTGAATTGACAAATTAGATATTATAGGGGCTGCATAGCGAAAGCAGAACTAAAGCATCTAAGTTAATTTTAGAGTGATTAATATAAAAAGGATAATAAAAAGCTTGCTGTCAATAATAATATGATAAAAAGATTTTTAATATTTGGAGTAGTTGTTATGGATTCAAACTTTTTACCTGAGGTTTGGCAGGAGGAAAGCTTGCCACCGGAAGCTGCAGGCTATAAGCAATGTGAAGTATGCACCGAAAAATCGCGTATTATATGGGGGGAGGGAAATCCCAAAGCGCCTATTGTTATCATCTTAGATAATCCGGGAGCGCGGGAAAACAAAGAAGGCGAAGAATATGTCTGCGGAACGAGGCAGACATTGCAAAGGGCAATATATGAGGCTAATTTAAAAGCAGATGATATTTATATAACGTATTTGCTAAAATGCCGGCCGCTTCGAAAGTACGATAAAGAAAGAGCAAGGCAGTTTAGTATGCCATATCTTGTTAAACAAATTGAAACGATGAAACCGAAATTTATAGTATGCTTGGGTGATACTGTAGTCCAAACTATGTTTGGTGACAGCGAAGCCCATGTAAAGAATCTGCGCGGTTCATTGCATACTGTAATGGGTTATCCGACAATGGTATCCTATCATCCTTTGGCAGTAAGAAGAAGGCCGAATCTGGAAAGTTATTTTGCGCGGGATTTTGAAATGTTAGCGCATTATTATTATAATAATAAAAATTGATTTTTTAATCGGGAGATAAAGATGGCAGATACAGAGCAGAACCACGGTAACAATGAACTCATTAATTTGCAGAATCAAATATTACAGTGCCGATTATGTCAAGACACGTTCGGTTTTGAACCGCATCCCATCGTGATGGGGAATCAGAATGCCAAAATCATGCAAATCAGTCAGGCACCGTCTAAGCGGGTGCATGAAACAGGACTGCCGTTTAACGACAGCAGCGGAAAAAGGCTTCGCAGGGAATGGTACGGTATACCCGATAAGGATTTTTATAATCCTGATTATTTTTATATTGTGTCAATGGCACATTGCTATCCCGGAAAAGCATCGGGCAAAGGTGACCGCCTTCCGCCGAGAATTTGTTCACAGAAGTGGCTTTTAAAGGAAATGGAACTTGTCGATAATGAAATCTATATTATAATCGGCAGAATTGCATCGGAATTTTTCTTTCCGGGAGAAAAAATGTCATCAATAGTATTCGAGGACAAACAAATTAACAAAAAGCCAGCCTACGTTCTGCCGCATCCATCTCCCTTAAACATCAAATGGTTTCGGGACTATCCTGAATTTATGAATGAGAGGATTTTTAGAATACGAAAAGAGATTCAGCGTATTTACAAATAAAAATGCGGTTTCACTAAAATAAACAAAATTAAAGGAAAAAAGAAAAAGCAATTTAATGATAGACAGATTGTCTTTCAAATAATGCAGAAATCGCTTTTAACAAAAGGATTTCGGATAAATTAAAAAATAATAAACAATTCAAAGGCAGAGTTTTTAGGTAAGCTTAAACGGTCTACAGACTTAGCCTATTTTTTATGCTCAAAAACAAAAATTAATGTAAAGATTATTTATGTACGGTACAAATGTTTTATGAGAATTATCTAACTTTAATTGACAACAGATGAGTTAAAAAGTTATTATTGTAATTAATATGACTAATATATGGTAATTGTTTAGTGTAAAATGGGATGACAGATTAGCGTATAAGGATAATTAAATCTTTGGAGATGGATAAATTGGATACAATTAAAATCAGATTATATGAACTTTTAAAATGCTTTTCAAACGCACAAGATTTGGTTTCTCCGCTTCTTACTAATCACCATAAACAAGTTGCATATCTTTCTTTTCGTTTAGCACAAGAAATAAAACTTCCGATAGAACAGCAAAAAGATATATTTTTAGCGGCATTAGTACATGACATAGGGGCTCTTTCAATAAATGAAAGATTAGAGATTATTGAAAATGAGCCGGCATACATAAATAATCACGCATTTATAGGAGCAAAACTGATTGGAGAGTTTAAACCTTTGCAAAATTCGGCAAGAATAATCAAATTTCACCATTTGCCGTGGGAAAACGGTAAAGGCAGTGTTTATAATGGAGAAAACGTTCAGTTTGGAAGTCATATTATTCATTTAGCTGACCGAGTTTGCTTAAAGATTAATCCCAAGAATAATGTATTATCACAGGTTTCTAAAATTATTGACAATATCAATAAGAACATAAATAAAATCTATGAACCGAATTTGGTTCATGCAATGACTGAGTTAAGCAAAAAAGAGTATATTTGGCTGGATTTAATTTCTTCATCACCGGTAAAAAAAATAGACACCGGTATTTTTGACAATGTTGAAATTGAAATAGACGACGTTATAAATCTTGCGTTGATATTTTCGCAAATTATTGATTTTAGAAGCAGTTTTACTGCACAACATTCTGCCGGAGTGGCGAAAACAGCTCAAAAGTTGGCAGAATTTGTAGGCTTTTCGGAATATGACTGCAAAGTGATGCTTGCTGCAGGGTATTTACATGATTTAGGCAAACTTGCAATTAATAATTCAATACTTGAAAAACCTAACAAACTTAATGAGGAGGAATTTAATGAAATTCGTACTCATACTTATTATACATATCAGCTGCTTAATACAATTCCACAGTTTCAGAGAATTAAAGAGTGGGCATCATATCATCACGAAAGACTTGACGGAAATGGATACCCTTTTCACTTAAAAGGGGACAGTATCTCCCTCGGTTCACGGATTATGGCTGCAGCCGATGTATTTACAGCCATTAAAGAGAACCGCCCGTATCGCAAAGAAATGAGCGATAATAACGCCGTAAAAGTATTGAATGATATGGTTAACAGTGGTGCGCTTGATGAAAAAGTGGTTGGAACATTGGTTAATAACTTTAAAATAATCAATGAAGTCAGAGAAAATGCTCAATATGAAGCGTCTGAACGATATAAAAAATTTTATCAGGATTCAAAATTAATAGGAGATTCTTAATATGTTTTTTATTAGCAGAGAATAGAATAATCAATTAAATTTTTTCAATTTTATGACTATTTGTTTTAAAGCATAATATACGATAGTTTTTAAAATTAAATATATAATTAGTAAAAGTATAGCCATTTTAAGACTTGATTTTAAACAAACAATTCATTTTATTTTGTTAATACTTTTATAACTATGTTAAAATAAAATAATAAAGATAAGGGGGACTAATTTGGAAAATATAAATATAAGAAAAGCAGAAATTAAAGATGTTAAAAATATGGCTGAAATAGAAGCTTTGTGTTTCCCTTCGGCTGAAGCCGCAAAATATGAGGACTTTAAAATAAGATTTAGTACTTTTCCGGGCTGCTTTCTGATTGCGGAAAAAGATAATACATTGGTTGGATTTATTGACGGTGCGGTAACGGACAAGCCTAATTTACCAGATGAGCTGTATCATGACATGAAATTTCACAATCCATGCGGTGACTTCCAAACAGTTTTCAGTCTTGCAGTTACTCCAAAATTCCAACATCAAGGTATTGGAAAAATGTTGATGAATTCATTCATAGAAGATACTGAAAATCGAGGGAAAAAAGGGATTGTTTTGACTTGTAAAGACCATTTAATCGGATTTTACAAAACTTTCGGTTTTGTACATAAAGGTATATCAAATTCAACCCACGGCGGGGCAAAATGGAACGATATGCTCTTACTTTTTTAAATAAATATTAAAACAAAGAATTTTAATAAGGATTTAACAGATTATACTAAGAAATGGCGGCAACGCATATTTTTTATGAAATCTAAAATAATACCGCCATAAATATGGTACAAAAATCATGCGTAAAGCGTGATTTTGTAATTTTATAAAGCACTTCGCAAATTTGATTTATAGGAAGGGTATCATGAAAAAACAACTGATGTTTTTAATACTTAACAAGACAGGTGTGTTAAGTAAACTGCTCTACAATTTGGACGAAAGCGGAATTAAGGGAGCAACTGTTATCAATTCTGTGGGAATGGCGGGCGTACTTGCAACACTTGAGGAAAATATGTCTTTTTCTCCTTTTAAAATGATGTATTCAGACGAAGGAAATGACAACAAAACCATTCTTATGGTAATAGATGAACAGCAAATCCCGATTGTAAAAAAAGTAGTGGTTGAACTTGTCGGTGATTTATCAAAACCAAATACAGCGTTTATGTTCGCAGTACCAACAACTTATGTTGAAGGTACTACATGTGTAGAATAAATAAAATTGGAGATGATTAAAACGCCGCAGTTTACTGTACTTTTTTATATTGGAGCAATGATTCTGTTTGGATTGTTGTTTGGGCGTCTTGTAAAACAGTTAAGGTTCCCCAATGTTACGGGGTATCTTCTATCGGGCCTTATTTTGGGTCCGCATGTACTCGGGTTTTATCCGTTGGAACTTATCGATAAAAGCACAATGATTTCTGAAATAGCTCTCGGATTTATAGCTTTTACAATAGGCTGCGAATTTAAGCGCAGCTTTTTAAAAAAAGTTGGAATGACTCCTGTTGTTATTGCTATTTTCGAGTCAATGGTAGCGGTTATACTTGTAGATACAATATTAATTGCTACAGGTCATGATATAGCGTTTTCTCTTATGCTCGGCGCCATAGCCGCCGCGACCGCGCCTGCGGCAACGGTTATGATTATAAAACAATACAAAGCACATGGACCTGTTACCGATGTTTTGATGAGCGTTGTTGCTTTGGACGATGCGGTTGCTTTAATAGCCTTCGCTGTTTCATTTGCAATAGCAAAAGGTATGAACGGAAATGGAAATATGAATATTATGGAGGCGATTTTATCCCCGATAATAGAAATATTTCTTGCATTACTTATAGGTGCGGTATTCGGAGTAATTATATGGTTTCTTATGCGTTACTTTAAAAAGCAAAGCAACAGATTGTTGATTTCAGTTTCCGCAATCTTTATATCTTCTGCTTTGAGTTCATATTTTGGACTGTCTTCACTGCTTACATGTATGATGTGCGGAATGGTATTATGCAATATTAGCAGTGACAGTGACGGTGTTGTTTCAGTACTTGATACATGCACTCCTCCGATATATGTGCTGTTTTTCGTTGTATCAGGTGCGGGACTTAACATATCTTTAATTCCACAAATCGGTTTAGTAGGATTAATATACGTATTTGCACGTGTAGCCGGAAAACTTTTCGGCGCTTTTATCGGAGCTAAAATTATGAAAGCGGATAAAAAGGTAAGTCGTTATCTCGGACCTGCATTAATTCCTCAGGCAGGTGTTGCAATAGGTCTTACGATTCTTGCAAAAACAGCGGTTCCTCAGTATTACGAACAAATACGAACAGTTATACTGTGTTCAACAATGATTTATGAATTAGTCGGACCTATTCTTTCCAAGTCGGCACTTAAACACGCAGGCGAAATTCAGTGTTGATACATAATTTAGAAAATGGCGTGCTGATGTGTTGTAATTACTACTAAAACCAAAGAAGTTTCGGAGTATTCTCAACACAGAAAAAACAGTGAGTTGAGAAACAAAATAATAAGCGGTGGGCTTAAAACAGTATCAAATTACACTTGGAACAATATAATGCCTCAAATAACAGAGTACTACTGCATGATTTAATGTTATAAATGAAGACATTCAATATGCGTAAATTAATATGTTATGAATAGAAAAAATTAGGAAAAAAGGCTGTGTTTTAAAAGAACACAGCCTTTTTTATCCGCAAAATTAATAAATTAAGTATAATATCTCAAGTTATACCAATCATTTAGATGATACAAAGATGATACAATTAAGAAGTAAATATATCATGAGGTAAGATATGATAAAAATTCTCATAGTATAAGATGAAAAGCTTTTACAGATAGATTACGGTCAGAAACGATTTTTCAAAAAGCTTTTTTGTTTGACATTTTTTATTATTTTGTGTTATTATAAAATACAAAGAAACAATCTGAGATATTTTCCCAGTTGTAAGTTATTGGTAAATATCCAATAATAAAATTAAATAATGGGATAGGGGAATGTTATGATAGAGTATAAAAACGTATGTAAATCTTATGGTAAAAAAAAGATAGTTAAAAATATTAATTTAAAAATTAATGATGGAGAGTTTGTTGTTTTAATAGGTCCATCCGGATGCGGAAAAACAACTACTCTCAAAATGCTCAACAGGCTAATTGAGATGGACTCCGGAGATATTTACATAGATGGAAAAAATATTAAAGATTTTAACCCTGTTAAACTTCGCAGTAATATCGGCTATGTAATTCAGCAAATCGGTCTGTTTCCGAATATGACGGTGGAAGAGAACATATGTGTAGTCCCTTCTTTGCTTAAATGGGATAAGGAAAAATGCAGACAAAGGGCGAAAGAACTCATGGCTTTGGTCAATATGCCATATGAGGAATATGCAAAAAAGTATCCGAATGAAATGAGCGGCGGTCAGCAGCAGAGAATCGGTGTTCTCCGTGCATTGGCGGCAGAACCTCCCGTTATTTTAATGGACGAACCGTTCGGAGCATTAGACCCAATTACAAGGGATTCACTTCAGGATGAGGTAAAAGCAATTCAAAAGAAATTCGGGAAGACTGTTATATTTGTAACCCATGACATGGACGAGGCACTGAAAATGGCAGATACCATCGTATTTATGAATGACGGACAGATATTACAGGCTGATACACCTGAAGAGATTCTCCGCGCTCCGGCGAACGACACGGTTCGTGAATTTTTGGGTAAGCACATACAGAACTTTAACCAAAGCCAGATGATTTGTTCTGACCTTATGAAGAAAAAAGTAATAAAAGTAACAGAAGACAAAAAAACACTCGAATGTGTTTCAATTATGAGCCGCTATGATATTGATTCATTGATAATATCTGACGATGACAACCGATTTAAAGGTGTTGTTACAATAGAAACGGTTAATCAGCGCGGTAAAGCAGGAAATTCCATAAAAAATTTAATTACAACCGATGTGCCCACAGTGTCACCAAAATCTTCGGCAAAGGAAGCATTTGATATGCTGACTGAGCGTCATGCAGATTATGTAGTTGTACTTGATGATGATAGAAAAGTTGTGGGGATTATTACGAAAACAAGTATGTCAAAGGCTTTGGCAAGTGTTGTTTGGGGTGGCAATGAATGAAAGAATTTTTAGAACTGCACGGAGAAAGTTTAGTTCAATCTATCATTGTACATTTGGGATATGTTTTTATATCAGTTGCAATAGGATTTGTTATTGCTCTTGCTTTGGGAATTGCACTTTCGCGTGTACCGCGTTTTTCTAAGGTTATTCTACCTATTATTTCAATATTCCAGACTGTACCCGGTATTGTATTTATCGGTATTTTGTTTTTATACATTGGAATGATACCGCTTACAGTAATAATCGCTCTTACGATATATGCAATTTTTCCAATCCTAAAAAATACATATGTCGGGATTTTGGAAGTCCCTGAAAAATACAAAGAAGCTGCAAAGGGGTGCGGAATGTCACCTATGCAGGTTTTATTTAAAGTGGAACTTCCGCTTGCTTTGCCGACAATTGTCGGAGGGCTCAGAATGTCGACAATATACATTGTCAGCTGGGCGGTACTTGCTTCTATGATTGGTTTGGGTGGATTAGGCGATTTTATTTATATTGGTGTAAGCACAAACAACAACGAGCTTATTATCGCGGGAGCTATACCGGCGGCAATAATTGCGGTCGGATTGGGACTTTTAATTGACTTCATACAGAAAAAAGTTACTCCGAGGGGTTTAAGGAGGAACAGTAGATGAATATAGATATTATTTTAGAGCATTTGTATATTGTACTTGTATCGGTTTTGGTAACTATCGTGCTTGGACTGCCGCTCGGAGTTTTTGCGTATATGAATAAGCGGGCGAGAAGCATTGTGCTATGGATTGTAGACATACTTCAAACTATTCCTGCGCTTGCACTTTTAGGGATTATTATGATTGTATTCGGTGCAGGTAAAATTACGGTTATTTCAGGACTTGTGCTGTATTCATTACTGCCTATTGTAAGAAATACCTTTGTAGGACTTAATGAAATAGACCCAGCAATAAAGGAAGCAGCCACCGGAATGGGAATGAGCAAATTGTATCGACTGTTCCATGTGGAAATTCCAATTGCTTTCCCCATTATTTTTACAGGAATAAGGATTGCTACGGTAACTTCCATAGGTGTTGCCGTGTTTGCCGCATTTGTCGGAGGAGGAGGCCTTGGAAGCGTTATTTACAGAGGTATTCATATTCAGGATATGAAACTTATAATGTTCGGTACTTTTTCACTTATGGGAATGGCGGTATTGTTTGACGGAGTAATGGCATACATTGAAAAAAAACTTTACCGAAAAAAATCGACTTTACAAAACCAAAAATCATAAAATTTTAATAATTAACGAAAGAGGTACTTTAATGAAAAAAATTATAGCTGCTTTAATGGCGCTGTTAATTTCAGTTTCTTTTGTGGGATGTAATTCTCAGAAAAGTGATGACGAAATTATTGTTATGGACGGACAGTTTGCAGAAATGAAAATTGTACATCAAATGGTTAAGCTATTAGTAGAAGAACATACCGATGCAAAGGTTGTTATCAAAGACGAAATGTCGCCAATAAATGGATACAATGAAATGGTCAAAGGAAACTGCGACCTAATGAACAGTTACGACGGAACTTTGCTTACAACTTTTTT
>ENA-UOOM01002696-UOOM01002696.1-fermentation-metagenome-genome-assembly--contig:-NODE-2696-length-14114-cov-23.312327_pt1 | contig 14114 bp, 10 predicted proteins | sample MGYA00245781_ERZ724031 | MGnify/ENA primary metagenome ERZ724031 (study PRJEB28704, sample SAMN03018317) | fermentation metagenome | biome: anthropogenic terrestrial biome; feature: soil... | reverse complement strand
CCTCTACCTATTACATTGCAGTTCTTTGCTAAAATCACATCTTTTTTTTAATTTTTTGTTTACGTTGCTAAGTCGGTGTGAATAAATAAAAAGACATCAGCTTAACTCTTTTTCAGAAATCCTGCGTTTCGAGCTTGTTCATATAACATTCCCGCTCAATGAGCTTGTAGGTTTATATACTTTCGCGGTCAATTCAATCCGTTTGTTTTACGTCAAGATAATTATGGCTAAAATTGACGGCTCCCTATATTAAGTGTCATAATCAATAGGAAAATAATTCTATCTTTATATACGAATTGTCATATTTTTGTTTTTAAGATTTTTTAATGCACTAAAAGATAGTCATCTGTCTTTATAAATAATTAGATATATAAACCTGAAATAATTGGGGTTTGTATGATCTTCCCCAATTCATGGCAATTCTTCGTCTATTAACCTGGAGTTCACTAAGGGGGGTGGGGGGCTATTGTGAGAAGAGAGGATAAAAACGACGAGGCTTTTTATGAGAATTTGTGCAATCAATATTTTGAGCGGATTTATTTTTATTGCAGAAGACTGGTCAGGGGCCAAGAACAATTCATGGATTTTGTAGAAGATTGCACCCAAAATACATTTCTGGAAGCCCGCAAACAAATCTCCCATTTAAGGAATCACCCTAATATAGAAGGCTGGTTGTACACCACGGCGCGAAACTTGATTAATCAGTCATATAGAAGTATGTATATTAAAAAAAGACATGAAGTAATGATGGATAACAACACCTCCGGCACTTTAATGGAATTCGAGCATTACTTGGAGGAGCTTTTTAACAGCAGCGTGGATTTGGACAGGCTGTGCGCTGATATATTAAGTGAACTCAATGCCAATGAATCGGATTTATATAGAGATTATTATAAGGACAATATGTCGATCCCGGCTCTTGCTAAAAAGTACGATGTCTCGGCTACCGCTATTACTACCAGGATTTATCGGTTAAAGAAGAAGATAAAAAATCTTGTTCGTGATTGTTTTATAGAAGACTAAAAAATTTTAAAAAAATATGTGATTTTGCCTGACTTGTGCAATGTCATATAAGAAGGGAGAAAATTATGGACAAAAAATCAACTGAACCTTTTCCTCCCCCTGCCAGCAACGATAAGGAAATCATCCGGGAGATCCTTGCAGAAAAGGAGCGTGATGCGGATGTAGCTGATAAAATGTATGGCATCTTATATGAAGCCTCATTAGCGGATGAGGCAACCATGGATACCGATTTGATTGATGAATGCGTAAAAGCCATTGATCTGATTGAAGGCCATGAAGGACGCCTTGATCAAGAAAGAATAAAGGCCATGCGGCAAAAGGTTGACCAAAAATATAAAGACTGGCTGAAGGTTCAGCGTAAACGCAAATTAAAGAAGCTGTTGGTCCAAAGCGCCGCCGGTTTGATTCTGGTTTTCTTTATGTCCTCCGCAGTGGCCAGCGCCCTGGGTTACAATCTGATACAAATCGTGGCTGATTGGGGGAAAGACACGTTTCATTTATCGGCCCCAAATCAGTCCAATGGGCAAGACGGCAACAACAATGTTGCCGACCGAAAAATCTATGGCAGCATTGACGATGTTTTGCAAGACGTGGCGGTAAAGCCATTATTGCCTCAATGGGTTCCTGATGGATTTGCCTTTACGTATGCCGAAAAATTTATCCGTTTGGATAACACCAACGTCGTATTATATTATGAAAATAATGCTAATAAAACCATCGTTTTTGATTTTGAGATCTATACTGACCAAACGTCAGCAGATGCGTCTTTTGAAAAAGATGATAATATGGTTGAGGTTTACGAGAAAAACAACTTGCGGTACTACCTCTTTCAAAATATTGATCGGATGCAAGCAGTATGGATCAGTGCAAAGGTTATATACAATGTAAGCGGTGATGTTTCGGCAGAAGAAATGAAAAAAATAATAGACTCTATGGACGGAGGTTCGTGATATGTTGAAAAAGAAAATGATTTTGATAGTTTTGGCCGGTATGCTATGTATGCTGGTTTCTCCCCCGGCCGTTTATGCCGGTGCGGATGATGCTAAATCTCCCCAAGCCAGTGAATACATCCGTTCTACCAGTGTAGAAATAGTTCCGCAGGGAAGCGGAAAACTTTTGGTGAAAAACAAGCTGGGAGCGACAACCATCGTTGACAAACTGGGAATTAAAACCCTGAAAATTCAAACCTTAAAAAATGGTTATTGGCAGACCATTGATACCCTGGTGAAAAACGATTATCTTTACAATACCGGTACCTATGTTTATGACTGCTATTATTATGGAACATCCGGAACCCAATACCTAAGCTATGTTGAATTTTATGTTGAAGATGACGGAGGATCGGAAACCAAAATCGTTGCTTCCTCTCCTAAAGTTGCAAACTAAGGTGGAGTGTCAGGGGGACGCAACACCCCCCTGACAAACACCCGGTTAATTTGAGCTAGATTTGCTGGTCAGCCCTATTTCCATGCAGTCCTGGTCGTAGGAAACCGTATAACCCAGGTGTTCCGCCAAAAAACGTACCGGAACGTAGGTTACGTCGTCTTTTACAATAGGGGCAACATCCATTTCCTTGCTCTGTTCATTTACCATGCAGTTTTTATCACCTGCGTTCATTGTTATCTTTTGATCAGCGATACTCATTACCAGCGTTGCCGGGGGATTCCAGGCAACTTTTCCCTCAAGACTTTCAATGAATTCTCGGGCTGGAACCATAATATAGCCATTCTCAATAAACGGTGCACTATCGAACATAATAAAATACTCATAATCATTTACATTTATACTAATTCTATCTTCTGTTTCAGTAACGTCCGGCTCCAGTACCTCAGAATCAATACTGTTTTCACTGGTTAAGACCGGTGCCAGAAAATTTACGGCGTTTACAAATTCCTGTTTAATATCCAAATTAGCGACAATATCCAGCTTTTCGCTGTCCATGTTTCCTGTAATCTTAATATTCATATTGCATGAGGATGCATTTTTATTAGCGGTAGAATCGGCCTTTAATTTTATCGCCAGATTTCCATCGGTGTCAGGCGACTTGAGACCCAGGTCCATATTAACTGTCGATGAAACATTATCCGTTTGTATATTGGACTCGCTCAATACTTTGCAATCCAAGCCTATTCCTTCACCATTGTAACCAAAATCCCAATCAAGAGAAGATGTGCTGGGGCCTACCTCCATAATGCATTTGCGAATATTTAGATTTTTTAACTCCGTTACTAATGAAACATCGTTGGATATCTTAAGGTCTTTGGCCATTTGAGCTTTATCCTCCCCTTCAGGGCCAAATGGGGCGAGCTGTTCTGCCAGTTTGTTCACAAATTTATTATCTTGAAAATGTTTAGCAAAATCAATTATTGATAATTTATCCAGATTCATTTTGACTGTTGTTCCGTTGGTGGTGAAACATCTATCAGGTACAGCTTCAAATAGAGTTTTTAAAAGTTCCATAGCTGCTTCCTGCTGGTTGGGCTGATTAAGAATCGTTTGCAGTTCCGCAAAACTGAAACCTTCTAATTTAGTATAGACATATTGTATGTTGGCAGGAGGCATTGCCATCGTGGAATCAAAGGCAGCCATAGCCTTCAGAGAATCTACCGGTATAACCATGGTATCACCGATAATATAGAATTCGAGGCTTATGTTCTGCGGTGCAGAACCTTCTACATTGGCAGCAACCTGGAAAAAGGCTTTGTCATTAACTATGTCCAATTCATACTTAACATTGGCTTTGGCGCTTTTAACCCCCAGTGTATCCAGGGGCTCACCCGCAACAGATGCGTTTATTTCACCGCTTAAGGGCCGGTCCAGAGTGGGCTGAATCTGTTTGGCCTGCAGCGCTTTCATGTTATCCAGGAACATTACTTTACTTGAAGTGCTGGCCAGAACTGAAAAGGGGAGCGCAAGGGTGAAGATAACTGCTAATACCAGGGCAACTGTTTTTTGCTTCATGTTTTAATCCTCTTTTTCCTTTTTTATTGAAAATATCATTGTATTTAGTATATTATTTCACAGTTATTTAGCAAGAGGCCTCTTTAAATTCTTCACACTGTCCCCTTGACACTTGTAGCGGTTCGATTATATATAAGTAGCGGCCAGGATTATGAGCATTCCCAGCCAGAAGCCCCACCAGCGGGTGCGGCGGTCTTTCGTCCGGGCCTGGGGCCAAAGCTGGAAAAGCACCAGGTAAATCATGATCCCGGAAGATAAGCCCAGCAGGAAAGGCAAAAGCCGGGGCAGGAGTGCCACCGCCAGAAAACCGATGACCGTACCCAGAGGGGTGATCAGCCCCACCAGCAGAATCTGGCCCAGAAGGCGGAGCTGCTTTACGCCGGCCATGAGTAAAGGCGCGGCTATAGCCATTCCCTCGGGAATATTATGTATTCCTATGCCCAGGGCTATCACCATCCCGGTCCGGGCTTTCATTTCACTGCCCAGGGCAATGGCCATCCCCTCGGGAAGATCATGCATGGCTATGCCCAGCATAATCATATAGCCCAAGGCTGCCAGCGAATTGCGGGCAGCCGAGCGGTCAAAAAGCTGCCGGTCGCAAAGCGCCAGGAGAACCAGCCCTGACAGCACCCCTATCCCGGTTTTAACCCAGCCGCCGAAAACCAGAGCTGAGGGCAGCATGTCAAAGAGTACCACGGCAACCATTACCCCGGAGGCCAACCCCAGGAAAACCGCCAGGCTGCCGTTGTCCCAGCGCTTCTTGACAAAAAGCATTATCGCCCCCAGAGCAGTGCATACCCCGGCGGCCACGCTAATGCCTAAAATCTGAAGCCAATCCATCCCCTGCCCTCCAATTTTATCCTGTTAGGTTAAGTTTATGAAAAGTAAAAGCAATTTAGGCTAACAATTAAATACCTATATAAGTATCGCAGAATACCCCTGTACTTCAAGCCCTGATTGAGGGCGAACCTGGCATTAAGCATTTATTATCTGAATACGGTTGCCCAAACTGCCAACAGCAATGTTATGAATGCTTATTCAAATAGAATACAAAGAAATCGAACCCTGTCAAACTTATATCTGTTATAATATATTTATTAGAAATAAGGTGATCTCTGGCCTTTGCTTAGACCAGTAAGAGTTAATATTATAGCATGCTTTTATTGCCAGGATCCCGGAGCGGGTACCCTGGCTTTTGCTTAGGCTGAAAAAGGAGTGATAGACGCTGTGTATGGAGTAATTTTAGCAGGCGGAACCGGTGAGCGTTTCTGGCCTTTGTCCCGTCGGCAGAGGCCGAAACAGTTTTTAGCTCTATTGGGTGGGCGGACCATGCTGCAGCTTACCATGGATAAGCTTGAAGGGCTGATTGAACCTGCCGACCTTTATGTAGTTACCGATGCGGTCTATCATAGTCTGGTACAGGCCCAGCTGCCCGATCTGCCCCCGGAAAATATAATCTGCGAGCCTTGCGGACGTGATACTGCCGCCGCGGTGGGATTAGCGGCGGAGCATATATCCCGCCGGGAGCCTCAAGCCGTTATGGCGGTACTGCCGGCTGACCATTATGTGGCCGATGTTGAGGAATTCAGGCGGGTGTTAAAAGCAGGGATGGAGGTGGCCCGGGAAGGGAAACAGGTGCTGACTGTAGGGATCAGGCCCTCCCGTCCGGAGACCGGCTATGGTTACATACAACAGGGAGAACCGGTTGGAGAGAGACAGGGGATTACAATCTTTAAGGCGGCCGCTTTCCATGAGAAGCCCGATATCAATAAGGCTATGGAATATCTCAGCTCGGGATATTATCTGTGGAACAGCGGGATGTTTATCTGGCGGGTGGACTTGCTCCGCCAGCTTATCAGCCGGTTTCTCCCCGGGTTGAATGAAGGTCTGACCTGTATCGGCCATAGTATCGGCACTACCGAGGAGGCTCAGGTGACCGCCGAAGTATACCGGGACCTGACTCGGGTTTCGGTAGATTACGGAATAATGGAAAAATGTGATCAGGTACTGGTAATACCGGCCAGCTTCGGCTGGGATGATGTCGGAAGCTGGACTGCCCTGGGGCGTTATGGCAAGGAGGATCGGCAGCGCAACGTACTGCATACCCGGGGAGTGTTTCTGGATACCGAAAACTGTTTGATTCATGCGCCGGACCGGGTGGTGGCTACCCTGGGAGTAAAGGACTTATTAATTATTGATGACGGCGACAGTCTTTTGATTTGCGCCAAAGACCGGGATCAGGAGATCAAGAAAGTGGTGGAAGCTTTACGGCAGGCCGGCCATGATGAGGTCCTTTGACCTCGGCGCCTGTATATAAATAAATAGATTTCTAAAAATATTCGATGGGAGGAGAATAGAAGATGATCAAGGCCAATATTTTCAGACAATACGACATCCGGGGAGTGGTGGACCAGGATTTGACTGCGGAAGCGGCATACCGGATAGCCCGGGCGGTAGCTACTCAGGCCGCCGCTAAAAATTGGAACAAGATCTTGGTAGGTATGGATAACCGGAAGTCTTCTCCCCGTCTGCGGGAGACGGTAATAAAGGGGCTGCTGGATTCGGGCTGTGAGGTGCTGGATCTGGGGGTAGTGGTCACTCCTATTTTTTATTTTGCCGCCCGCCATTTGGATATAAAAGCCGGCCTCATGATTACCGCCAGCCACAACCCGCCCGAGTATAACGGATTTAAAATACTCCTGGGAGAAAGCACCATCAGCGGCGCGGAAATTCAGGCGTTAAGACTTTTGGCGGAAAGCGGGGAATTCGCTGCCGGCACCGGCGGCAGCGTGACGCCGGTGGATGTGGTCAATGATTACATGGCCATGATCAAAGAAAAAATCCAGTTAGGGCCCAAAAAGATAAAGCTGGCAGTTGACTGCGGCAATGGGACCGCTTCTCTCTTTGCCCCGCGTCTTTTCAGGGAATTAGGGTGCTCGGTGGTGGAACTCTATTGTGAATCGGACCCGGACTTCCCCCATCATCATCCGGATCCGGTCAAGGTCGAAAATTGTCAGGATCTTATCCGGGTGGTGCAAGAGGAGGAGGCCGATCTGGGGATCGGATTGGATGGAGACGGTGATCGCCTGGGGGTTGTGGACCGTCAGGGCAATATTATCTGGGGCGATATGCTGATGATACTTTTTTGGCGGGAAATTCTGCCTCAACATCCCGCCAGCGAGTGCATCGTGGAAGTCAAATGTTCGCAAAGCCTGATTGATGAAATAAACCGGCTGGGAGGAAAACCTTTAATCTATAAAACCGGTCACTCATTGATCAAAGCCAAGATGCGTGAATGCGGAGCTGTATTTACCGGGGAGATGTCGGGGCATCTTTTCTTTGCCGACGAATATTACGGTTTTGACGACGCTTTGTACGCGGCCGCCAGATTACTGCGGATACTCTCCTGCAGCGAGCAGAACATTACGGACCTGCTGGCCGATGTGCCCCAATACTATGCCACCCCTGAGATCAGAGTAAAAAGCAGCGATGAGGAAAAATTCGACGTGGTGGAAAAGGTGCGGGAACACTTCCGCTCCCGCTACCGGATCATAGACGTGGATGGGGCCCGCATCCTCTTCCCCGACGGTTGGGGTCTGGTCCGCGCCTCTAATACCGGGCCGGAACTGATTGTCAGGTGTGAAGGAAGAACGCCTGAAGGCCTGGAAAGGATAAAAAACGAGTTATTCGGCTTTCTGCGTCAGATTTCAATATCAGTAGATATTTGACTAAAATTTGACTTTTATCTTATAATTATAAAAAGTACTGCAATAGGTCTTGTAATGCGTCATTAATATTTGTCGCCTAAGTAGAAGGTGTGTTTCTTCTTTTGACCTGCTATTAGCTATTTCTACAGCTTTCATGTCTGGGGCAAACGCCTTTTTGTTTTTGCAGATATTTACAACTTTATTGAAAAAGTTTTGGTTGCCAAAGTATAAACAGGGAGGTGATATGCTTTTGGCTATCAATTATTCAGACAATCGGTAAAGGGGGTGACTGTCAGGCAGACAACTGATGTATTTATGGTTGCAGACACAACCGTCAATAAAATCTGCGAACAGCGATATGCGTTGAATAGAGTTTGATCAGGGGAGTTGTTTTTGAGAGACCAGGAGGTGACAAAAAAATGAATACTTATCTGATTGTAGGTACATATCCTCCCAGAAAGTGTGGAATCGCAAGTTTTTCTCATGATTTGAGGAGCAACTTGTTGCCCTATGGGCATCAAGTCCTGATGGCCGCCATTTCCGACCCGTTCAGCTCTTATGTTTATCCCCCTGAAGTGGCTTTTACCATTCGTCAGGAAAGGCAAGCCGACTATGCTGACTGCGCCCACTGGGCCAATCATAATCCGGCGGTGGAAATGGTCATAATCCAACACGAGTATGGCATATTCGGAGGACAAGACGGCGACTATGTACTGGCTCTGATTTCTAACCTGCAAAAACCATATCTGCTGGTTACCCACACGGTCCTCCCCCATCCGCATGAGCATCAGCAGCAAGTGCTGAGTAAGGCGGCTCATCCGGCTGCCGGAATTATATGTATGACCAGTCGGGCCCGTAAAATTTTAACCGATGTATACAGCGTCCCCAGTAATAAAATCTTTATGGTGCCCCATGGAGTTCCCAACTTTCCGGTAAAGGACCGGGAGCTATTGAAAGTTCAGTACGGCTTAGCGGATCGACGTATCATTACTACCTTTGGATTTGTAGGTCCGGGCAAGGGATTGGAGTTTGGCTTGAAATCTCTGGCTCTAATCAAGGATAAATATCCTGAAGCCTTATATATAATTGCCGGCAAGACCCATCCTATGCTTATGAAAAATGAGGGTGAGCGCTACCGCAACAGTATATTGGAATTGGTATCCCGCCTGCACCTTGAAGATAATGTATTTTTTATAAACCGCTTTCTTGACGACGATGAAATGGGGGATTGTCTGTATCTGACCGATATATACCTGAGCCCTTATCCTAATCTGGATCAGGCGGTTTCCGGCCCCCTTTCCTTTGCCGTGGGCTGCGGAAAGGCTATAATTGCGACTCCTTATGCCTATGCCCAGGAAATCCTGGCTGAAGGCCGCGGCCTCATAGCCCGGGATACAACGCCGGAGGCGATCGCGGAGCAGTTAGATCTTGTTTTAGGGAACCCGGCGGTCCAAACCCGGTTGGAAAAGAAAGCGGCAGAACTGGGTCGGTCATTTGCCTGGAAAAACGTGGCCGGAGTTTATCAGCAAATTGCTAAGGAGGTAATAGAAGATAATGATGTTGGGGAGAGGCAAAGATTTGGACTATAGGCATTTACAGCGGATGAGTGATGAGCGCGGGATGCTGCAGTTCGCCCGCGCCGGCATTCCCGCTCCTGACAGCGGCTATACGGTGGATGACAATGCCCGTGCCCTTATTGTGGTCCTGCAAGCTGATTCTGACTGGGAGGACAGAAGCGGGCTGGCTTTACGCTACGCCCGTTTTCTTTATCAAGCCCAGCGCAGTGGCGGGGAATGGTGTAACTGGTGGCTGCCGGGGCGGGGATTCGTTACCGATATAGATTCCACCGACAGTTTGGGGCGGGCTTTTCTGGCCTGTTCCCTGGGAGCGGCAGCCGCCGATGAAGAAGTACGGCGGCAATGCCGCTCCATGGTAACGAAATCCTTCGCCAGGATAAAGAATTTACAGTATCCGCGCAGCCTGGCTTATGCCCTCATCGGCTGCAGTAATTTTATTCATAGCTTTCCCGAGTACAGCCGGCCAGCTTATGAATTGGCCCGGCGGTTCGGGGAGAGTTTGACTAATCTTTACCTTCGTAATCACACTGCTCAGTGGAGGTGGTTTGAAGATCGGCTGACTTATTGCAATGCGGTTCTGCCTCACGCTCTTTTTGCCTGCTGCAGCTTAAAGCCGGACCCAAAATTTCTTAACGCTGCCCAGGATTCTTTACTTTTCCTGGGCGACCGGCTCTTTTCCCGGGGCTATCTTAATGTAGTAGGCAACCGGGGCTGGTGGGTACGAGGCGGCGCCATGCCCCTTTTTGACCAGCAGCCGGTGGACGCCTGCTCACTGGTGCTGGCTTGCCGGGCAGCTTATGAAGTTACCGGCCGCGATGAGTTTCGCCAAATGGGAAAAACGGCTTATTCCTGGTACTATGGAAAGAACATCCTGGAAATACCGCTATATAACCAGAAAAGCGGAGGATGTCACGATGCTCTGACTTCCGAGGGTTTAAATGCCAACCAGGGAGCGGAAGCAGTTCTTTCCCTGCTGCTGTCCGCCCAGGCCATAAGCAAGTTTGAAGCAAAACCACCGCAGCATCTCTGACCCGTCCAAAGCCGGCGGCCAGGTTTCCGGTTAGGTTAAAATCCCGCATATTTTCTTATTGCTTCAGGAATGAGATCGCCCACTTTCCCGCTGGCGGCACACAGATAAGTGTCAGCAGCACCATAGTAGACAATAATCTCATCGTCAATATCCAGGACTTCTTTATCCTCGACCGGAACTGCCCCGCAGGTAAATACCACATTAGGTACCCAGTGCTCGCCGGGTATCCCGATCTCATATTCGGTTTCCGGAGACAATATCGGATTGGGAGAGCGGTAGAGCACTCGTTCGGGGTGGTTCAGATCCACCAGGATCACTCCTAAACGGTAGACTCGTTTCCTGTCAACCCCGTGATATATCATTAACCAGCCGTATTTGGTCTTTAAGGGTTGGGTCCCTGCTCCTATTTTGAGAGAATCCCACATGCGTCCGGAACGGGGGCCTAAAATTACCGAATGCTGTTCTTTGGGAGCAGGAAATTCCAGTTTATCCAGATGAGAAACCCAGATACTGGGCTCAATCCGGTGATAGATCACATAACGGCCATTTATCTTTTGGGGAAAAATTATAGCGTCTTTATCCCAAACATCCTGAAAGGCCAATCCTTTTCTTTGCCAGCCGTCGAATCTGCGGCTAAGGAAATCATCCAGTGTTATGGAAGCGGCGGCAATCTGAGCTATAACGCCATCATAGGCAGTGTATAACATATATAATTCATCACCTATGATAACTACCCGGGGATCCTCACAGCCTTTTCGCTCCTTCTCATCGGCAGGAACGAATATCGGCTCCGGCAATCGTTCCAAAATCCGGTAGCCGTCGCTTATAGCCAGGCCGATACGGGAGACCTCGTCATCTCCAAAAGCCCGGTAGAGTATATAAATCTGATTTTTAATCCTGACCGCGGCAGCGTTAAGCACATAGCGGGATTCCCAGTAATGTTCCTTAATGGGCTTTAATATAGGATTGTCCGGATACCTGGTCAGAGGAAGAGCCCGGGGAAAGTCAAGCATTTCCGGAGCGACCGTGACCACATTCTCCGGGACAGCCTTCAGGACCACATCCAGCAGGTTGTCGCTGGTCCTGCCCTCCCCCATCAGTTGGCCGACCTGGTCTTCAATTTCGCCGGAATTGTACCCCAGCGCGGCATAAATTTCCTCCAGGAAGTTATGGTTAAACCACTTTTCCTCCACCTCGGCGGATAAGGGAGTGGGGATTTGTTCTCCTCCTTTATAGCTGTAAGTAGCCCAGGTCCAGGCTGAACAAGGCAGAAAAGTACCGTCTTCCAGGACCTGACTGAGACCGTATGACTCCACCAGGCGGCGGAGAATATCTCCTTCCTTCCTTAGCCCCAATGTCTGCAGGGTATTGGCCATAGCCTGTATATTATTCACCATTAAACGCTGGTGGCCGTTTTCAAAAATATTGTGGACGGAAAAAGTACCGGCCTGGTACCACCCGCGCAGGGAGTTGCCCACTTTAGTCCCCATGTTCTTCCTTTCCCGGGCGTAAACCCGCCATAGACGGGAATAGTTGGCAGCCATAGCTATCTGGTAAGCTACCGTTAAGCAAAAATAAAGGTGCGGGTATTTGCCTCCCATCCCCTTACCCAACGGGCTTACCACTATCCGGGCGGATAGCTTGTTATAGCTGCAGGCAGGGAGCAAATGATAAGGAGCGTATTGGTTCCTGTCGCCTACCACCAGCGGTTTGATGGTTGCTTCGCCCATAGTGTCCGGCCTCAGATTATCCAGCAGCCATTGCTGGTACTTTTTCACGTACATCTGATTTTCCAGGAGACAGGCCAGACTCCAGGCATCGCGCACATCTATTTTTTCCAATAGTTCCCGAGGATGCTTGCAGCCAAGCGGTATCATGACATTCATGGGAGCAAAGCGTAATAGAATCTCCCGCAGCAGTTCATCTTTCACCGAGAACATGCGGGGGACCGGCAAAAAACCAAAAAGGCCGTCGAGCACCGCCTGGATTCCTTCCTCACTGTAAAGATCGCCCGGCAGCAGCGCGGCCAGAGTGTTTTCCAGGTCCTGCATGAACTCCGCCATTCCGGTTACAAGTTCTTCCGGCCCGGCCTGCAAAGGCAGCGCCAGCTGCTCATGGAGGAAACGGTCGAATTTCTCCTGGTAGCCATTCTGCAAGCGATTGAAGACTTCTTCCACCTGAACCTCAATTCCCTCAGCCCCCTGCAATTTTTTGGGCAGAAGCAAAGGCGCTCCCGGAATAAACTCCATAAAGTGCGCCGGAGTAATCGGGGGACGCGTTTCCTGGGCCATATGCCGCCATTGCTTAAAGAATTCCTCCCTGGAGGCCAGGAAAGAGCCGCGTTGTTCATTCTTAAGCGACTCGGCCGCAAAATGCAGAATAAGCTCGCCTTCAGGCTCTTTTTCCGGCAGCAGGGTTTCAAATTTATTTAAGGCGGACAAGAAACCGGCCATCCTGCCGTTTAAGATAAAAGTCAAACTAGTAAAAAGATCACTATGGGAAATACCGGCCTTAAACCTGTATCCCAGCAAAAATTGATAAACGGTTTGCGCCCACAGATTATGATCGAAGGAAAATTGAGTTTCGGAAGCAGCCGCAGTTTCCTGCAGGTCGGCCGTAAGCTGAGGCGATAAAAAGATATGGCTTAAACGTTCGTATTGACTGTAATTCTCTTTAAACGAAATCAATAGATCGGTAAGGGAAAAATAGTTCTCTTCGGCTTTCTCCGCATAGTCAGTACCGGCGAAAACATCCAGGTTGCGGAATACCGCTTCCCGGGAAAGCCAGAACTTACTGTCCCGGGTTATACACTCAAAAAGAGCGGCGGCGGTTTGGGTAAAGACAAAATCCAATTTTTCTTTGGAAATATAAGCCAGCTTGGCGCCGAGCTCTACTTCGCAGACGCTTTTCTTCCAGCGCAGGGCTCTGGTAATCAGCCAGGGATCAATACCGTAGCCACCGGCAATATCAGGCCAGAATTTACTTTCCTGGCAAAGATCTTCTACCAGATCATGGCTGATGGCATACATGCCGCTGTGGGGATCGCTGACCCGATAGCCATAAAAAACCTCCATCAGAGGAGAAGTAAAAAGTCGCCCCGGCAGATCTTCCAACTGGTGCCGTTTAAACTTCACCAGAGTCAGATCATATTCGCCCCGGATAGGCAGAGCCATTTGTTTAATCCACTCCGCCTTAAATCCCCGTTCCTGCTCCTGCCTTAGGTCGGCAGCAATTATAATCAGATCTGCTTCCAGGTATTTCGCTACCTCCAGCAATGCCCTTATACTCGCCCCCCGGCCATGGGCTCCCGGATTCATAGTAAATGCCAAATGGGGCAGGGATAAATTAAGCGCCTGAATCTTGGGCAGAATCTCCTCCCCCGCCGGATCGCCGCAACAGACTATCAAGGTATTGGACGAAGGCAGGTCCTGCCGATTGGCTTCAATCATTTGCAGTATGTTAAGCAATGAGGCTTCTTCATTATAAAAGGGAATGCCGATTATGCTGTCTATGGAACTGAAGCGGTCAAGCTGGGGGATTATATTTTCAATAGTTCGGGAAAATAAAGTCTCAAAAGTATCAGCCGCACCGGTTTTCATCATAAAACCCTCCTCTTATGAGCAACCGTGCCCGATAATGTTCAAATTATAGTAAACAGATAAATCGTTTTTATCATGTACTATTTAATATAACATCAGATACCGGATACATCCAGCCTTATTTCGGGAGTATGGCTTTTTCACCGGGCTATCGCCGCTCCTTCCCGGGCGGCCGGACAATTCCGATGGCGTTCACCAACCTGGTTTTTAAAAAATT
>ENA-UOOM01002695-UOOM01002695.1-fermentation-metagenome-genome-assembly--contig:-NODE-2695-length-14117-cov-6.097852_pt1 | contig 14117 bp, 12 predicted proteins | sample MGYA00245781_ERZ724031 | MGnify/ENA primary metagenome ERZ724031 (study PRJEB28704, sample SAMN03018317) | fermentation metagenome | biome: anthropogenic terrestrial biome; feature: soil; material... | reverse complement strand
CCGGCGAAGCGTTCCTTCTCCTTGTGTGGGACATGAACCAGGACGTTGCGCATGATTTACTTTCGTACACCTGAAACTGTTTGTCTTCTTCAGATAGGTTGCACCAATCACAAGTATCCATTCTTTTCACCTACAAATCCCGATTTATTCACCATTCGCCAGTTTATTAAGCTCATTTCTCTCCATCGCTTCAAGCGAGGTCATCTGCGTCCTAACCAGTTTTCTCAACTCAATCAACCGGTCTTTCTGCGAATACCCTTTCTCAATGAGAATGGCGTTGTAGCTACTACTAGTTGTGATGCGATCGAAAAACTCCTTAAAATACTTGAACGCTGGTCTGTTCAGACCTATGAAGGACGGAAGGTTCCCTTCGGCTTTATAGTTAACCCCAATGAAAAAGGGACATTTGATTGGCTGGAATTCTTGGAGGATGATTATTCTGCAACGCTTACAGATTGTATTAACTCTTTAATAGAATTAGACACTGATGGAAAGCTCATCAAGTATCATTCTCTTCCAGAGACTTTTTTAGGTCGTGACGAAGGCATTGGCGCTAGACCGTATCGTTTCGTTGACGTCCTAATCAACTATGTTTCCATGGGAAGAATTGGGATTTTTCTCCTTAGCAATGGCGATATCATCCTTTCAGATGACACGAAAATCCGTTTTGTAAAGCGTAACCTGAAATGGTTGAACATGAGTTACGAGGCATTTGAAAGCGTCCTACGCGATGTGAATCTTTCACCACCACTAACCTTGAAAATGATTAATGAGCTTTATGCATCAATACTCGATGTCTCTTTTGCACATACAGGTGGTATCATCTCAATCGTTTCAGATATTCAATCACTTGTTAACAAAAACAGTAGAAATAGCATTCTTTCTCCAAGTGATAATCTTGCCAATCCAAGAGACGATTCCCTAGTTTTGACAAAGAAATTGAAGTATCAGAAAATTGGCGATAAGGAAGTTAAAAAGCGTTTACTAAAAAGAGAAGCCATTGTGTCATTGATTGGGAATGATAACTTTTATGGATTGGCACGAAAACTAAGAGCAGAATTGATCGCAATGGATGGCGCATGCATTATCAATCCGGAAGGTGAAATCTACTCTATTGGTGCAATTATCAGAAACAAAGGCGGTTCATCTGGCGGCGGAAGAAGCGCTGCTTGCAAGCAATTATCAGAGTTTGGCATAGCAATCAAGATATCTACAGACGGTTATATTGAAGTCTTCAAAGGAGGAGAAGCTGTTTATACAGTTAAGTAACAGTCCTATTGCATCAACCCTTTAATAGTTAGGCTAAGCAAGTGGGGAGAACCGCGCAAACGTCGCAACAGAAATGTAATATTATTGTCTATGGCCATTGACAACAGAAGGATGATGTGCTATTGTACTCAGACAAGAGAGCGTCTTGGCGTCCTTGGGGCGTTCAGGATTCTCGATTGCGGATTGGTGTTGCTTACCGGCATGAGTGCTCATGAAGCTAAGGAACTCGCTTGAATGCTAAACGGATCCGCAAGAAAGGCAAGTGGTGAGCTTGTCGAAAAAAGTCCAGGTAACTCCCTGGGCTTTTTCATTTACTATCATTTACTTCAGTGTAAATCACTTATGTTACGTAAGCGTAAAACCAAGCCGCATCTTGTTTAAATGCTCTTCTTCGCCCTGCACTCTTCCGGCACATTGCCAGGCATCAACCTCGCCACCTGATCTTCCGCACCCATGTTCAACTTCGGTGCCTCGTACATCAGCCAGGTCAGGTAACGGTAAGGATCCAGCCCGTTTTCCTTGGCTGTTTCAATCACGCTGTAGATGATGGCGCTGGCCTCTGCGCCCTTGGGCACATTGGCGAACAGGAAATTCTTTCTGCCCATGACAAAGGGTTTGATGCTGCGCTCGGCTCGGTTGTTGCTGATTTCAAGCCTGCCATCCAGCAAGTAGTTGACCAGCCAGGGCCAATGATCCCGGGTGTACTGAACAGCTTTCCCCAGCAAAGACTTGGGTGCGTCATTGAGCCCAAAGGCCCAGTCATGGAACTTCTCCAAAACAGGCTCGGCCAGTGCTTTGCGCTGCGTCAGCCGTTCTTCGGGTGGCAGGCCAGCGATTTCTTTCTCTATGGCAAACAGACGGTCACAGTACCGTTTTCCCCGCTGGATGTTGCTTTGCTGGTCCCTTTCCTTGCGCGAGGTGCCTTTCAAGGCCTCTTCATACTTTCGTCGTGCATGGGCCCAACACCCCACCACTGTGATGTCTTTTGGCAGCGAATGATACACGGCATACCCGTCCGTATGCAGATAGCCCCGGTAGTCCCTGAGGAAGGCCTTGGGGTGCTCCGCTGCACGGCTTGGCTGATACTCGTACAACACAAACTGCTGCGGCGCATCCCGTCCTGTCCGGTACAGCCACATGTAGCTTTTGCTCTGGGCCTTCTTCCCGGGTTCGTTGAGCACCTGCAAGGTCGTTTCATCTGCGTGCAGGATGTCCTGCTTCAGCAGCTCAGCCTTCATCCGCTCATAGACCGGCTTGAGCCACAGAGCGCTTGCCTTTAGCAGCCAGTTGGACATGGTCTGCCGGGAGAGCGGCACCCCTGCCCGGTTGTACTCCTGCTCCTGCCGGTACAGGGGCGAGTACATCACGAACTTTTGCGTCATGATGTGGGCGATGGCCTCCGGGGTGGCAATGCTGCCCTTGATGACCGCCGGGTCTGTGGGCGCTGCCTTGATGGGGGTGGTGATGTCCTGCTCCTGACAGCGCCGGCAGGCATACTTGTGCACATGGGTCTCTTCCACCACGAACTTCGCCGGGATAATCTTCAGGCGCTTGGTCACTTCCTTGCCGATGTCATGCATTTGCCCCTGGCACTGGGGGCAGACGCATTCTTCGTCCGTCAAGATTTTGTGGATGACCTCGACCTCGATGTCCTCGGGCAGCTTTTCCTGGGTGGAACGCCGTGCCTTACGGGCATGGGCCTTGACGGCGATTGCCTCCACATCCGGCTCCAGCGCAACTTCCCTGGCCATGCACTCCGGCTCGTTGAACAGGTAGCTGAGCTGAACCATGCCCTCGTCCGCGGTCGTCTTCTCACTGGACGCACCGAAGCGCTGTTTCCGGGCCAGACGGATCTGTTCAATAAGCCAGCTATTCTCCTGTTGCAGGGCTGCAACCTGGGCTTGAGCGAACTTCAACACCTCATATTCCGCTCTGGAAATGGTGATGGTTTCCATGCCCATTCAGCCCTGTACTCCCTTGCTTTTCTTACCCTGATTATACCAAAAGCAGGCGAAAAAGTCACGAGGAAAATGCCGAAAAAGCATGGAATTACAAGGGGTTTTGGCACTTTGGCCGGCTATGAATAGACGATGTCTTTGACTGGCTGATGGGCATTGGGCTGGTGGATGCTCAACCCTTCCAGCAGCCACCGAAACTGCTGTGGGCTGAGGCTCAACACCTCCTCTTTGCTCCTGGGCCACTGGTATCTGCCGCGCTCCAGACGCTTGTACAGCAGGATGAAGCCGTCTGCATCCCAGTACAGGGCCTTGAAGCGGTCTGACCGGCGGCCACAGAACAGAAACATCGCGTTGGCAAAGGGATCCGGTTGAAAGCGGTTCTGTACGATGCTCACCAAGCCGTCGATACCCCGACGCAGGTCGGTGTACCCACAGGCGATGTAGACATGCTGAATCTTCGCAGGGTCAAACACACTACTTTACCGTGCGCAGTGCCAGCCGCAAAAGCTCCGGGTCGCAGCCTGGGTTTACTTCCAAGGTCCAGGTCTGACTGCGCAGAACGAGCGCGGGGGTTGCCGCAGGTTCCTGCCCTTCTGAAACAAGAGGCAGTGCGCAAGGAATGATAGCCGGGAGGGAAGCTTGATTTGAAGGTCCAGGAGATGCCAACCCTGTTTCGGGCTGGCTTTCCCGTTCTCGCTGTGCAGCCTCCCAGACCTTTCTCTGCCGGTAATAGTACGACTTCTCCGAGATGCTGTGCTCAGCACACCAGGCACGTACGGTCATGCCGCTGTTTCTGCAGTCGCAGACCATCTGCTGCCATTGCGACAGGTTCTTGTAATGATTGAGCTTGCTCAGCTCTGTTGTTGATGACATGTGCAACGCCCTCCCGCAACCAGGGGTTCTGCCCCCGGCACTCCAAAGAACTCATTAGAGCACTTGAGAGCTCTAAAGTGCACTTAAGTGCTCTCGAACCATTCCTGGATATGGGCAATTCTCACATGAGCCGCTGGCCAAGGGGAAGACGTGCGTGAGTTTTACGCTTACACAGCAACTCAAGAAAACTTAGCTAAACCAAATGTATCCGTCAAACAGCCGGGCTTCCGGCTTTACCGGCTTGGATGTAGTTGGGTACATACCATGGAATCAAAAGCTCCAAGGTGTTGAGGTTGTTCCGGATATCCCAGTTCGGCGCATTCTCGAAGATATACACAAGGTACCTGTACGGATCAAGGCCGTTTTCTTTCGCCGTTTCGATGATGCTGAACATAACGGCACTGGCTCTGCCCCCGCGCGGCGTGTTCGCGAACAGAAAGTTCTTGCGGCCAATCACAAAGGGCTTGATCCTGCGCTCAGCCCGATTGTTGCTAATCTCTAGCCTGCCGTCCATCAGGTATCGCTCCAGATATTTCTTTTGCGACAGCGCATAACGCTTCGCATCACCCACTGTGCTTTTGGGCCAAATAGCTGCTGAGGCAAGCCAGGCATGCAATTTTTCCTTATTATCCGTTTCCGCCCGCTTGACTTTTCATTAGTAGTCTCTATCTTCTTTATGCTTCCTTTTGATATCCTAATCTATAAGAAATCAATTCCGATACTTCTTTTGTACGAGGAAGTATTTCATCTTCTATTCGCTTCTCTGACAAATTCTCTGTCTTGTCAATGACACTAATTGCAGCAATTATTTGGTTGGTGTAGTCATAAAGAGGCACAGAGATACACTTATATCCCTCTTCACATTCTTCGTCATCAATCGCATACTGATGTTCTTTAACCCACTCCAATTCTTTTAGGAGCGCTTCTTTGTCGGTTATCGTCTTCTTAGCAATTGGTACCAGATCCAGCTGATTGATGATTGACATCCTCTTTTTCTTGCTGAAGGAACTCAACAAAACTTTACCAGAACCTGTGCAATAAATTGGCGCATCTTTTCCTATCCTTTTTAGTGAATGAATGCCATCATTGGGATTGTCAACAAAATCCAAATACATTAATCTCCCATCCTGTTCAACCACTAAGCAAGAAGCCACCTTTAGAGAATTTGAAAGTTCAATCAATATTGAACTAGAGTAGCTTCTGAGTGTAAAGCCAGATTTGATCATGTCCCCTAGCTTGCACACGCGCCAGGTTGCGCCGTATTCCCCTTGTGAATCATCACGGAACACATAGCCTTGATTGATCAATGTTTGAAGATAACGAACAACTGAAGCCAAAGGGATTTCCAAATCCTCAGATACCTTTGTTGCTCTGACAGGCATTCGATTGTTGACTACATATTCCAGAATGACCAAAACGCGCTCCGAAAGAGGCGTATTTTCAGATTTGGTTTTTCTTAGCATCAAAATGAAAACTCCTACTCAATATTCTAGTATGATAATAGAATAAAGCAATAAACTTTGTCAACATTCATGCTTAACACAACTATTATGTCAAAGAGCAGAACGGAAAAAGTACAACAGGAAATGTTTGAAGACTGTCATGGAATATGGAAACCCAAAATGGGCCCTTATACCTGCATATGGTTGTCAAAAAGAGACCCCATATCATGACCGCGCTGATCATCCAACAACGCGAAATTTTGGTTTCATATTTGAAAGTTATAGTCCAAATAAAAATGTTTAGTTGACAATTTGAATATCAATGTTAAAATAAGGGTAGCATTTTCATGAGTTAAGTTGTTTTATCACCTTTTACACGCACGAGCACAACTAGATGAACGTCCGTTTCTTTGAGACTTAAAAAAGGAGGTTGAGATAGGTATATTTAACAATCATCGAAAACTTAGGATGTTTCCCTAAAACTACCAAGCCATAGTTGTTGATGCTAAGAAAGAGAGTGTTGAAATGAAACCCATTGATTTGCAGAAGAAACTGAAAAACGGCGGCGTAAGCTATATGGTAGTTACGCCTTTCAAAGAAGATCAGACGGTTGATTACGATGGCTTTAAAGAAAACGTAAAGTTCTTAGTAGAAAAAGTAAAAAAATTCGGCTTTAACGATTGCACCATAACTCCCGCCGGCAGCAACGGGGAATTTGCTCACCTGACTGACGAGGAACACCGCAAGGTAATCATGACGTGTGTTGATGTCGTGGACAGGCAAATGACTGTTGTGGCCGGAACTGGAAGAGCCAGTTCCTATGCCTCCGTTCTTATGTCAAAGTATGCTGAAGAGATTGGCGCTGACGGCGTTCAGGTTATTCTTCCCTATTATTTCATTCCCACTGAGCAGGGCATGTATGATCATTATGCAAACATTGCTTCCAACGTTAACATTGGCATGATTGTTTACAACAACCCTGCGTTTACAGGGTCGTGGATCAAGCCCCCTTTGATGAAAAGAATGATTGAGGGCTTTGGTGCCAATGGAAAAATCGCAGGTGTAAAAGAAAACACCCCGCATTTAATGCTATTTAATGCAATGTCAAAAATGCTGAGCAAAACGGAAGTTGCTCTCCACAGTGGTTTTGGGGAGCAGTGGTATGCTTATCAGTTTCCATGGGGTGCAAACGGGTTGGCTACGCCTTTTGGCAACTTCTTTCCAGAGTATCCAATGGAGATCTATAAAGCTGCTAAAGAGTTTGATTTTGATAAAATCAGAAACTGGCTAAATAAAATGGAGCCTTACTATGCCTTTGTAGGGAGGTGTACCGCGGCCAGAATGGATACTGGCATCCTACCTAAGCCCGGCGGATCAATTTATGGTGAAGGGAATATTCGCTTCGCCGTTGTAAAAGCTGCCATGAATCTCATGGGATTGCACGGCGGCAGAATGCGTCTACCTATTGAAGATATCAATCAGAAAGAGAAGGATGAACTAAAAGAGATCTTGCAGCAATTGAAGTTGGTCTAACGTCAACACGAGATTAAAATATATTAGTAAAAGGAGAAATCCAATGAAAAACAATAAGGTTAGCAAGATGTTGAGCTTGATTCTTGGCCTATTCCTTGCTTTAAGCATATTTGTGCCATCATACGCTCAAGCCGATTGGCCTACCAAGCCGATCACAATCGTTGTTGCATATACTGCAGGCGGAACAGCTGATACCGCAAACCGAACACTGGCTAAAGAAATGTCTGAATATCTGAAACAAGATTTTAGCATCATTAATGTCACTGGGGGATCTGGTTCAATTGCCGGTTTACAGGTATTCAATGCTCCTTCTGACGGATACACGCTACTGGGGGCGGTTGCACACTCCACATCAGCATGGCGCCTGCTCGATTACGCGGATATTGGATGGGAAGACTTCTATGGCTTTCATGCCGCCACCGCGCCCTATATCCTGTTTGTGGATAACGATTCCAAATTTGATACGGCTGAGGATTTGTTTGAAGCAATAAAATCAACCTCCAATATGAAATGGGGACATGCTGGAATGGGTTCGATCAATCATCTGACTGGCGAGCAGATGCTTAAGACCTTGGGACTTGAAGCGCTGGCACTGCCCTATGGTGGTGGCAGGGATGCAGCAACCAAGGTCATGGCAGGCGAGGTCGATTTTTCCTGGTGTGGTGCAAGTGATGTCATGGACTTGGCAGTTGCAGGGGAGATCAAGGTTTTAGGCGTATGCGATGAAAACCCCATGGTCATCCTTTCGAAGAATGGCGAATATGAAGCAGCTTCATTGACAGCGATCTATCCAGATCTAAAGTCCCTTGAGAACCTGTTGTATTGGGGCTTCCACGTCAAGCGCGATACTCCACCAGAGATTGTAGCGAAGTTACGGGATGCCTTTGAGTATGCAATAAATACTGATTCTTGGAAACAGTATTGCGAGACAATGAACCTTAAACCTGTTGACATGGTGGGTGAAGCAGATGATGAGATGCGCGCTAAGCTAGAATCCATTTACAACTGGGGTTTGTTTGACCTTGGCATGGGAGCAGAAGGAAAATCTCCGGAGGATTTCGGTATCCTTCGCCCTGATGCATTCGTTTATCCGCCAAATGAAAGCATCAAAAACATTAAACCTTGGCCTTAATTTAGATAAACTGCCTATGAGGCTGCTTCAAGGGGGCTTTGATTTGCCGATTGGAGCAGCCTCTGGCCTAAAGGAGGCGTGTAAAATATGACCAAAAGAAAAGAAAGAATCGAAGGAGCAATTGTGCTTGCTCTGGGTGTGGTTTTTCTGATATTGGCTCTCATGATTCGAAACAACCCTATTAAGTTGAAGGGGTGGGTCAATATCGTGGCGCAAGCAAAGTTTCTTCCATCAGTCATTGCTGTTGTTGTGATTGTTCTTGGCGTCAAAATGTTGATAGATGCATTTAGAAAGCCAGCAGTGAGTGCTGATCAAGTATCGAAAGTTAAACAAATAGAGATAGAAGGGGTAGTTGATAACAACCCAGAGGACAAAAGCACATCACAATTCGAGCCGAATGCTTGGATTACAGTGCTCATCATCATCGGTTATTTTGCTCTTCTTCCGCTTGTGGGCTTTAGAATTGCGACTGCGTTGTTTATCCCGTGCATATTGCTGTTTTTGAATCTGAAAAATAACAAACTCATCATAATCATTTCGGTGTCAGCAATCTTCTATGTTGCTACCATGTTCGTAACTCCGCTTGTTTTAGGATTGCGAATTAACTAATTGAATCGCAGCAACTAGTGAGGTAAAAGATATGGCTGAATTTTTTAGCGAATGGGCGTATGTTCCAGTGGTTTTGGCACAGGTGTTTTCGTCTCCAATGGTGCTGGTTTATCTGCTCATTGGACTTGTCCTTGGTTATACTGTTGGCGTTATTCCGGGGTTAGGCCCCACCATGGGGATGGCTTTGCTCTTAGGCATTGTTTTCAAACTTGTCCCGCTTGAAGGAATGGCTTTGTTAATTGGTGTGATGGTTGCTTCCCTTAGCTCTGGAGGAATTACGGCCTCTTTAGTTAATATCCCTGGGACTTCAGCCGCCGCTGCCACAACGCTTGATGGCTATCCCATGACAAAACAGGGGAAAGGTCGGGATGCTGCGGGGCTTTCTTACATGTCTTCGGTTATTGGCAGTATATTGGGAACGATCTTCATTTTTCTGATTCAACCCTTTGTCGCCAGCATAGCATTAAAGTTTGGTGACTGGGAAGTCTTCCTGTTTTGCCTGTTCGGTGTCCTCATCTGTGGCTCTCTTGCGGGAGATAAGCCCATCAAGGGGTGGATTGCTGCGGCCGCTGGCTTCTTCCTTGCCATGACGGGAGCAGACTCTGTGCAGTCTGTTGTCCGTTATACCTTCGGCAGGACGGAGCTGTTGTCTGGATATGACACTGTGGTTGCGATGATTGGCCTGTTTGGGATGAGTGAAGTTTTTTATGTGCTTATCAAAAAAGAAAAAAAGATGGAGTATAAACAAGAACAGGGCTTCCCTAGAATCAGGCTTGATATTCTTGCAAAAAACAAACTCAACATCATGAGGTCCACTTTGGTGGGATTATGGGTCGGCTTTATCCCTGGTGTAGGTGAGTCGGCAGCGTGCTGGCTCTCATACGATGTGGCTAAGAGATCCTCCAAAACTAAAGAACAATTTGGAAAGGGAAATCCAGAAGGGGTTATTGCTGCTGAAACAGCGAACAACGCAAGCTCAGTCGGCGCACTTATCCCAGCGCTTGCATTGGGTGTTCCTGGAAGCGCTACCGCGGCAATTTTTATCGCAGCTTTGTTTATGATGAATCATCGTCCGGGCCCCACGCTGATGCTTGATTCGCCGGGAATTCTAGCTCAGATTTGTGTGCTGTTTTTATTAGGAGCAATTCTCATGATTGGGATCGGTTATGTGCTGACCCGTTATGTAATCCGCTTTCTTACCATTCCCAACAAATATCTCATGCCGATTGTGACTGTGTTCTGCGCTTTAGGTGCATATGGTTCGACTTATACCTGGTCAAGCGTAATTTTTGTGCTGCTTTTCGGGCTCATCGGGGCAGTTATGAAATTGTACCAGTATCCGATAGCTCCAATGGTGCTTGGTCTTTTGGTGGGAAATATTGCCGATTCGAGTTTAAGGCGCGCACTTATGCAATATTCACATAACCCGCTGGAAATGGTAACACGACCGTTTGGCATAGCTGTCATTGTGGTGCTGGTCATTATGTTCATTCTTGGGGTCAAGACCAACATTACACAAGAAGACGTTGAAAAAGAGATTGAGGAATGACACCTTCACAAAGCCTTGTCACTTTATAGAGAAGGGATCGAGCAATGGTGCATAGCGCCTGCTGAAAAGGAAAAGATGCGAGTTAATTTACATGAATGGGAATCTAAATGCCAGCGCTATTTCATGAAAGTAGCTAACGTTGATGAAAACAAAGCAAATTCTGTGGTTGGTGCTGCAATTACCGCAGATTCCCGGGGCGTTTCGTCACACGGTGTTATTAGACTGCCTGCATATGCCGAGCGAATCAAGAAGGGTTTGATAGATAAGTATTCTGAACCTTTCATTGAAATGGAAAAAGATTCTTTGCTGAAGATAAACGCGAATAATGGACTGGGTCAGTATACCACTCAATGGACATCGCAATTAATGATTCAAAAAACAAAAGAGCATGGCATATGTACCTCTTTAATCTCAAACTCCAACCATATTGGCATACTAAGTTACTATGCTTTGATGGCCGCCCAAAATGGGCTCATCGCTTACATCATGTGCAACACCTCTCCCCTGGTTGTTCCTTATGGCGGTGCAAAGGCAGCGATTGGCACCAATCCTTTATGCTGGGCTATCCCTGGCAAAGATTTCCCTATCGTACTCGATATGGCTATATCGCCTGCAAAGGGAAAAGTCAGAAATATGCTTTCAATGAATCAACCGGTTCCTGAAGGATGGGCACTTGATAAGCATGGCAACCCCACCACAGACGCCAAAGAGGCCATGGAAGGGGCCATGCTCCCCATAGCAGGGCCAAAGGGTTATGGTTTAGGAATCATTGTGGAATGCATGGCCGCTATCTTATCCGGTGCAAACTATGGGCTTGATGTAACACAACCCTTTGATGATATGGAGCACTCCCCTGATTTAGGTGTTTTCATGATGTTTCTTGATGTGGATCAAATCCTGCCATTCGATCATTTTGTAGGCCGGATTGAGCGATATAAGACCATGGTGAGATCCGTTGAGAGACAAAAAAACATTGAAGAAATATTCTTGCCTGGAGAAATTGAGCATCGAAAAGCTGTGGAAGCAAATCTTAATGGCATAGAGGTTGATAGTGAATTATACAATCTTATCTCAAAAAGCATAGCATAGGAATGGAGCTTTTAGATGTTTAGAGTATACTTGCCGCAAGACATTCCTGAGATTGGAAAAGAAATATTAAGAAGAAACAATGTGTTTTTTCACATCGCTGAATACAGCGATGAAGAAACAACAGCAAGAAATATCGCTGATTATGATGCGATTATTGTCAGAACGGCACCAATCAGCGAGCATGTGATAAGAAAAGCTGAAAACTTAAAGATTATTTCGAAACAAGGCGTAGGACTGGACAACGTCAACCTTGATGCGTGCAAAAAAAGAAAAATATGGGTGACTATTGCTAAAGGGGCAAATACTGTCAGTGTTGCTGAACACGCAGTGATGCTGATGCTGGCACTAATCAAGAAAACACATCAAAGCGATCAGGCTATCAGGGATGGGAAGTGGGCTTTGAGGCATCAACTCCCCTCATATGAAATGAACGGGAAAACTGTTGCGCTTTTCGGAACAGGGGCCATAGGACAGCGTGTGGCTGCCATCTGTCATGAGGGATTTCAAATGCGTGTTATTGGATATGACCCGTTTCCTCCCATAAATTTGCCATCGTATATTGAGATGGTGGATTTCTCCGATGAACTGTTTAAGCGGGCAGATATCCTTTCCCTCCACTGCCCTCTAACCCCTAAAACACAGCATCTAATCAATCGAAAAACCCTTGGCTTAATGAAGCGTAGCGCACTGATTGTGAATACCTCCAGAGGTGAGGTAATAAATGAGAGCGACTTATATAACGCGCTTGTTCATCGACAAATCAGCGGGGCGGGACTGGATGTTTTTGAGGCGGAGCCACCCGATAAGACAAACCCTTTGTTAGAGTTGAAGAACTGCGTTTTTTCTCCACATTTTGCTGCTCTAACAAAAGAAGCAACCGAAAGGATGGCTATTTGTGCGGCTGACGCTGTTGTTTCAGTAAAACATGGAAATCAACCCGATTTTCCTGTGGTGCTTGGGCAATAATCCCTGGAACTTCTTAAGTTTCAATCAAATTTTTTAGTGAGGTATATGAAATGAAAACTGTCGAAAGAAAACAATTCTGCATCTATGGTGAGTGGCGTGATTCGAAAACAGAAAAATGGCTGCCGGTAACTGATGCAAGCACTGGTGAGTTATTGGCGGAAGTGCCTTGTTGCACGGAAGATGAGGTTTTGGAGGCAATAAAATCCGCTGATGAGGCTTTTGAAGAATGGTCTCAACTATCCTTAGCTAGACGTACACAAATGCTGTTTTCCTGGAGAAACATTTTGAATGATCACATTGACGAACTCACCCTATTGTGCTCTAAGGAGCTTGGAAAGAATTTGAATGAAGCAAGAGGAGATGTGCTTAAAGCCATCGAGCCAACCGAATTTGCATGTGGATTGCCATACTTGACGCAAGGAAGCTCATCATTACAGGTTACAACTGGTTTTGACACGGCAACATACCGTGTTCCACTTGGTGTTGTTGGTGGCATCATTCCTTTTAATTTCCCAGCAATGATTCCTTGGGGATGGGTTGTGCCTTTAGCTATTGCCACAGGGAACACTGTGGTTCTGAAAGCTTCCAGCTTGACCCCCTTAACATCCATGAGAATACTGGAACTGTTCTACGAAAAAGGTAAGTTTCCCGCCGGTGTTGTGAATCTCATAACCAGCAGCCGCAAGGAGTCCGAATTGTTGCTGACCGATCCCCGAGTCAAAGCCATTAGCTTTGTTGGATCAACCCCTGTGGGTAAACACATTTACTCCACCGCAGCTGCACACGGGAAACGCGTCCAAGCGCAATGTGAAGCTAAAAATCATGCTCTGGTGTTGCAGGATTGTGATTTAGAAAGCACTGTCAATGCCATTATTAACTCGACTTATGGCTGTGCTGGCATGCGTTGCATGGCGTTGCCGGCGATTGTTGTTCAAGAAAGTATCGCTGATAAGTTTGTCGCTTTACTGAAAGAAAAAGCAGAAAAGATGGTTATTGGTTGTGCTTATGATGAAAAGACAGACTTGGGGCCTCTGGTAAGCGCCGAACATAAAAAATTCGTTTGTGACTGGATTCAAAAAGGCGTGGAAGAGGGCGCTGAATTAATTCTTGACGGAAGAGAGTGTGTGGTGAAAGGGTTTGAGAACGGATTCTTTGTTGGTCCTACCATTTTTGATCATGTAAAACCAGGAATGGAAATTGGCGATAAAGAGATATTTGGACCCGTTACATCGATTAAACGTGTATTAGATTTTGACGAAGGAATTACTGTTATGAACGCTAACCCTTTTGCAAATGGCAGTGCGATTTTTACACAAAATGGATATTACGCACGGCAATTCGAGTTATTGACCGATGCTGGAATGGTAGGAATCAATGTGGGAATACCCGTTCCAACAGCATACTTCCCGTTCTCTGGTAATAAGGATTCCTTCTTCGGAGATCAGCATGTTTTGGGTTTAGATGGTGTTCGTTTCTTTACAAGAGCCAAAACCGTTACCAAACACTGGTATGATGAGCATTCCAGGAAAAAAACAATTGACACTTGGGAAGGGACTGTAGAGAGAAATTAAGTGATTGCCATTTTAAAAATGTGTGTGAATAATATCAACACATTTATTGAATTTACTATATTATTCGAAAGTATAATTAGTGTCTCCTGAATAACCAACAATTCAGACACACAGGCACGCCAACGG
>ENA-UOOM01002694-UOOM01002694.1-fermentation-metagenome-genome-assembly--contig:-NODE-2694-length-14117-cov-88.908975_pt1 | contig 14117 bp, 11 predicted proteins | sample MGYA00245781_ERZ724031 | MGnify/ENA primary metagenome ERZ724031 (study PRJEB28704, sample SAMN03018317) | fermentation metagenome | biome: anthropogenic terrestrial biome; feature: soil... | reverse complement strand
AATTTGTCATTGCGAGCGAAGCGAAGCAATCTGCAGTTTTTCTTTTTGCTTGTACACAAGACAAGAAAATAAAGGCAGACTGCCGCGCCCTCTTGTTGTGATTCAATGGCTCCTGCCATTCCAGTAACGGGGGCTCGCAGTGACGCATCTGTAATTTGTCATTGCGAGCGAAGCGAAGCAATCCGCAGTTTTTTTTTACTTGTACCCAAAACAAGAGAATAAAAGCAGGCTGCCACGCCCCCTTGTTGGCATTCAAAAGCTCCAGCCATTCGTGTAACGGCGACTCGCCGTGACGGATCTGTAATCTGTGATTGCGAGCGAAGCGAAGCAATCCGCAGTTTATCTTTTTGCTTGTACCCAAGGCAAGAGAATAAAGGCAAACGCAGTACCGCTCATTCCACCCCCTCTTCAGAGGGGGGCAGGGGGGTGAGAGAATTACAAGATGAAGGCAAGAGTCTGGTCATTGCGAGCGAAGCGAAGCAATCTGCAGTTTTTCTTTTTGCTTGTACACAAGACAAGAAAATAAAGGCAGACTGCCGCGCCCTCTTGTTGTGATTCAATGGCTCCTGCCATTCCAGTAACGGGGGCTCGCAGTGACGCATCTGTAATTTGTCATTGCGAGCGAAGCGAAGCAATCCGCAGTTTTTTTTTTACTTGTACCCAAAACAAGAGAATAAAGGCAGACTGCCGCGCCCCCTCGTCGTTATTCAAAGGCTCCTGCCATTCGTCTGACGGGGGCTCGCAGTGACGCATCTGTAATTTGTCATTGCGAGCGAAGCGAAGCAATCTGCAGTTTTTCTTTTTGCTTGTACACAAGACAAGAAAATAAAGGCAGACTGCCGCGCCCTCTTGTTGTGATTCAATGGCTCCTGCCATTCCAGTAACGGGGGCTCGCAGTGACGGAGATGAGATTTACAATTTCAAAGTTCCCCGCTCCCCGCTCCCCTCACCCCCTTTAATTCCCCCTCTAAAGAGGGGGTCGTGGTTCCACCCCCGCTCCCGGTTCCCTGTTTCCTGTCATCCTGAACGAAGTGACACAAAGTGTACTTCGTAAGGATCTTGCCGTTTCATTCCAGCGACTGTTCTATCCAAAGTTCAGATTCTTCGCAAAAGAGGCTCAAAACGACAGTCTGTTTGTCGAGCAGCTTCCCTTTCCCCGCTCCCTGTTTCCATCTTCCTGGCAATTAAAATTCCAAACAGGTAGATCCCATTACACCCGGAAATTGGAAATCAGAATGTAAATTGTCTACTGCCGGGAGGAACAACGAAAACCAACATTGTCGTTCGAGCTCGCCGGATTTTTGTTGCTCCGGTCGAAGGCACGGATGCTCTTAAAGTAATAGTACCAACTGCCACCACGCAAAACCTTGGTCTCACCACTTGCCGCCCCGGTCGGGTTTTTCGTCTCATTTGGGTCATACTCTCCATACCAATCACTAACCCACTCCCACAGATTGCCTGCCATGTCCAGCGTTCCATGCGGGCTGGCTCCATCTGGATAACTTCCCACCGCGTTAGTATCCCCAACACAATAAACGTTACTATAAAAATTCGCCCGGCTGCAATTGGCTTCTCCATCACCCCAGGGGTAGGTTCTGCCGTCCGATCCCCGCGCCGCTTTCTCCCACTGCGCTTCGGTTGGCAGCTCCCCTCCCGTCCACTCGCAGTAAACACTCGCATCGTTCCAACTCACATACATCACCGGGAAATCATCATATTCCGGATTACCATAATAGCCCTTTCGGGTCCGCGATATTGTCAATCTCGGTTCGCTGCAGGCGCCAGCAGCCACACACAGCGCGTATTGGGCATTGCTGACCTCATATTTGTCAATCCAAAACCCATCCAGGAATACCTGGCGCACTGGTTCTTCATCACCACCCCCACCATCGCTGCCCATTTCAAAATCCCCCTCCGGCACATAGACCATCTCCATCCCATCCTGCTGTCTTATCCGGGTGATACCTTTATCTGTAGTTACGGTCGGCAGATCGGAAAGCCGCAGGATCAAAAACAGTGTCAAACCTATCAACAAAACCAAACCAATGTAAACAAGCGGCTTGTTTTGCAGAGAAACAATCATTTCCTTCCAATCCCACCGAGCGGGTTTTCGTGCGCTGGTTTGTGGTTTCGCAGAATGGGAACGACTGGATCTTATCTCACTGCTGGCGCGGGCTGTTTGAACAGGAGGTATCTGATGCTGGGGTCTACTCTGCACTGGAGGGAATGGGACCGGGCTCGGTTTCTCCTCAGCCTTCTGAAGTCGGGTGATGAATTCCGCGACACTCCCAAAGCGCTTTTCGGGTTTCTTTTCCAATGCCTGCTCAATCACCAGCTTCCATTCCCCTGCCAATCCTTCCGGCAGCTGCAGCGGTTCGAAATGCCTGAACATCACTTCGGGCGTGGTTTCGCCATCAAAAAATGGCTTACCTGTCAGCATCTCGATCAAAATGCATGCCAGGCTGTAGACATCCGTCGAAGCGCTCGCCCCTTTCCCAAGCCAGATCTCCGGCGCCATGTACGTCGGCGTGCCCACCAACCCGCCCGAGGTGCTCATCGAGGAGCTGCTTTCGCTGTGCAGCAGCTTGGCAAAGCCCATATCACTCACCCGCGCCTTGTCTTCTTTGTCAAAAAGGATATTGCCTGGTTTGAGATCCCGGTGGATCACGCCTTTTCTGTGTGCGTAGGATAATCCTGCTCCGATCTGCTCCAGAATCTCCAGCGCTCTTTCCTTGCTCAGCGAGCCTTCTCTTTTTAACAGGTCTTTCAGCGAGCCGCGAGGCATATAACCCATGACAATGTAATAACGCCCCTTGCTCTCACCAAAATCGTAAACTGGAACCAGGTTGGAATGGTCGAGATTGGCTGCGATTTGCGCTTCCTGCTTAAAACGAGCCAGAAAGCTGGGATCATTGACCAAATTGGGATGTAAAATCTTGATCGCCACCAGTCGGTTGAGGGCTTTGTCGCGCGCATTATAAACGACACCAAAACCACCCCGACCGAGTTCATCCAGAATCTCAAACTTCCCCAACTGCATAATTCCCCACCCTTTTCAATGGTCTCAACAAATAAATGAGTAACTGATCTGCCAAACTGCGAAACCTTTCCCCTATTATACCGAAGAAAACTGTGAAATTGGGATTGTTTCCCCTTTCAAGCTGAATTGTTACCCGAAAGCGGCAGCGGTTTTCTGTTGGCTTTTACGCTTTGTAAGCCACGGTTTTTGCTTGCTTCAAATTCGAAGGCTGCATCGCAGAAGAGGTTCGAAATACAGGGAACAGGGAGCAGGGAATAGGGACTGGGTTTTGTCATCCTGAGCCTTTTTTGCGAAGGATCTTGTCAATCGGAGGGTAAGGTCCTTACAAAGTTCACTATGTGTCACTTCGTTGAGGATGACAGATAGTTTGTCATCCTGAGCCTCTTTTGCGAAGGATCTTGTCAATCGGAGGGTAAGGTCCTTATGAATTACATTTACGAAGTGCTTGTCCCGTTCCGGCGAAGCCATCTTCTCGTAGGGAACGTGGCTCGTCCCGTTCCGGCGAAGCCATCTTTTCGTATGGAACTTGCACCGCGCGTTCCGGCGAAGCCGTGTATTGAGGGGGTTGTGACACTGGTGTGACGGCGATGTTACTCCCCCTCAATCCGCCGACCACAACGACCACACACAACGGCGGATTGGAGGTGCGATACACTCTTGTGAATGGAAATATCCGGCACCTGCAATACCGACTTCGTTGGTACAAACGTCTCGCCCTACGGCTGTTCGCGGGACGGCGTGGGAGCCGTCCCCTACACCACCAAAAAAACATATTTTTCCATATTGAGAATTGCTTGTACCAACAGCCTGTGATGATTGGCATGCAAATACCTGCTCCCGATACAACGTAAAATCCTGACTTTGAATGCTTGATTTTCACCCCGGAATATGGTATTATCTTGTCGTTAGTTAGTTCAATACTTTTCAAGTCGAAAAGTGGACAGGAAGTCCACTTTTTTGTTAGAACTGCGATTGTGTTTATTAGTTGGAGAAAGAAAGCGATGAAAAGCGAATTTACGTTAGCCTTCAATGAAGTTCTGGAAGAAAAAGGGCTGCCAAGGGATGTTATCCTCGCGGCGCTTGAATCTGCCATGGTATCTGCCTATCGTAAGACTGTTGGGTCCTCTGCTGCCCAGGAAGTCAAAGTCGAACTCGACTTTGAAAGCGGCAACGTCAGCGTTTTCGCTGAAAAAGAGGTTACCGATGATATTTACGACGATCGAACCGAAGTCCTGCTCGAGGAGGCTCGCAAAACCTATCCCGATGCCCAGCTGGGTGATCTGGTCATGGTCGAATCGACGCCAAAAGACTTTGGTCGAATCGCCGCGCAAACTGCCCGTCAGGCGATTCAGCAGCGCATTCGCGACGCTGAAAAGCAGCGCCAGTTTGAGCACTTCAGCAAGCAGGTAGGCGAGATCACCAGCGGTATCGTCCAGGCGGTCAATTCCCGCCAGGCTACAATTGGTCTCGATCTCAAGGCTGAAGGCACCATGCTGCGCAAAGACATGATCCCCAATGAGCGCTTTCGAATTCACGATCGCATCCGTTCCTACATTGTCGAAGTGACCGATTCCCCAAAGGGACTGCAGATAATCCTTTCACGCGGGCACCGCAATTTCTTACGCCGTCTGCTTGAAAACGAAGTGCCCGAGATTTATCACGGGATTGTCGAGATCCGTTCAATCGCTCGTGAGCCCGGTCAGCGTGCCAAAGTAGCTGTTTCGGCAACTCAACAGGGAATTGACCCTGTGGGAGCTTGTGTCGGGCAGCGCGGTGTGCGTATTCAAGCGATTGTACGCGAATTGCATGACGAAAAAATCGACGTGATCGAGTGGAGTCCTGATGCCGCTGTTTACATCAGCAAAGCCATCAGCCCGGCGCGGGTATCCGGTGTTTACCTGAATCCTTCCATTTATGATCATAAAACCGCTACAGTAGTGGTCCCGGAAGATCAGCTCAGCCTGGCAATTGGACGGGAGGGGCAAAACGCGCGCCTGGCTGCCAAACTGACCGGCTGGCGCATTGACATCATGAGTGTATCCGAAGCAGCCGCCAAAGCGCTGATTAAACTGCGCGAAGACCCATCACTGTCAGAATTGGCTGAGGCTGAAGCAGGGACTATGGCTCGCGTCGAAGAACTGCTCCAGGCGAAATCTGAAGGGCGCGTCCTCAGCATGGATGACAGCACTCTGATTGCTCGCTTTGTCGACCGCGTGGAACGCCGTGGTGAAGCCGACCGTAAAGAAGAGGTCGACGCCCACATGGCAGAACTCAAGGAAATTAAGGACAGCATCGATTCCCGCGCATTTGAGATAAGCGTTTACGACATCCCTGGCATCAAGGAACATATCCAGGTGATTTTGCAGGAAAATGGCATCGAAACCCTCGGCGACCTGATTTTCACAACGATTACAGATTCTGACGCCATCCTGGCATTTAACGGGGTTGGACCGAAAAACCACGAGGAAATCCTCGATGCGGTCAGAGCTTACAAATTCCCTCCGTTAGAGATCGAAGAAGTCGATGAGCCGGTCGAAGAGATTAGCGAACTTGTAGAAGTGCAACCGGTGGAAGAAGAATTGCTCGAAGAAGACGCAGCGGTTGAAGAAGTTGAAGAAGTGCCTGCAGTCGAGGCAACCGAACAATCTCCGGAAGGTGAAACTGAAGAAACCGGTGAAGAAACGAGTTTCGAAGAGCTCTTCAAGCTGGATTCAATGCGCAGAGAAAAGGGCACAGAAGAAGATGAAGAATACCGCCAGATGATGCCAGACAAGAAAAAGAAGGGTAAGAAACGGCGCGGATTCACAGTAGAATATGACCCCGATCAGGATACCGATGTGGTTCGCTATCAGCACCGCAAGGCGGAAGACGATTGGGAAAATTGGTAAAAGCGGTTTGCACTATCAAAAAACAATGCAAATAGTGCAAAAACTGCAAAAACTCCGGTGAAAATCCGGAATACAACATTTAGCTTTTGAGAGAAAGCAAAAAAGGTGGCAGAAAAAAAGAAACCCAAACCCAGGCACGTCCCCCGGCGCACATGCGTTGGCTGCCGCGAAGTATTGCCCAAGCGCGGCTTGATTCGCATCGTTCGCAGCCCGGAGGGCGTCAAAATTGACCTGAGCGGAAAGCTTCCCGGTCGCGGCGCATATTTGCACGATCAGAAGAGCTGCTGGCTCAAAGGGTTAAAAGGACCATTGGCAAAAGCTTTACGGGTTGCCATTCCAGAGCAAGACCAAGCCATGTTGCACGAGTTTATACAAGGGCTGCCTGATGCAGAAACGCAAACGGCAGTCCCCGATAACAAGGACAGCATGATGGCTTAATGTCTTTTTGACAGTTTTGCTTTTGAATACCAATGCCTGAAGCAGTGGGGTTGCTTGATATAAAAACGGAGGTATTAATGAGCAAAAAAGAAGAAAAGATTATCCAACTTCCTTACAGCATCACAGTGCGGGACCTGGCGGCTTTGTTAAACAACAGCGCGGTCACGGTTATTAAAATACTGATGTCGAACGGCGTCATGGCAAGCATTAATCAGACCATCGATTTCGACTCTGCCGCGGTAGTTGCTACTGAGCTTGGTTTTGAACCTCAGCTTGAGCAGGAAGATGAAGTTGAAGAGGATATTGGTGAAATGCCCCTGTGGCGGCAGGTTATTTTGAAAGAATCCCCGGAAAAACTCGCCCCTCGTCCTCCGGTGATCACGATACTCGGGCATGTTGATCATGGGAAAACCACACTGCTTGACGCGTTTCGTAATACAAACGTGGCTGGCGGCGAAGCTGGCGGCATCACCCAACATATTGGTGCATACCAAATCAACCACAACAACCGCTTGATCACTTTCCTGGATACCCCGGGACATGCAGCTTTTTCATCCATGCGGGCAAGAGGCGCGCAGGGCGCTGACATTGTTGTATTGGTGGTTGCCGCGGATGATGGCGTACAGCCGCAGACGCGCGAAGCCGCCAACCATGCAAAAGCAGCCCAGGTGCCGATCATTGTCGCTTTGAACAAGGTCGACAAAGTCGATGCCAACCTCGATAGGGTCAAACGGCAACTCTCCGATATCGGTCTGCAGCCTGACGAGTGGGAAGGCGACACTTTCGTGATGCCCGTCTCCGCGAAAGATCGCACTGGTCTTGAAGACCTGCTGGAAACAATTTTGCTGGTTGCTGACAACATAACCATCAAAGCCAACCCCAGGGGAAGCTGTATTGGAACTGTAGTTGAGGCGCAGCTGGATAAAGCCCGCGGTCCATTAGCTACTTTATTAGTTCAGAATGGCACTCTGAAAGTTGGCGATGTGGTAGTCGCAGGCGAAGGCACAGGCAAGGTGAAAGCGATGTTCGACCAGCGCGGTAAAAGAGTGAGCAAAGCCGGACCAAGCACCCCGGTTGTGGTTATGGGCTTGAACGCCCTACCGGAAGCCGGCGACCTGTTCCAGGTGGTTGGCAGTGATCGCGAAGGTCGGACAATGGTTGCAGAACGCAAAGCCGAACGAGAAGCCAAGAAACATGTAAAACGAGCCACGCTTGAAGAACTGTTCAAACGATATAAATCCGGTGAGGCAAAAGAACTGCGCCTGATTTTGAAAGCCGATGTCCAGGGCTCCCTTGAACCGATCATAAACGAGCTTAACAAGCTCAGTGACGCCCAAAAAGAGATCTCGATCAAGTTATTACACGCAGAAGCTGGCACCATCACTGAAAGCGACATTATGCTGGCGGCAGCGTCAAACGCGGTTGTGATGGGCTTTGATGTCAATATCGACCAAGGCGCGCGCAGGCTGGCAGATACCGAAGGGGTTTCAATCCGGCTTTATAAAATCATCTATCGGCTGGTTGAGGATGTCGAAAAAGCCCTGAGCGGTTTGCTTGAACCCGAAATGGTGGAACGTATTATCGGCAAAGCAGCGATTTTGGCGACCTTCAAGGTTTCCAAAGGCGGAACAGCTGCCGGGTGTCGTGTGCTTAGTGGCGAATTAAGACGAAATGCCGCCGTGCGGGTTATGCGCAATGGCGAGGAAATTATCAAGACAGATATCTCTTCGCTGCGGCGCGAAAAGGACGATGTGCGCGAAGTACGCGAAGGGATGGAATGCGGGATTACCCTGAGGAATTTCGAAGATTTCGAAGTCGGAGATATCCTGGAATGTTATGTTGTAGAAAAGTTTGGCGGATAGTTAAATCCGTGGTGAGGAGAAAAGATGCCTTCCCCTTTAAGAATGAAACGAATCAATGACAGGATCAAGGAGGTCTTGTCACTGGTGTTATTGGCAAAAATTGAAGACCCGCGCCTCTCAGGTGTGGTCGTGACGGATGTAAGAGTGGATCGTGAACTGGACTATGCCAGCATTTACGTTTCTGCCATGGAAGGGCGCTCCCGTGCCGATGAAGCCCTGGATGCCCTTGTGCATGCGTCAGGATATTTGCGCTATGAAATTTCACAGGAAGTTGACCTGCGTGTAACCCCCAGGCTGCGATTTTTCTGGGACCCCACACCCGAGAAAGCAGCCCGGATCGATTCACTGCTGATGGAATGGCAAAATGAAAGCCAGCCTGAAGACCTGGACAACGAAGACGACGACCTTGATCTTCTGAGTGATCAGGATAACCTGGACAATCTGAACGAGGAGGATTTCTAAAGACCATGCGAACAGAACCAACAATTCACCAGAGAATCAGAAATGAGATCGACTCGGCACACCATTTCGTAATAACGTCGCATATCCGTCCGGATGGCGACGCGATCGGCAGTATGCTGGGCTTTGCCAATGCGCTGAAGGCTGCCGGCAAGCAGGTCGATTGCGTATTACAGGATCAGGTCACTGAGCGCTACTGGTTTTTGCCAGGAGCGAGGGAGGTGGGGAATTCGCTGCCGGATGCGTATGATTACCTGGTAGTCGTCGACAGCGCGGACAGCCGTCGCGTGGGCACAATTTTGGATGGAGATATCAAACCAGACCTGGTCATCGATCACCACAAGACGCATATCGACTTTGGGGTTATCGATTACGTTGAACCAGAGACCGAAGCAACCGCTCTGCTTCTCGTGGAAAGGCTGCCCGAATGGGGGCTCGAAGTAACCATGGATGCAGCAGTGTGTTTGATGACCGGCATTTTAACAGACACACTTGGCTTCCGAACCAACAACACCACGCCCCGGGCACTGCGCACAGCGGCAGACCTGATCGAAAAAGGTGTCGACCTGGTCCAGGTTTACAATCAGACCCTGCTCATGCGCACCCTGCCGGAGATCCGCTATTGGGGACTGGGTTTGACAAAACTCGAATTTTTTGACGGGGTATTGACAACAACCCTCTCACTTGATGATAGAATAGTTGCAGGTTACCCTGATAACGATGATGCAGATTTGATCAACATTTTAACAACTGTACCTGACGCTCTTGTCTCCGTGCTTTTTATCGAACAAGAGCACAATAGTGTCAAGGTGAGTTGGCGGTCGGTCAAAGGGATTGATGTGTCAGAGATAGCAAGTAGATTTGGCGGAGGCGGACACGAATCTGCAGCTGGAGCTGATATTCCGGGAAAGCTGGAAGAAATCAAAGATGCCGTCCTTACCGCGACAATAAATACAGTCCAAAATCAAAAGGGCTGAACAGAGGTTGTATGGAACACATGAATACTGATCACGAGAAGTTTATTAATAAAGTCTCAGGAGTTTTGGTTGTGGATAAACCGGTCGGGATGACTTCACACGATGTGGTTCAGTTTGTCCGGAGGGGAACCAGGATTAATCGTGCTGGTCATACGGGCACACTCGACCCCCGCGCGTCCGGTGTTTTGGTCGTGCTGATAGGTCCCTCGGTGAGATTGAGTGAATTTGTCTCTGCCTCGGATAAACGTTACCAGGCAGTGATTAAATTTGGCATAACCACCAGCACCTATGACTCTGAAGGAGAAATTACCAGCCGTCGACCAGTTGATATCAGTTATGAAGAGTTGGAAGAGGCACTGCAGAGCTTTGTCGGAGATGTCGAACAAACTCCGCCGGCTTTCTCAGCTTTGAAGGTCAAGGGTAAACGAGCCTATGAACTGGCAAGAGAAGGTAAAGAATTCGAATTGGAACCGAGATTAATCACGGTTCACAGCATGGAGTTATTGGACTGGGATCCGCCGGAGGCGGTCGTTGATATCCAGTGTACATCCGGCACCTACATCCGCTCACTGGCATCCGACCTGGGAGAGGTGCTTGGTTCCGGGGCGACTTTGGCTGGATTGCGCCGCACCAGGAACGGACAGTTCGGTTTACGCGAAGCAGTTTCTTTGCGCCGGTTGGAAGAAGCCTTCCAAAACGGTGATTGGTATAAATATCTCATACCAGCTGCCGAAACCTTGAGCGACTGGCATACGCTTATTCTCGATGTGGATTTGATCAACGAAGTCACTCATGGTCATCGCATTTCCGGAGAGGAAGGTCTTGAACATGGTCTCATGGCGCGCGCGGTCAGCGAAGATGGCGAGCTTGTTGCCTTGATGGAGTATGTCAGTGAAACCTCCGAATGGCAACCGCGCAAAGTTTTTGGTAATTAGCACATTGGTTAAGCAACACCCTGCCTGGCAACCAGGGTGTTTTTTTTGACAGGACGGCAATTTTGAGCAATTTTTATTTTGATTGGAACGGGGAGCCGCTTAATCCCGTCTGGGCGACGTTCGGAAACTTCGACAGCGTCCACATCGGTCACCAGGCACTGATCGCTCAATTGATCAGCAGGGCAAAAGCTGACCACGTCGATTCGCTTGCGGTCACGTTTTGGCCCCATCCCCGCGTATTTTTCACCAAAGAATCCAAGGGTTTCTACCTCACCAGCAGAAAAGAACGTTATTCCTTGCTCGAGCAAACAGGATTGGACAACATCCTCACCCTGGAATTTGATCAAGCCCTGGCAAATCTGGATGCCGAACAATTCCTAAAAAAACTCAATCGTTTCGCTCCTTTGCGGGGGCTGATGGTCGGAAAAGGATTTGTATTGGGTAAAAACCGTCAGGGCACTGAAGAAGTGCTCAGAGAGATCTGCGGAAGAATGGGTATTACCATCGAGTTTGTGGAACCGCTCAGGCTTGAAGGAGAGGTGGTTTCATCACGGCGCATACGGCAGGCGCTGGATGATGGCGACATGGCTCTGACAGCGCGTTTGCTCGGGCGAACCTACCAACTCTCTGGAATTGTTGCCCATGGTAACAAATTGGGGTCCAAACTGGGATTTCCAACTGCCAATATCTACTTTGACCCTGACCGAAAGCTTCCGCGCTTTGGTGTTTATGTAACCAAAGTAGAACTGGAAGGGCAGGAATACATGGGGGTCACCAATGTCGGTATTCGACCCACCTTTGACGATGGTCATCTGCCCAGCGTGGAAACGCTATTGCTTGATTTTGATAAAGATATCTATGACAAACTTATTTATGTCAAATTTATCCAGTTTTTACGGGATGAAGAAAAGTATGAAAACATTGCCGACTTGATAGCTCAGATTGAAATTGACAAAATTGACGCCCGGAGGATCCTGAACAATGCAATTTAATCGCCGTATTTACCGTTTGAGCCCCCGCGACCTGAGCGCTGAAACGATCGCGGTCACTTTTGCGAAGACCTCGCGCTCGCCAGAACCTTTTGATCAGATCGCGGCTGAGTTGGACGAAGCCAAAAGCACTGAATTTAGTGAAAAATGGATCGTTGGTTATGGTCACTCCAGCGTTGCTGAGCATGCCGTGCTGCACCTGGCGCTTGAAAATGTATCCCGCCTGGCAATTGAGACGATCGAAGGCAACCGGCTGGCGTCTTACACAGAAAAATCCACCCGATATCAACAGTGGGATTCTACTGCTTTTGTGACCCCGCCGGAGATTCAACACAGCCCGTTTGCCGGAGAGTACAACGAAACGCTCTCACGGCTGTTTGAAACTTACGCAGAGATTCTGAATGCATTATTGCCCTGGGGGCAAACGCAAACGCCGCGTAAGCAGGGCGAATCTGAAAAAGCCTGGTTGAACCGCGCCAGGTTGAAGGCAGTGGATGTTGCTCGTTTTGTTTTGCCGGCGGCATCGATGGCGAATGTTGGCTTGACGATCAATGCCCGGGCATTGGAGTATGCTATTCGGAAAATGCTCTCGTCGGAACTGATGGAAGTTCGCCTGATTGGAGAGGAAATTAAGAATGTCGCTACAGAAGAGCTGCCGACATTGGTGAAGTATGCCAACCCGATCGATTATCTGCCCGATTTGAGCCAATTTGCCCGTGAACAGGCTAGAGCCATTTCAAGTGGAAGCGAAACTTCTTACCAGCTTATCTCCAGTGATCATGATGGTGAAGAACGAGTGATAGCCGCGCTGCTATACCGCTTTGGCAGCGGCAGTTTTGAGGCTTCTCTCGATTATGTGAATGAATTGCAGGAAGAAGAAAAAATAAATTTCGTGGACCGACTCTTTGAAGGAGTGGGGTCGTTTGACAGCCCCATGCGCGAATTGGAATATGCCAATCTCACTTTCGATTTGATTATGGACCAGGGCGCCTATTTTGAATTTAAACGTCATCGCATGATGACCCAGACCGTCCAGAGCTTTGGCATTCAACATGGTTTCGCCATTCCCCGGGCAATCACAGAGGCTGGCGTGGAGCAAAAATATCGGCAAACCATGGAAGCAATAGCCGCGCTCTATCAGAAAATTGCCGATTGGAACCCCCAAGCAGCAGCTTACGTCTTGCCGAACGCCTTCAACCGCAGAGTTCTCTGCCAGGTGAATTTGCGCTCTCTGTATCATTTCATCAAGCTGCGCAGCGCTGAAAACGCTCATTTTTCGATCCGATTGCTTGCCTATGGAATGCTCGAGCTGACACGGACAAAATACCCGCTGTTTGCCGGCAAGATTCTGCCAAAATCAAAATTGACCAGCCAGGAATTAGAGCAGCGATTCTTTACCAATACCGCCGTAAAAGTTGGCAGGAACGAGCCATAAAATTTTCGTTAGAAGGTATAATAACGAGGTAGCTGGAATTCCAGCGGAAAGGTAACTATGAAAAAACAAATCACAATTTTGATTGCCCTGCTCCTGGTTTTCACCTTTGCTCTTTCAGCCTGCGGAAAATCCAAAGCTGCCGAAACCGAAGAAGAAAATACCATCAATCTTCCGGTTGTGGATGCGGGCGGTGAGGATGCGACAGAACCACCAATCGAAACGGCTCAAACTGAAGAACCCCAGGCTCCGGTGGAGGAAGGTTATCCATTTGAAGAACCTGCAGCGACAGAATATGACCCGGCTCTGGCTTACCCGATCGATCCTTCCAGCCCTACCTATGATGATGAAATGAGAGCATATCTGACCTTGCTGGTGGGTGAGAAACACGATCTTCAATTCTTATTGGATCAAGACCTGACAGCGGAACAATGGCGTGAAACTCTTCTGAATAATGATCATGTCCACCTGATGTTGAATGAAGGGGCATTGCAGGCAATTATTGATTGGTTGGTTGCGCAATAGTGCCTTGAATATCGCTATCAGACACCCTCTGCATGAGGGTGTTTTTTTGTTTCGGTGAGGTACAGCAAATGCAATTCGACAGGTCGGAATTTCAGCAGGCTGAAAGAGCAAAGTGAAAACCAGGAATAGAGCAACCAAATTCTGACATGTGAAATTGTTTAAAATTCCTTGCTGAAAAAGAGATTTCCAAAAACGACGAAAGATCCACCACGCGGTTCAACCCCGGTGTTTTGGCGGATGTGGGTGATAACCCGAAAGGCTGGTATCGTTTTCTAACAAATATATTCTCTTAATTTGGGAAAAACTTACAAGGCTGCGTTTCAATGCCCCGAAGGGCTGGCACCGTTTTCTAACATCACCAAAGAGTTCCAAAAGATGCTTGAAAATCGCAACAATCGGTTTCAATGCCCCGAAGGGCGATAATGTTTTCTGACTGTAACTTCTGGGGGGATCATACCTTTTTTTGATTGGCCCCCAAATCTGCACTAAAGTTGAACTAATGCGTTTCGTCATTGACCAGCAATTCTCAATATGGAAAAATCTGGTTATTTTTATGGTGTAGGGGACGGCTG
>ENA-UOOM01002689-UOOM01002689.1-fermentation-metagenome-genome-assembly--contig:-NODE-2689-length-14140-cov-4.042102_pt1 | contig 14140 bp, 10 predicted proteins | sample MGYA00245781_ERZ724031 | MGnify/ENA primary metagenome ERZ724031 (study PRJEB28704, sample SAMN03018317) | fermentation metagenome | biome: anthropogenic terrestrial biome; feature: soil; material... | reverse complement strand
CTTCCCCGGCGGGGGGACTATCGGGTTGATGTGGACCGGGAAGTCTTTCTTTCCGCAAACGGGGGGGAAAATGACGATTCGTTTCCCCATGCCGGGAATGCAGCCCCGGATGTTCACATGATCCAGGGGAAACCATCCCGTATTTTGTTCCGTAACAGCAGCGTATGGAACATGAAGACCTTCCGGGCAGATCCCCGCCGGGTGGATTATGGTTCTCTTCATGCCGATCTCCGCTATGAAGCGGGAAAGATTGTCGGAACCGTGCAAAACAATACGCTTTATCCGCTGGAGGATTTTGTCCTGTACAACGCTTCGTTCCATGGAAAGGCAGGCAACATTGCTTCCGGAGAAACAAAAAAAGTGGAGATCATGCTTCCCACAAAAGGCGTGGCGGCAGCTCCCGGGGATTATCAGTCCATGCTGGACAGTCTTTATCCGGAATGGTCAGGAGGAAGAAGGGCCAGCCGGAGAGACAGGAATCGATACCGTATTCTGCAGAACCTTTTTGCCGATGATGGCATGCAAAAATCTTCCCCGAAGCAAACAGGGGATTCCTGCCGCTTGCAATGCTTTGCCTTTTACGGAAAGGATCCGGACGAAGCCATCAAAATCAATGGACGGAAACCGGATGTTATCATGGGGGAAGGCGTCCTGCTGGGATCTGTGGGCTTTGAAGCGGAGCAGGACGGCCATGTGAGCCTTCCTCCGGGGATGCTGAACGGAAGATTGGAGCAGGAACAGTCCAGGGGTGCCGGCATATATGGAAATCCAACCGCTGTGAGCATTGACGATCCCCATGGGTATGCTGTTTTTTCCATGGACCTGTCCCGATACCGGGACCGGAAAGATCTGGAGGGCAAAATCGGTTTGGGCGTTCTCTCCGGCAGGAGCAGGGTCATGATATTTGATTTGTCGAAGAAGGATTACGTCAGGATGGAAGACGGAGTCCTTTCACTGGATGGGAGCAGCCTGAGCCGCTATGTGGATGAAAGCGGCATGGTTCGTTTGAAGGTTCAGCCTGTTACGGATGAACCTGTGGAGTTCACATTGCCGACGGTGACTCTGGAAGGAGGGCTGCAGGATGCTGAAAATTGAGAATCTGGTAAAGACATATGGCCGCTTTACGGCAGTGGATCATCTGAATCTGGAACTTACGCAGGGAAATATTTACGGATTCGTAGGCCCCAATGGTGCCGGTAAGACCACCACCATGCGGATTGCAGCCACACTGATGAAAGCAGATTCCGGTACGGTACGGGTGGATGGAATCAATGCAGCGGAGCATCCGGTGGAAGTACGAGGGAAACTGGGCTATATGCCGGACTTCTTCGGCGTTTATGATAATCTGAAGGTCAGTGAATATATGGATTTCTACGGAAGCTGCTACGGCCTTTCCCGGCAGGAGAGGATGATGCGGACGGGGGAACTGCTTGAACTGGTGGAACTTCAGAAGAAAAAGGAGAATTATGTGGATTCCCTTTCCCGGGGCATGAAGCAGAGACTTTGTCTGGCACGGAGCCTCATTCATAATCCCGGCCTGCTGATTTTGGATGAACCTGCCTCAGGGATGGATCCCCGGGCAAGAATTGAGATGAAAGGCATTCTGCGGACGCTGAAGGAAATGGGGAAAACCATTTTGATCAGTTCCCATATTCTGCCTGAGCTGTCGGAGCTGTGTACCCATATCGGAATTATTGAAAAGGGTAAAATGGTTTATTCCGGTGAAGTGGGGGATATCATGCGCAGGATCATCGGAAAGACATGGCTGAAAATAGAGGTGCTTTCCGATGTGGAAAAAGCGGTGCGGATTTTACGGGAGCAGCCTTCCACGGGAGAAATGCAGGTGGAGGGGCAGACCCTGGAGGTCGGTTTTTCCGGCAGGGAGGAAGATCTGGCGGAGCTGCTCCGTATTCTGATCGCAGGAGAGGTTTCCGTTGTATCCTATACCAGGGAGGAAGGCAGCCTGGAGGAAGTATTCATGGAGGTGACAAAAGGCTATGAAGATGACTCTGAAGTGGAATAATCCGGTGCTGTCCAGTGAGTTGAAAACCCGGATGAGAGGGTGGAAAACGGCTCTGGGGATCATTTCCTATCTGGGATCGCTCCTGCTCATTGGTTTCCTGTATTACCTTACCTTTGTACGGCAGTCCCTGATAGGGGATATTTCCGTCAACGCGCGTCAAAGCGTGGGGACATCCATCTATACCATGCTGGCGGTGGTGCAGTTTGTTCTGATTCTGCTGATTACACCTGCCCAGACAGCCGGCAGCATCAGCGGCGAAAGGGAAAAGCAGACACTGGATATGCTGCTTGCCACCCAGATGTCCCCGTTTCGGATTATTTTCGGGAAACTGCTGTCCTCCATGTCCTATATGATCCTTTTGATTTTTACCTCTCTTCCGTTGTTCAGCCTGGTCTTTCTGTTTGGAGGAGTGACGCCGGGGGATATGGCAAAGCTGTTTCTGTTTTATATCATTACCGTGTTTGCCATAGGCAGCATCGGGATTTTCTTTTCCGCCCTGTTGAAACGAACGGTTCTGTCGACGGTTCTGTCTTATCTTTCTATGTTTTTGCTGGGGCTGGTCAGCGTCATTCTGGGATTCTATCTGTTCGGCCGGCAGCAAACCGGGCCCAATCCGCCGCCGGCGTCCATTCCTTATGTCCTCTATGTGAACCCGGCAGTGGGTCTGGCAGATATCCTCCTGGGACAGCTCCATGGCGGGCTGCTTGCCTTATTTGGCTCGGGCAATGTCCGGGCAGTCCAGGGGCCGGATTTCTGGATGGGCAATTCCATTGTCATGCTGGTCACTGCCCTGTGTTTGCTGCTGATCAGTATGTATCTTATCAATCCCATCCGCCATTGTCCGGGAAAGCGGCATAACATAAAAAGCTGACTCGTGCGCAAGAAAATCTGCATTGATGCAAAGGATAAAATTTGCATTACACGGTTTTATCAAAATCTTTGACTGTTACAGTCATTTCCAAAGCCGGAAGACAGGGAATCTAAGGACTGTATTATGCCAGGGACAGTTGAGGAAGCAGGTATGTTCATGCCTGCTTTTTCTTTTGTAGTTTATAAGCTTGTTACCTTTCGCGTTGAATACCGGGAAGCAGCGGGTATTGACAGTCTACATACATAGTATTATTATAATAATAACAAGTTAATAGTAACATACTCATATTAACATAATGGTATTAAGAGAAGCGAGGTGTATTTTATGGAAAAGGATGAGCTGAGAAATGCCGATGGGCTGACGGAACAGGAATTTCTGGGTCAATACGATGTCCGTCTTTACAAAAGGCCATCGGTTTCCGTTGATATTCTGCTGTTTACCGTGGTGGACGGCCCGCAGCTGAACTACCGGAAGCTTCCGCAGAAGGAGCTGAAAGTTCTGATGGTCCGGCGCGGGAACCATCCGTATATTGGCAAATGGGCGCTGCCGGGAGGATTCATGTCCGTGGAGGAGAGTCTGGATCAGGCTGCCTACCGCGAGCTGAAAGAAGAAGTGAATGTCAGTGACATTTACATGGAGCAGCTCTATACCTGGGGGGATGTTGGGCGGGACCCGCGTACCCGGGTCATCAGCTGTTCCTATATGTCCCTGGCAGACAGCTCCCGGATGGAAATAAAAGCCGGCGGAGGTGCCTGGGACGCGCAGTGGTTCACGTTAAGCCATGAAACGGAAGAGGAGAGGAAAACAACGATTCCCGGCGGATATCTTTTTGAAAACCGGGTAAGGGTAACGCTTTCCGGCAAGGAAGATACCCTTTATGGAGTAATCGGTACGAAGAAGCGGGTGGTGGGAAGATCCAAAACCGTGAAGCGCCGTATTCTTAAGAATGAAGGAATCGCCTTTGACCATGCCTTTGTCGTTCAATACGGCATTGAACGATTGCGTAATAAAATTGAGTATACGGACATTGCATTCAATCTCATGCCCACGTATTTTACCCTGACGGAGCTGCAGCAGGTCTATGAAGTGATTCTGGGAAAGGAGCTCCTGAAGGCAAATTTCCGGCGCAAAATTGCGGACCGGGTTATTGAAACCGATCGGGAGACAAAGAATGAAGGGCACAGGCCGTCAAAATTATATACATTCAACACGAACTGGGGGTGCTTTGAAGTATGATGGAAAATGAAAATGATCTTTCATTTGTGGACGGAATTGAAACGCTCAAAAGCCAGCGGGATGCTGTTGTGCTGGCTCATAACTATCAGCCGCCTGAAATACAGGAAATTGCGGATTTGGTGGGGGATTCCTTTGCTCTCAGCAAGGAGGCTGCGAACCTGCGGCAAAACGTTATTGTCTTTTGCGGGGTTTACTTTATGGCAGAGAGCGCCAAAATTCTCTCCCCACAGAAAACCGTTCTTCTTCCGGCAAAAGATGCAGGCTGTCCGCTGGCGGAGTCCATTACGGCAGAGCAGCTGCGCAGGGCCAGGGCAGAGCATCCGGACGCAGCAGCGGTGAGCTATATCAACACCAGTGCGGCGGTGAAGGCGGAAAGCGACATCTGCTGTACCTCGTCCAATGCGGTTCGGGTGGTGCAGTCGGTTCCGGAAAAGGAAGTCCTGTTTGTACCGGATCGGAATCTGGCATCCTATGTGGCCGAACAGGTTCCGGAGAAAAGAATTCTTGCCTGGGGCGGGGAATGTATCGTTCATTCGCGTACCACAGCGGAGCAGGTCCGGCAGATGCGGCCGGCGCATCCGGATGCCCTGCTGCTGGTTCATCCTGAAGTTCCGGCGGAGGTCCGGCGGTTGGCGGATTTTACAGGAAGTACTGCACAGCTGCTGGATTATGTGGAGGAATCCGATCGGAAGGATTTTATTATCGGTACGGAAATGGGAGTTCTGGAAGAAATGCGTTTTCGGAGACCGGACGCACATTTTACCATGCTGGCAGGGAACCTTTTGTGCGTGAACATGAAGAAGACCTCACTGAAAAAAGTCCGCGATGTTCTGCTGCATATGGATAATGAGGTAATGGTACCGGAGCCTGTCCGGAAAAAGGCCTTTCTCAGCCTGAACCGGATGCTGCATGTTTGAGAAAGTTTTTGGAGAAAGGGAGGACCGATTTTGTCGGAATATCTGATCGATTTTGACACGGCCGATATGCAACGGCTGCATTTTGATACGGTGATTGTGGGAGGCGGGATTGCGGGACTCACCTGTGCCCTGCATCTTCCGCGTTCCATGAAAACCGTTGTGCTCTGCAAGGGGAAATGGGCAGACTGTGATTCCTTTCTTGCCCAGGGAGGAATCGCAGCCAGTATCGGCAGGGACGACCGGGAGCTGCATATCCGGGACACGATACGTGCCGGGTGCGGGATCAATGATATGCAGGCGGTTCGCATTCTGGTGAAGGAATCCGAATTGGCGATACGAAGCCTGGCAGATCTGGGCGTACCGTTTGACCGGGGGCCGGACGGTGCTTTTCTTCGTTCCCTGGAAGGAGGTCATTCCGTGAAGCGCATCCTTCACGTTCACGGGGATGCGACGGGAAAAGGCATCATGGATGTGCTGACGGCGGATTGCGCTGACAGGGAAAATATCCGGATGATGGAACATACCTTTGCCCTGGATCTGATCACCGATCAGGGCAGATGTATCGGGTTGCTGGCTGAAAACGGGGGAAAGCTGATTTTCCTGACCGCCGCTCACTTTGTGCTGGCCACGGGAGGCATCGGACAGCTTTATCCCATCAGCACCAATTCCCTGACGCTGACCGGGGATGGGATTGCCATGGCGTATCGTGCCGGTGCCCGGACCACTTCCATGGAGTTTGTCCAGTTCCATCCGACTGCACTTTATACGGCTCAAAAACCGGAGCGGGCGTTTCTGATATCGGAGGCAGTGCGCGGGGAAGGTGCCATCCTGTTGAATTCCAATGGGGAGAGGTTTATGCCTCTTTATGATGAAAGGCTGGAACTGGCGCCCCGGGATATCGTGGCAAGGGCCATTTATGATCAGATGATCCGGACAGACAGCCCCTGTGTTTATCTGGATATTACAGGAAAGGGCCGGAACTTTCTTGCAGCACGGTTTCCAACCATTTACGCGGAATGCAAAAAGAATGGAATCGATATGGCCGTGGACCGGATTCCGGTAGCTCCATGCGAACATTATTTTATGGGCGGGATTCAGACGGATACCAACGGACGGACCAGTCTTGCCGGGTTGTATGCAGTGGGAGAGTGCGCTTCCACCGGTGTCCACGGAGCCAACCGGCTGGCAAGCAATTCCCTTTTGGAAGCTGTGGTCTTTGGAAGCCGGGCGGCCGATGCTATTGCAGGGTGTTCGGAGAAAACGGTACAGGCGAAAAATTATCGGTATGACGGGGAGCGAAAGCATGTACTGTCGGAAGAGAAGGTTTTGCGGGAACAGCTGCGCAGCCGGATGCAGGTCGATGCCGGCATCCTCCGCAACGGAAGAAATCTTCGTTCTGCGCTGGAAGTCGTGGAGGATATGCAGAACCGGTGCTTTTCTTCCCGTCTTGTGGTGCGGAGGGAATGGGAGACTGCGGATATGTATGAGACCGCCGGCCTGATTCTGCATGCGGCGGCGGAGAACCGGCACAGCATTGGCAGCCATTTTATTGCGGATGAAAAAGAAAAACAATAGGGAGGAAGATTGCTATGTTGAATGAACTGGCTTTGGATGATTTTTTGGCATCGGCCCTGAAGGAGGACATCGGCTGCGGAGATGTGACGACAGATAGTCTGATCCGCCCTTCCCAGCAGTCGGAATGCGGGCTTTATGCAAAGGAGGACGGAGTGCTGGCCGGCATGGAGGTTGCCGCCCGGGCATTTCATCTGCTGAATGCCGGAATTCTTTTTCAAGCAGAACGGACCGATGGAAGTACTGTTGCCCCGGGAGACCGGATTGCCGGAATCAGGGGGAATGCCCGTGCCATATTGAAGGGGGAAAGGGTGGCGCTCAATATTCTGCAGCGTATGAGCGGAATTGCCACGAAAACGCGGCGTATGTGCGAACTTATCCGGGAGTATCCGGCCCGGATCACCGATACCCGCAAGACGCTTCCGGGGTTCCGCATGCTTGATAAATATGCTGTTATCGTGGGCGGAGGCACGAATCACAGAATGAACTTATCTGATCTGGTGCTTATCAAGGACAATCATATTGCTGCAGTAGGCTCGATTGCCGAAGCAGTGGCCCTTGCGAAAAAGAAGGCTCCTTTCCCGGTGAAGGTGGAAGTGGAAGTGGAGAACCAGCGGCAGCTGGCGGAAGCCATTCAGGCTGGGGCAGATATTGTAATGCTGGACAATATGGGATGCGATGAAATGAGAAAGGCAGTTGCCTTTACAAATCATCGTGTGACACTGGAAGCTTCCGGAAATGTGGAGGAAAACAGCGTTGTTGCCATTGCGTCAACCGGTGTGGACTATATTTCGTGCGGTGCCCTCACCCATTCGGTCCGGGCATTGGATATCAGCCTGAAATTTGACTGCTGAAATAAAAATAGGAATTTGGTTTCCAGGTGCTTTCAAAAAGGCAAAGGGCAAAGTGTAGAAAGTGTTGTATAGGATGGCCGGCTCATCCTAATCTGTGGATCATATCTTGTAGGATTCATTCTGATACATACAGCGATACTGTCCGGGTGTTATCCCCATAAGGCTCTTAAACCGGCGGCTGAAATTGGGAACATCCAGATATCCGACATTGTGAATGATGTCCTTAATTGGCTTCTGCGTTTCTACAAGCTGCCGCTTTACTTCGTTGATTCGCAGCAGGGATATATATTGAGGGAAGCCCATTCCTACGTCTCCTTTAAGGATTGTGCTGATTCTGGATTTTGTCAGATTCAAGGAATCAGCGATCAGGTCAAGTGAAAAATCTTCGCGGGTATAATTTTTTGTGATAAAGCTGAGGACATCGTTTTTCTTTTTAATGCTGTCCAATTCCTGGCGTCTATAAATCTGGCAGCATAGATTCGCAGCCAGTTCATTACTGGAAGAGCGAAACGCATCCAGATTATCATAGGTAACAAGCGCTGTCCAGTTATTCTTACGATAGGAAATTTTGTTTTCATGCGCAGCATGCAGCAAAATGCCCGAAAGCTCATTGCAGAAAAGTCGTACCAGAATAAAGGATTTTGCATTGTTTTCGATATAATCAATTAGAAAATTCAACGCAGAAAGAGCTATATCGGTATCCCCATGAGATATGGCTGTGGTCAGCATGGACTTTTCCGTTGACGGCAATCGGATATCTCCTGTCTGAATAGGTTGCTCCGCATGGTAAAAACAGAGATACGGATCTTCCGTATTGCTTGCAGTTTCCATTGCTGCGTCGGCCTCGTAGGAGGAACGTCGGGCGTCGAGCGGATTGGTATAGGGGATACCGACTCCGATATGAAAGGAAGGCGGACCCTGCTGTTGAATAAACCGGCAAAGAAGATTTGCCAGTTCTTTGCAAAATCCTTCTGCGTCGTCGTCACAGTCAAAATGAAACAGACAGCAAAGTCCCGGGTGAAGTAAGAATTCCGTACAGAGACAGTCGGTATTCGGAGCTTTAAAGTTATTTAAATCATCCAGCAGCTGATCCGTTATCCGGCGTGAATCCGGAAGATCGGACAAAACCAGCTGCATCACGACCCAATACCTGCGGCTGACATCCATGCCAAAACAGCGGGCATAATATTTGATTTCCTCTATGTTTCGGAACTTGCCGGAGATCAGCCGCAGGACAAACTGCTTGGAAAGCAGTTGATTCTGCTGGCTTAATTGCTGCATGAGACTGCGGCTGTGTTCCCGGGAGGTATTGAATGCATTCCGGATGGATTCCAATTCATTTATATGGGTCTGATCCGTGCCAAGAACATCCTGTGCAAGATTTCGGATAGGCTGATAAGTATTTCTCACGCCAAGAACAGCCATTAGGATGCAGCAGAGAATCAACAGGACGATCAACAGGAGCAGTACTGTCTGGTTTGGGAAAATATCCTGGTAAAATTCCTGCCTTGACATGACACTGATAACGGTCAGATCACCGTCGATGCTGTATCGCAATACCACTTTGTCAGAGTCGGGCGCGGAGATCAATCCGATTCCCTTATATTGGCGGAGCAATTTGGCGGAAAGGGCAGGTTGCTTTGTATTGAGGACAACTTCCAGTGTGTTATTGAGGACACATATTTCGCCGGTGGAATTTCCAAAATAGCCATCAAATTTCCTCATGAGGATATCTTCATCTATCAGGAAAAACACATCCGCATAAGGGGAGATGTCTGAACCGGGAATCGGACAAATAACGGCGATCAAGGCGCTTGCATTGTCTTTGGAGGGAATCCGGCAGATACAGGAAGCAACGGAGGTATTCAGCCGGGAGAAGAAAGATGCCTGGGTGAAATCAAACAAATCATAGTCGGACTGCATTTGCTCATAGCTTCTTTTTCCTTTCGTGCTATATAATCCGGATTGGCCGCGCACATAATAAAATGCTTTGCTCTCCATATTTGCCCGTTTTTCCAGGTCGTTCAGCTTTTCCAAAACCAGGCTTTCCTCTTCTGAGATCGCCGGGCTTTCCCCGGGATTCACTTCAGGCAGTTCCAAACGCGCTTCGGCAGCCTGACTCTTAAACCGTTCAAAGATATAGCCCAGTTGTGTACACGCTTGCTGAAAGGAATACAATCGCATCTGATCGATATCATTTCTGTTGGAGTTCAGATTGTATGTAAGAATAAACACGCCGAACAACGTGACAGGCAGAAGAAACGCCAAAAAGGATTTCCAGTAATGAAATACAGAATTTCTTTTCCTCTTATCCACATGCAGCAAGCAAAGCCCTCCGTTCCTCTTCGTTTAGCCGATGATTTGAAATGCTTTCACCATTTCAATTAAAGATTCTTCTCTCTGCCCGTAGAAAAAAATGTGATGTAATGGGTTGGCATTGCGCGTACTTTTTCTATAACTTAGTATAGTGTGTGGGAAAGAAGCTGTCAACTCAACGGGAAGGCATATACAAGTTCCCTGGACGACAGATGCTTCCCAAATACCGGGAAATGCCTCAGGCTCAATGAAAGTACGGAAGAACAAACCTGTCAGGTCCAGCGGAAACACATCCGGTTTGCGAAAACACATTCTGTCTGCCGGGGCATGAACGGTATATTTGTCTGCAGAACATATCGGGTCAGGCAAAACAAATTGAATTCCGGCGGTCCATCGTAATATAATCGCAATGGTCAGCAATGGTCCGTCAGTGTAGACATGTTTCACAACTTAAGTTATTCTCTTTAAGTTATTCTCTTAAGTTATTCTATTGCATTGATATCCTGCGCACAGGTATCTCACACGAACGAAGGGGGTTTTTTCTTGGCAAGGCACGGTACAGGTGAAAATGCGGTCGCCAGTTATTGTCCGCCCGCAGCCAGGCAGAATGTGTTTCAAAAGGTAAAAAGGGATTTTATTGCGAATAAAGGTCTTTATTGGATGGCGCTACCGGTGGTCCTCTGGTATATTCTCTTCCAATACGCCCCGCTGCCCGGGCTGGCGATTGCCTTTCAGGATTACAACATGTTTAAGGGGTTTTCCGGAAGCGAATGGGTCGGGTTTGAAAATTTTCTTCGCTTTTTCAAAAGCCCCAACTGTTGGCGTGTTGTTCGTAATACCTTTTCGATCAGTATGCTGTCCGTTCTCTTCTCGTTTCCGACGCCTATATTGTTTGCGTTGATGGTCAATGAGTTGTCGGCCAGATGGTATAAAAAGACAGCCCAGACCATCAGCTATATGCCCCATTTTATTTCAATGGTGGTTGTTTGCGGGATGATTTCTGATTTTTGCCGGAGCAACGGTCTGTTCAATGATGTCCGCATGCTGTTTGGCGCGGCGGAACGTATGGATCTCCTCTCCGATCCGGATCTGTTCTACACGATCTTTATCGGAAGCGGCATCTGGCAAGGCATAGGTTGGAGCAGCATTATTTATTTGGCGACATTATCTTCCATTGATCCCAATCTTTACGAAGCCGCTTATATCGACGGAGCGGGGCGGTTTCAGCGGATCTGGCACATCACCCTTCCGGGAATTATCCCGGTCATTGCCATTCAGTTGATCATGCGGCTGGGCAGTGTCCTCAGTGTCGGATTTGAAAAGGTTATCCTTCTGTATAATCCTCTGACAATGGAAAAGGCAGATGTCATTTCCAGCTATGTCTACCGCGCCGGCTTACAAAATGCCAATTACAGTTACGGAACGGCGGTTGGGCTATTTAACTCTGTGGTCAACATCGCGTCCCTGATCCTGTTCAACAGTCTTTCACGAAAATTAACCGAAGCCAGTCTCTGGTAACACAAAGGAGAGAGCAATTTGAAAATGAAGAGCAAAACGGCAGGAGATCTTGTGTTTGACATCGTCAATTATTTGTTGGTTGGGATTCTGAGTCTGTTGTTTCTTTACCCGGTGTGGTATGTTCTGATGGCATCTTTCAGCAATCCCGCGAAGTTGATGGTGCATACGGGGGCATTGCTGCTTCCGAACGGTTTTAGTCTGGAGGGGTATGAAGCGGTATTTAAAAACAAGAATATCGTGACCGGTTATACCAATACCCTGTTCTATGTCGGCGCCGGGACTGTTTTCAGCATGTTTATTACCACGCTGGGCGCCTATGTAACTTCCCGGCGGAATTTATACCTGCGAAAGTTTCTTCTCCCTTTTTTCGTTTTGACCATGTACGTCAACGCAGGGATGATCCCTGACTTTCTGCTGGTTAAGACTCTGGGCCTGTATAACAGCCGCCTGTCGCTGATCCTTCCCGCTGCCATCGGCACATGGAATCTTGTTGTCATGCGGACGTCTTTCCTGCAGGTACCTGCCAGTCTGGAGGAATCGGCAAAAATCGACGGAGCGAATCACTGGACCATTCTGTGGAGGATTATTTTCCCGGTCACCAAGGCGACCTTTGCGGTCATTGCCCTCTATTATCTGGTAGGCAAATGGAACAGCTGGTTCCATGCGATGATCTATTTAAAGGATCGATCCAAATATCCGCTGCAGCTTTTTCTCCAGGAAATTCTGGTGGCAAATTCCCCGACAGGTCTCGGAGGGGAAGGCGGTGCGGGGAACGATTTCTACCGCCTGGACCAGATCATAAAATATTGTACGATCATTGTTTCCACGGTTCCGATTCTGTGCGTATATCCCTTTGCTCAGCGCTATTTTATTACAGGGGTAATGATGGGCTCGCTCAAGGAATGAGCGGGAAAATGAAGGCTATTGCTGCCATAAGGCAGTGAAATAAAGCAAAAAAGGAGAGTTATCATGAAAAAGAAGTATCGAATCCTGTCGCTCATCGCAGTGACAGCACTGTTGGGAGGCTGTGGAAAAGGCGCGACGCCGTCGTCCCCGCCTGCCTCGGACCAGCCGGAAAGCACTCCGGCCGAAAGTTCTGAGGTGGAAAAGGAACTGTACCCGGCTGTTACCGACGGCTCCGTAACCCTGGAATACTGGATGCCGATCGCAGCCCCCGCGTTACAGGTAATCGACAGCTATGCGGAAAACACCGCATATAAAAAAGCAGAGGAAGCAACGGGTGTCAAGATCAAGTTTACCCATCCGGCGGTAGGAAAAGCGAAGGAGCAGTTTAATGTACTGATGAGCGGCGGCGATCTGCCGGATATGATTCAGTATGCGTCCTATTACAACGGCGGTGTTTACAAGGGATACGAGGATGGCGCCTATGTTGACCTGACGCCATATCTGAAAGAATGCGCGCCGGATTATCTCGCCTTAATCAATGAAGACGAGGATATCCACCGCGAGATCTATAAAGACGATAAGGTCATCACCTTTAACCGAATCGATACGGAAATTGATATTCCGTATTACCGTCCCATGGTCCGTCAGGACTGGCTCCGGGAATTCAACATGGACATACCGAAAACGCTGGATGACTATGAAGCATACTTTCAAGCCATTCAGGAGAAGAAACCGGATGCCGCGCCGTTTTTTTTCACTATCGGTACGGGGGGGGATCGCAATCTCTGGATGGGCATGTACGATATGATGGGAGATTGGTATGTGGATAACGGCGTTATCAAGCATTATTATGACAATGAGAACTTCAAAGCGTTCCTGACTCAAATGCATGATTGGTATGATAAGGGTTATTTAACCAAGGATTTTGCCTCCCTGAAGGCGGAAGAAGTCAATACCCTGTTCGACAGCGGGAAGCTGGGCTGCTACAGCCAGTCCGTAGACAACCAATACAGCCGGGCGCAGCAATTGCAGGATTTTGAGTTCACTTCCTGTCCGAATCCGCGTTTAACGGAGGATCAACAACTCCATAACGGTCCTTCCCAGAATCGTGCCACATCGGGTTACGACACAGCCATCAGTTCCAACTGCAAAAATGTGGAAGCGGCGGTCAAATTCCTGAATTATGGCTATTCCGAAGAAGGAATGATGACCTATAACTACGGTGTGGAAGGCGAAGCCTGGAATATGGTGGATGGCGAACCACAGTATACCGACCTGATGCTGGACAATCCGGATGGTCTGACGCTTTCTCAGGTTGCCTATGTACATCGCATCCATTTTGGTCCCAAAGCGGTCATCCCCGATACCAAATGTCTGCCCGGCGTCATCAAGGATGCGGACAGCCTGGCCTTCCGTAAACTGTGGAGCGATGACGATAAAGTAGACAGCATCTATTCCATGTCGGAATTGCAGCTGACACCGGAGGAAACGAAGGAGCGGTCGGAGATTATTACCGAGGTATCCTCATACGTTTCGGAAATGATGCTTCAATTTATTACCGGAGCGAAGCCGCTGGATCAGTATGATGAATACCTTCAGGGGCTGAAAGACAGGAGCTTTGACAGAGCGAAGGAAATCACACAGATCGCTTATGATCGTTATATGAAAAACTGACAGCAGCGGTCTCTATATCCCGGCGGTTGGATTGGGAAGAAACAGCCGGGATTCTGCGTAAGTGTTTTCCAATGGATAAAGGAGTATAACCATGACACAAAAAATCAGCTTTTACCGGTCCGAAGATAACTGGGTCCTGAAAAGCGGTGAAACAACGGTTCTCACCGTTCTTCCACGGGAGGATTGTGAGGATCGCTTCACCGTGCTGGAGACAGGCGCATGGTTGTGGGAGCGTCATACTTCCGCACCGACA
>ENA-UOOM01002687-UOOM01002687.1-fermentation-metagenome-genome-assembly--contig:-NODE-2687-length-14146-cov-3.962529_pt1 | contig 14146 bp, 12 predicted proteins | sample MGYA00245781_ERZ724031 | MGnify/ENA primary metagenome ERZ724031 (study PRJEB28704, sample SAMN03018317) | fermentation metagenome | biome: anthropogenic terrestrial biome; feature: soil; material... | reverse complement strand
GAAAATATATTTTCGGACTCATTAGCTCTGGTGCATTTTTATACCTATCAATATTGCCAATACCTATTATATCAATTCCAAGCTCTTTCGCTTTTTCTTTAATCATCGCAGACGTAAGTTTCATGGCTGATACCTCCCTCTATTATCTTTCATTATCTCTTGTATTCTCACTCCCTCTATGTTATCTACGTTAGTCCTGCTTAATGTATTTACTTTTATCATATATATCTATTGCCCAGGCATCCCTTTTTCTGAATGGTTTTTCAAAGGTGTTGCTTACTCTTTTCTGCATATCCAGCTCATGAACACAGGTTCTTATGCAAAGGGCTGCCAGTCTGTCCGGTTTTCCGCTTTTAATCAATCTATTTGCAAAAGCACCGTTTTTGCACTTACTGCATAAATTGTAGTCTACATTTCCAACCTTCATTTCTTTACCGCAAATCTCAACTACTTTACTTCCAGTTATGGCATTAAGAGGACAGACGTCTGCACATTTATCACAATCTGTACAAATCCTGTCTTCTAGAATTGGATCTGCTTCAAATTCTGCATCTGTAATTACCATCTGCCATCTTTGCCTGGGTCCAAATTCGGGAGTAAGAAGCTCGCCACAATATCCAATTTCGCCCAGCCCGCATGCTACAACAGCATGGGTAAAATCAGGGGTAACGTTTGGAGCTGGATTTCCCTCTCTTAAGGGTATCCCCATCCCTTTAGCTTCTGGAGGATTGGGGAATATGGGAACTGCTTCATAACCTCTGTCTTCCAGATATCTGGTGACTTCATAGCACATTAAGGAGTTAAAGTTGTCATCAAGCCACGATGAACCAAACATTGAGTAATCGCCAAAATTTGTGCCTTCTTCAACGCCGCGCAGCGCACCGCGAGTAATTCGTTTACCTAACAGAATTACAGTTTTTGCCTCCGGGAAAATTGAAAATGGGTTTTCTTCCGGTGCTAGACCTTCAAACCTCTCTTCAGACGCAAAACCTATAAGATCAATACCTACAGACTTTGCATATTCTCTAAGTCCTTTTTTGATTTCGTTCATGATTAACCCCCTCATACTTTGTTATTTTAATTTGCTTTAAGATAAGCAAAATGTTGACTGAGTTACAAGTCTTAGAAACGTTTCTATAATTAAACAGTAATCCGATAAATAATATACATGGTATCCTGTCTTTTACCGCCGCTCTATACAGTATGCTGCAGCACCCAAATCTTGTCATCCTTTTTCGCTGCTCCGAGCAGTAAGCAGTAACATCTAATCTTGCCATTCCGAGTTTATTGAGGAATCTAGACTGAAAAGATCCTTTGCAATGCCCAGGATGATATTGAAGGATTTCAACAGAGCACAAGCTGTTACAATTTAGTAGTACTGGGTTCCAGCAGCTCCATGCACGATTTCCGTTCAATCACCTCGTTAGAAAGCCTCAGTTTAATATTTATTGGCTTACCATTCAAAATATCAAACAGCATCTCTGCACTTTTTGCTCCTATTGCATAAGTAGGTACTCTAATTGTCGTTAATGGTGGCGTTAGAAATTCAGCAATTCCCTGGTCGTTACATGCAATTACTGAGATATCTTCAGGTACCTTCAGCCCATTCTCATAAAGTGCTTTTAGAAGAGGTACCGCATAGCTGGTTTTATTAACAACTACAGCAGTAGGTTTATTGATAGGGTAAGTAGATTTTACAGAGCTTATTAAGTCATCCATCGAATCTTCGGTGAAATATAAATTGGAATCAACTAACTGAAGACTTTCCAATGCAGCTTTGTATCCATTAATCCTTTGGACAGCCTGCCTGTTGTTTACTTCACTATCATTAGGAAGCATGTAACATAAATTTCTATGTCCCAGTTTGTATAAGTAATTTACTGCAGTATATGAAGTTCCATGGTAATCAATATTTACGTAGCTTATATCAGGATCCTCAGTACTTCCATCAATTACAACTGCAGGAATTTTTCTTTGTTTGATACTGTTTAAAAATTTTATCTCATCAAAATTCCTAGCCGGATCTACATGCAGAAGCAGTATCGCACCATCTATTTGCTTTTGATTGTAAAGCTCTATTATTTTTTCACCGCTGTAACTGTTTCTTAAATTGCAGTAAGTAATAGAATAACCATTTTTCTCGAAGACATGGTCAACCCCTTTAAGGACATCTGTAAAGACTGAATCAGATATATCCCAAAAGGTAGCAAGTCCTATAATCATTGACTTTTTAGTTCTCATACTCCTGGCGATGCTGTTAGGTGTATAACTAAGTTTTCCAGCTGCAGCAAGTACTTTTTCTTTCGTTTCCTTAGATATGGATACGTTGGGGTTGTTGTTCAGGACATATGAAACTACAGAGATACTTACTCCTGCTTCCCTGGCTACGTCTTTAATCGTAACAGTCTTCATTCCATCACCCTTTGATTATCTAAAGAAACGTTTCTATAGATTATATTATAACAATGTTGAAACAATGTCAACAAGTTTATGTAGTTTTTTTTGTAGTATAAAAAGAGGTAGCTCCACAGCTACCTCTTTTACAATGAGAAAAGCTAGTAAAACATACACTCTACAAAATTATCTTTAGTAATACCAGTAAAATATTCTTCAAAATCGATTTGCTGCAATGCTCCTCGAATGACTTCTTCTTGAAATTGCTTGCTCTTCAGTTGTTCTTCAATATCTGAAACATCCTTTTTACCAAAAAAGTCACCATAAATTTTCAATTCCTGTAGACTTCCTTCCTTCACATTGAACTTCAGTGATAGGTTTCCGCCTTCAAAGCGCTTGCCTTTTTCTAGTTCAAAAGCAGGAGACTCACCATAATTCCACTCCCAAGTCAGGTATTTCCTGTCCATCAGAGATTTTACTGCAGCCAAGTCAGCTTCTGTTAAAATATATTCCTTTTCTTTATAATTGTCATCGTCCAGGAAGAACTTCAATAATATGTCCTTGAATTCTTCAACTGTCACCTTTTCTTCTAAATAAGGGAACACATTAGTCACTCTGCTGCGCACTGATTTTATGCCTTTGGATTGCATCTTTCCAATTTTGACATTGAGGGCTTCCTGAACAACAATTAAATCAGAATCAAACAATATGGTACCATGATGAAGCAGCCTGTTCTTTGAGTAGTGCTGTGCATTTCCGGAGAATTTCCTGCCATCGATGGTAATGTCGTTTCTTCCGGAAAACTCAGCTTTCACACCTAATTTAGCCAGGGCCGACATAACAGGCTCAGTGAATATCTTAAAATTGCTAGTCACATCTCTATCACTGTTTACAATAAACGTATAATTTAGATTGCCAAGATCGTGGTAAACAGCTCCTCCGCCGGACATTCTTCTAACAACATTGATATTGTTATCTTTTATAAATTTGTAGTTTATTTCCTCCATTGTATTTTGGTTTCTGCCAATTATTACGGAAGGCTCATTTTGCCACAACAGGACATAATCCCAACTAGGATCAAAATTATAAAAAACATATTCTTCAAGTGCCAGATTAAAATGTGGATCTTTGCTGTCGTTTCGTATACTAATCATATTGTTACCTCGTATAAAATAAGTCTTCTTTCACTGTCTTTATTAAAAGCCAGCACCTTGTCATCCTGAGCATTTGTGAAGGATCTTTCCTGTCCAGATTCCTCGATAAACTCGGAATGACAAGATCTAATAGTTACCGCATACTGGTCCAGTGACGGATTAAAGTTTTTCCAATGGTTCCGGTACATGACCTCTTTTGTACTGAGGTCCATTCACTGGTGCTGCCCATTTTACTGCATTAGTGATAACCTTTTGAATATCATCTTGATGATAGATTGGGAAGGTTTCATGACCAGGGCGGAAATAAAATATCCTGCCATTACCTCTATGATAACAGCAACCGCTTCGGAAAACTTCACCGCCGGCAAACCAGCTGACAAAAACCAAGGTGTCTGGAGCAGGAATATCGAAGTGTTCCCCATACATTTCTTCGTGAGGCAGTTCGATATACTCTCCGATTCCATCTGCGATGGGGTGCCCGGGCTCTATCACCCAAAGTCTTTCCTTTTCGCCGATTTCCCGCCATTTTAAATCACAGGTGGTACCCATGAGCTTGCGAAAGATTTTAGAAAAATGCCCTGAATGCAGTACAATTAAACCCATTCCTTCAAGCACTCGTTTATGTACTTTTTCAACTATTTCATCGTTTACCTCTCCATGAGCAGTATGCCCCCACCAGGTTAAAACATCTGTGCTGTTCAATACCTCATCGGTTAAACCATGCTCAGGCTCGTCCAAGGCAGCTGTTCTGGCTTCTATCCCCTCCTGCTTGTTCAGAAAATCTGCAATGACAGTATGCATACCTTCCGGGTAGACAGCCCTAACTTTTTCATTCTTTTTCTCATGACGAAATTCGTTCCATACTGTAACTTGAATTGATTTACTCACTAAACATTCCCTCCTCAAAGCTCTTCTCCACCTGCACTCCTCTAGTTTTTACATTCTTCCTGTATACAGCATACAATAAAACTAACCGGCCGGTCAATGAATTATACACGAATTCATTTGACAGATACATTCTTATATCTGCTTTTTCATCTCACTGCTTTCGGATCGTTTCACCGATCGTTTCACCCTTACAACAGCCATGCATTTGACTTGAATTATCCATTTTAATCTGTCATAATAACAGTAATAGCTCTTAAAGACCCAAAAAGCTTTTATAACAAGAAAAGGAGGGGGCATTGAGCCATAAACAGCTGTCTTGTGGCTTTGCGTAAATTATGAAATATATTATTGGAGGAAAAATAATAACACCGGACGGAATAGTCACCGGATGTACATTGGCATATGACGAAAAGATCACGGGTATTACAAATGATGCCCTGATACCCTCGGGAGCTGAGGTTATAAATGCAGAAGGACATTACATATCACCTGGGTTTATAGATATTCATATGCACGGTTATATGGGAGAAGATGTATCAGATGGTAAAGCTGAAGGGCTTCAGATTATAGCCGGAGGGATAATTGAAAACGGAGTGACATCGTTCCTGCCCACTACCATGACCGTATCAGAGGATGAAATCAATGCTGCATTTGATGCAGTTCGCAGTGTTAAGGAAAAAAGCCGTAATTGGACCGGTGCCGAAATTCTAGGTGTCCATGCGGAGGGTCCATTTATAAACCCATCAAAAAAGGGTGCCCAGGCAGCTGAAAACATAAAAAAACCCGATGCTGCCTTTGTCCTGAAGAATGCAGACATAATCAAAACTCTGACACTTGCTCCCGAAACCGATGATGGTCATGCCTGCATAAAGGAACTTGCTGCCAAAACCGACATTCTGTTATCTCTGGGGCATACCGATGCTTCATATGAAGAGGCGATAAGCGCTATCGAAGACGGCGTAAGTCATGTTACACATTTATTCAATGCCATGTCTCCCCTTAATCACCGGAACCCGGGGGTTGTAGGAGCTGCACTGACAAGCGATGTTTCCTGCGAGCTCATTGCCGATACATTTCATATCCATCCCGCTTTGTTTTCGTTTGTTGCTGGCTTGAAACAACAAAAACTTGTTTTGATAACTGACTGCACACGAGCCGGAGGAATGCCCGATGGAGAATACACCTTGGGCGGACAGCCAATTTATCTCAATGGAATTGAATGCAGACTTGAGGACGGCACTATTGCAGGCAGTGTGCTCAGGCTTAACAAGGCTGTTGACAATATGCTTAAACACACAGGGCTGTCAATTGATACCGTTGTTAATATGGTCACAATCAATGCAGCGCGCGTAATACATGAAGACGACCGTATTGGATCGCTGGAAGTCGGGAAAGATGCCGATATAGTCATCTTTGACGATGAAATAAACATCCTTAAAACTATAAAAGGCGGCAGAAAAATATATACAACAGAAAAATAATTAAGCCGGGGTAACAGGCTTTCTGAAAGGAAGGATTTACATATGAATATTAAAGTAAAAGCACCTCTGGACACTGACTATATGCCCATGGCTGTTGTTTTCCGTAAATTTACCGCAGCAGCTGAAAAAGCAGGGGGACAAAAGCTGGTAATCGGAATCGTTAGAGACCACGGTTATGTCTCAGCTTTTGAATTAACGGTTTACCCTGACGGGACAGGTCATGATAAAGAAAACTTCGATTTTACCGAACGTCTAGTTAAAACCCTCTTATGGGTACGCGGCGGGTACAAAATAATTATAGCCGGTTCCCGTGTTATCGCTGACAAGATAGCAGATGCCTACAGTAAAGGCGGTCTGCGAGAATTTGACCGTGGTTTTATGTCTCGGGTTTTCGAACGTGATTTTGAAGTTGAGTGGAGACCTATAGGTGATGCACCTGTATCTTCTGAATCCACATCTCCGGTAGGACGCCATCTTGATGGAAACCGCATTGGTTTTGATGCAGGCGGGAGCGACCGTAAAGTCAGTGCTGTTGTTGAGGGTGAAGCAGTTTATTCTGAGGAAGTTATCTGGTTCCCTAAGATAAATTCCGATCCTTCATATCATTATACCGGCATACTGGATGCCATGAAAACAGCTGCATCTCATATGCCTTCAGTAGATGCAATCGGAGTCAGCACAGCCGGAGTAGTCATCGATAATAAAATTATGGTCTCTTCATTGTTTTTGAAGGTGCCCGAAGAAGATTTTGACAAGACAGTAAAGACCATATATACCGATATCGCAAAGGAAATCGGCGATGTTCCTATTGAAGTAGCTAATGATGGTGATGTGACAGCCCTGGCCGGGGCTATGAGTCTGAATGATACAAATGTACTTGGTATCGCCATGGGTACAAGTGAAGCCGGTGGATATGTGGATGGCGCAGGCAATATAACCGGCTGGTTGAATGAGCTGGCATTTGTTCCTGTGGATTTCAATAAAAACTCTCGTTTTGTACAAGCAGGTTCAGCAGTGGATGAATGGTCGGGGGACTACGGTTGTGGCGTGAAATATTTTTCTCAGGACTCGGTAATAAAATTGGCAGCTGCAGTGGGAATCAAACTCGATCCCAAGGATTCACCGGCTGAAAAACTGAAAACAGTACAAGAACTCATGAAAAATGGTGATAAACGCGCTGCCTCGATATACGAGACCATAGGTGTTTATTTTGGTTATGCAGTTGCCTATTATGCTTTATTTTATGATATAAAGCATGTACTCCTTATGGGACGTGTCTCATCGGGCGATGGCGGAACGATACTGTTAAGAGAAGCCAGACGTGTTATAAAAGAAGAGTTCCCCGAACTTGACAAAAAACTAAAGATAAATCTGCCTGATGAAAGCAGCCGCCGCGTAGGCCAGTCCATAGCTGCAGCCAGTCTGCCCAATATATAAAATAGATCTTTTGGAAATGCGGCAGATATGCAGCAGCCCATCATTCCGCGCATTTAATACTGTTGATACTATTGCAGTGAGCATGATTTTAGACATTATTTTGAGAAGTGATTTTAAGGCAATAAAAAGGGCGGTTTAAGCCCGCTGAAATAAGAAAACAAAGAAAAATCCCATAAAATCAATATTTTTAAGGGCAGCGGGCGAACAGGTCAATCGCAAAAACTGAATACTCAAAGCGAACAAGGGCGTTATCGTAAAAGATAGCGCCCTTTTCGTGTTTGCCGACGCCTAGATTTTGAAAAAAGTCTGCGGCGTTTTTTTATGCCCGAAAGCAGAAAGGAGGCACAACTGCTTGAGGTTTACCTACGGCCAAGACCTGGCGTTTAACCGTTGTTGGAAAACCCGACATCGGATAATCCGGGCGGTAAAAGCAGCAATCGCCGCAGCCCTTATGCTCGGAAGCACCGCGATCCGCAATATCAAGAAATATATGCTTGCAGTGCTGTTCAACGCACCCAGCACCACAGCGGTACAGTTTGAAAAGTTTATAGAATATATGTTATAATTAACTATTAAACAGGATATCGTCCTACTGATATTCGGGGACAAATGGGAGGGGAGGAATCATATGAAAGCAAAAAACAAAAACACCGGATTGATCTTTACCGCTGTCCTGATCCTCTTTTTAATCGCCTACATTCCCGCCGTCTGCTGGTGGAACGGCATTGACCTTCATGTTAATAACCTTCCTCTTATTCGGGGGGTCAACTATTCAATACTGTTTGCCGCCTATGGGCTCACGCTACGAAAGCGCATAATCCAAACGCAAGTACTCCACTTTCTTATGGTCATTATCACACTGATGGTGTTCTGGGTATTGATTCGAACCATTAAATATTCCTTTGTTGTAAGTCCGGACATCATCCGCTACCTCTGGTATACCTTTTATATTCCGATGCTGATGATTCCGGCCTTGTTTATTCTCGTTGCCCTCTCCCTTGGCAAGCCGGAGCAGTACCGACTGCCTCGCTGGACCCTTGGGATTTTCCTGGTCGCCGTAGGTCTTGCCCTTCTAGTTTTGACAAACGATTATCACCAGCTAATATTTGCCTTTCCTGGCGTACCAGGCCCAGGAGATAACTATACATATCAGACAGGTTATTTTGTGATTCTCGGTGCGGAGGTTGTATTTGCTCTAACTGGTCTTACAACTCTCATCCTCAGGTGTCGGATCCCCCATTCAAAAAAGATAACATGGCTTCCCTTTATTCCGCTGGGTGTAGCTACACTTTATGCGGTTTTATATATTGTAGACCATTACTTGATTTCTATGTTTGCACGTGACTTGACCATATTTTTGTGCATCTGCTACATTGCCATATTGGAAAGCTGTATTCGTTGCAGGTTGATTCAATCTAACTGTAATTATGATGATTTGTTCCGTGCCTCCACCCTCGGAGCCCAGATTACGGACAAAGACTTCGAAGTTTTATATGCTTCAGACAATGCCGGAACTTTTGACCGGCAGGCCTTAGACGCTGCCACACATCAACCATTTATCCTACCGGACGGTTTGCGGCTCTCCGAAGCACCCATACAGGGCGGCCATGTTTTCTGGCAGGAAGATGTGTCCGCCGTCCTCGATGTGCTGGAAGAACTTAAGAGCACGCAGAATGAACTGCAGAGCTACGGCACACTTTTACTGGAGGAAAACGAGCAAAAAGCGCGGCGCAAAAAACTAGAGGAGCAAAAACGCCTGTATGATGCCATGCAGGCAAAAACGGCTCCTCAAATGTCTCTTCTGGAAAAGCTGGCCGGCGAACTGGAAACCGCGAAGGATCAAGATACGGCGCGGCGGCTCTTGGGGAACATAGCAGTCATCGGCGCTTACATCAAGCGCCGCAGCAATTTCGTCTTTTTGGCAGGCAGGCCCAATACTTCAGCAACAGAAGAGTTGTCCCTTTGTCTGAACGAATCGGCGGGAAGCCTTCGATTATGTGGCGTCACCTGTGCCTACCAGCTGAATTTAGATGATAGAATGAGCCTTGAAGCGGCGGCCGACCTATATGACTTTTATGAGGCAATTGTGGAACTTTCCCTTGACACATTAACTGATATTTTTGCCTCAGTTGACAGAGATAATGAAGAATATAGGCTCTCTCTGATGCTTCGCTGCGACAGTGATCTGCTGCCTCTGTTGGAACAATTCCCGAACGCAGATGTCACGAAAGAGGATGGAGTTTGGTATTGCGCATTGACCGTGAAAGCAGGTGACGCAAAGTGATGCAAATGATACAAAAATTAGGTCGTGGTTCCATCAAAGAGAGCTTCGATCATTTGCCCTCCGGCATTTGTTTTGCGGACAAATACGGGGTGATTATCCTCTGCAACTACCAAATGCATCGCCTTTGCCATGCGCTGATGGGCAGCGACATACAGCATATCTTTGAATTGCGCGGTGCACTTAAAAACCCGGCGCCTGGCATTTCCTTTGCCGACGACGCCGGTAATGTCCTTCGCTTTCCGGATGGACAAGTATGGGAATTTCGGGAGGAAAGCGTAACAGATGCTAATGGCAAGACCTATGCGCAGATACAGGCCTTCCCCATGACGCAGCTTTACGCGAAAAAGGCTGAACTGGAACAGGAAAATCAAAAGCTGGAACAGGTCAACCAAAGGGCGCGGCGGCTATCCAAAGAACTGGATCAAACCGTCCGGGAGGAGGAGACCTTTGCGCTGAAAATGCGCGTCCACAATGATATCGGCCTGTGTCTTCTGACCACGCGCCGTACTCTGACGGAGCAAGGCGCGCTGGATGAGCTGCAACAGGCAGGAAAACTCTGGCGGCAAAAAATCCCTGCCTTCGCCGTGGTCGATTTCATCTCCTATGACGATTTGAAGAACGGACAGGAAGCTGCCACAAGTCTTGTTGACCCGCTCCGAGAGCTCATCGATTCCTCTGCCGGGCTCGGTGTGAAGATTACCCTAAACGGTATTCTGCCGGAGGACAGCAAGCTTGCGTATCTTTTAGTTACCGCCATGCGCGAATGTGCCACCAACACGGTGCGCCATGCCCGCGGCACAGAAATGACAGTAACATTGTTCGAAACAGCGCGCTCGATTTCCGCGCAGATCACCAACAACGGACAGCAGCCGAAGGGCGAGATCAGGGAAGGCGGCGGTCTCACCGATCTGCGCCGTCGCATCGAAAAAGCAGGTGGCAGCATGCATATCAAAAGCACCCCGATATACCAGCTTTCTATGACCCTGCCACGAAAGGAGGAAACATCATGTTCAACGTGCTAATCGTAGAAAACGTAAAAATGGCTCGCCACTGTATGGAAGGATATATCAAAGATAGTGACCGTTATCGGTTAGCTGCCTCTATCACCAACGCCGGGATGGCGGAAATGGCCTGTATGCGATACGACATCGATCTTATCCTGATGGATGTCTGTACCGATAACAACGAAAGCGGCATTGATGCCGCGGCTGTCATCAAACGGCATATGCCCAACATTAAAATCATTATTGTGACCTCCATGGCTGATGTGGACTTTATCACCAAAGCCAAAGAGGCTAATGCGGACAGCTTTTGGTATAAGGAGATAAGTGAACACGAGCTTCTGGATATTATGGATCGCACTATGAATGGAGAATCGGTCTATCCGGAAAAAACACCGGAAGTCAAGATTGGCAACGCTCTGTCCAGTGAGTTTACACCTTCAGAGTTTGAAGTGCTTCGTCTGCTGGTAAAAGGCATGACGGACGCTGAAATTGCTCAAAAGCTTCACATCAGCATTCCCACTGTCCGCTGGCATATCAAAGAATTGTTTGAGAAAACAGGCTACAATAACCGCGTCACCCTCGCCTGTGACATCATCAACAAGGATTTGATTGTCAAAGACTTTTAAGAAATATTATCTTCTTCAACACCGGATTCGGTTTTTTTGCACTCGGTTTTCCTCGCTTGGGAAAATCGGGTGATAGGGTGCTTTTTCAATTTCTTCTCTACAATAAAAGGCAAAGAGGCTTATGTCTTGATTTTGAGTAGAAAGAAGGTGGTAAAAATGCGCCAAGTGATCTTGAACATGAAGGACTTTATCTTTGCCGATGCTGTTGCCCAAGCACTTCAAAGCGAAAAGAACAGTAATTTTTCGGTTCAGAAAACCGCAAGTCCTGAAGAAATCATTCAGTATTGCGAGATTTCTTCGCCCTACGCTCTGCTGATGGAGGTGAACGGTTACCCGCCCTATGTACTTTCTGAACGGCTTGCTATACGCGACATGGTAAAGAAACAAAACCCTGCCTGCAAGATTGTTCTGCTGGTGGATGAAAACTCGGAAAAGGAGGTGGCAAACGAGGTCCGGCAGGCCAAGAAAGACGGCCTGATCGACCAGTTCATCTACGGCTCCACTTCTGCAAGTTATTTGGTAGCTATGATGGATGCTTTATAAACGGCAATGCAAAGGTTCATTAAGAATTTTTAAAAATTGGTTTTAAAAGGAGGTATATACAGTGTTAAACAAAAAGAAACGAATTACCAGCATCCTGCTGGCACTCGTCATGGTGCTGACCATGCTGCCGATGACGGCTATCCCCGCAGCAGCGGCAGCGCCATACACTGAGACCATTGAGGTCAGCACCTGGGATGAACTTAGAAATGCGCTTGGAGATACCACAAAAAACAATGTACTTATCAAACTTAAAGAGAACATCAGCTTTAATTACGAATATGGGAATAAATATGACGAAACCAGTATACCCCCTGAACGCTTGAGAGTGGAAAAGATTAAAGCCTTAGATTTGAATGGGAAAAGATTGGAGTATGTGAACAAAGGATCTTATATCAATATATCAGACGCAACCACATTTTTATTTGAAATTCCAAGATACACGAGTCTTCAGATGCTCGACTCGAAAGGTGGCGGCGTAGTACAAACCGATGGGTATATGCATGAAAATTCCGAACATAGATTTGACAATGCTAATATATTCAATGTAGTCGGCACCTTGGTCATTGACGGTGGAAAATACTACGCTGGACGATCCAAGAAAGTCTGGGCATCTAATGTTAAGTTCGTTAACGACGAACAGATGATACGTTATAACGGCTATGCATATCTCTTGATTGGTGGAACTGTCATCACCAATTACGACGGCAAGGTCGTCATCAATGATGGCGAGTTTCACTCTGTAGGTAGTGGGAAAGTTTGGTATCAGAGTTCTCCACAAAGCAAAGCCGTCTTAAAAACCCTAAAGAAAGGACAATCTGTGGTCAACGGCGGCTATATGCTCGGCTATGCCGGAGCTTCCGTTATGAGATCAGACATAACAGCGCAAATCATAGTCAATGGCGGCACCTTTGATACTACTACCCGCAAGGTTCTTGTGGATTGGTGGGTTGGTATTGAATTTTATGGCCAAAACGTGCGCGATTCGGAAGGAGTGATAAATCTTCCCAAAGAAAGCATCAATCCGCGATTTGGCGGCTATCACTACGACGGCAGAGACTATTTGCCCAGCGATATACAAGAGGGCGATTTTGTTGATTCGCAGCAGATTCTGAAAATTTACCCGGGCAATCCGGTTATGACACTGTCGCCAGAGCCGGAGGATGGTTTTTATCTTCTTAGTAAAAATGCTGAATATCCTATAACTGCTTCAACCGAGCGCTACTATACAGAGATTGGTTTAGGCCGCGAAAGCATCCTGGATTATCGTGTGGTTGGGGATAGTGAGTTGAAAGGTTATACAGCGGAATTTTTGCCTGACACAAGCGATGTCAGTTATCGGAACTATGCATATCAAGTGATTGAAAGATTTCCATGGCAGTCCCAAACCGACCTTAATCTAATCGGAGAAGAGATTCTTTTCTCAGTAAAGGTTACTGAAATGAATCTTGTTCCTTTTATCATGATAGAAATAAGGGGATCCAGCGATTCTTATGTACCTCTTGGAGCAGATATCAGCTTAGTTGCCGTTCCTCAGAACCAACCGCTTGAAGATATGATCAAATATGAGTGGTATGACCAGAACGGTAATCAGCTTTCCAGCAAGGAAGGCTACATGAACTTTGAATATAAACCGCCTACAGACACACCAGGCGAATTCATGTATAAGTGCGTAGTCACCAACAAACACGGTGCCATCGGCCATTCAGCGTATTTTATTTTGAATGTCGCTAATGATATGAGGCCGCTTTTAGTAGCCAATGAAGTGGCTTACCTAAAATATAATGTGAAAATTGATGATTTTGTGGTGCCCCGTAATATCGGCGGTGACGTAGTAGAGTGGTCCTATGAGGGCACTAAACCAGACGGCTTACAGTTCTTTACAGCGCAAGGCTTTAAGGGAACACCGACAAAGTCAGGCAGATTCCCACTAAAAATGACCGCGAAAAATGATATTGGCAGTGACACGACTACGTTCACCATTATCGTATCAGAGCCTGTGAACATAACCAGCAACAGTGTTCCAAACGGTATAAAGGGAGATACTTACTTAACAACGCTGACGACAGATGGCGGCGGCGATATCGTCTGGTCTCTTGCTGCCGGAGCGCTTCCTAAAGGCCTCACTTTAGGAACGAGAGACGGACAAATCACCGGAACACCGACCGAAGGAGGAGAGTTCAAGTTTACCGCCAGAGTTCAGGTTTCAGGTTATGCTCCGGCGACGAAAGAATTCACCCTGACCATTCATGAGAAGCCGGCATATCCTGCTACGGTAACCACAACGGTTCCTAATGGCGTAGCTTCCACTATTTCCTCACCCTTGACAGCTGGTGCC
>ENA-UOOM01002685-UOOM01002685.1-fermentation-metagenome-genome-assembly--contig:-NODE-2685-length-14154-cov-4.014044_pt1 | contig 14154 bp, 13 predicted proteins | sample MGYA00245781_ERZ724031 | MGnify/ENA primary metagenome ERZ724031 (study PRJEB28704, sample SAMN03018317) | fermentation metagenome | biome: anthropogenic terrestrial biome; feature: soil; material... | reverse complement strand
GTTTGTGAGGTAATGGACGTATCCAACGTATAGGCACCGCCCTTTAGCATCCCCGACAAGCGCAACGGCAGTTTGCCGTAATTGTTTTCATATATAACCTCATCACGAGACATAATTTCATACATATCGTCCAAGGGACGCTCTATAAGTCTGCCCTGTGCCGTAAAAACAAATTCCTCATTTGTCGTTAAAACCAGCGGAAGCAAAAATCGCAGCGTTGCCGCACTTTGCCTGCAGTCGATTAGGTTATTGTCAATATTCATCGGACTGCTTCCCGTTATTTTTAACGTAAACAAGTCGGGTTTTTTGTCGACAATATAATCTGTTTGCGCACCCAACTGCTCAGCAGCCCGCAAAGTTGCCATCACATCGTCACACAATGTCACATCATGAATCGTGGAGGTGCCTTCTGCAAGCAAAGCACCTATAATTGCACGGTGTGCATAGCTCTTTGACGAAGGAACATCGATAGCGCCTTTGAGTTTTCTCGGTTTTATCTCTACTACTTTCATAATCAACCTCTGCAATATAATGCTGTCAGCTCGTCTAATGCGGCAAAAGGCACCTGTATTATATGTGCCTGCCCAATTTCGGATATAATCACTTCTCGAAGCACGTTGCCTTGTGTTTTTTTGTCATTTTTAAGTATATGCACAATTTTTTCTGCCTCTGTGGAAGGCATTTGCCAGGGTAAATCAAATTTTTGCAGCAGCGCTTTAATCTCCGCTGCACTGCCTGTTTTGCTCAGCTTTTTTTCTTCGCTGATTTTTGTCGTCACATACATGCCAATGGCCACGGCTTGCCCGTGTGAGTAGGCCTCGTAGCCCCAAATCAACTCAATGGCATGGGCAAGACTGTGTCCGAAATTGAGCACCCTGCGCCCGCCAAAGTCGCATTCGTCCGCAGAAACAATCTTTGCCTTATGCCTTGCACAGCGCTCAATGATCCAAGCCATGTTTTTTTCTATTTGTACAAGGGGTGTTTGTTTGAGATAGGTAAACAGTTCCTTATCCATACTCGCCGCATATTTGATGATTTCGGCAAACCCTTGCGCATAGTGCGTTTTGTCAAGACTTAAAAGAAACAGCGGATCCATAAGCACGGCGTCGGGCTGATAAAAAGTGCCGATGCGGTTTTTGCCCTGCCGGGTATTTACCGCCGTTTTTCCGCCGATGCTGCTGTCAACTTGGGCTAAAAGCGTCGTGGGCACATGCACCAGGGTCATACCTCGTTTATAGATGGAAGCACAAAAGCCCGCACTATCCCCCACCGTTCCGCCTCCTAAGGCAAGGATGGCATCTTGTCGCTCATAGCTGTTTTCGTCCAAAAATGCAACGACTTCTTCAACGACCTTCAGCGTTTTTGCCTCTTCGCCTTGAGGAAGAATAAAGCTTTTAACCGTGTTTGTGTATTGCCGCAGCTGCGTCATCACGCTGTCTAAATATAAGTCGGCTACTTTTTTGTCTGTCAAAATCAGCAGCTTTTGTTTTGAAGAAAAAATGTCTTTGAGCAGTTTTTCCTCTTGCAACACAGCTTGGCCGATATAAATATTATAGGCATGCTGTCGTTTGGTTTTTACTTCTATTTCAATCATTTTGTTTAACAAAACACAATTTCGTTAAGATTTCAGATTTTCGGGATTTAAGCCTTTTAGTTCGTCTAAGACAAAAATACCGTTATCGCGCACCAACACATCGTCAAAATAAATTTGCCCTCCGCCATACTCAGGCCGCTGGATGCACACCAAATCCCAGTGAATGGCCGATCGATTGCCGTTGTCGGCTTCGTTGACATAGGCCAATCCCGGGGTGAAGTGAAACGACCCTGCGATTTTTTCATCAAACAGCGTATCCAGCATCGGTGTTAAAATGTAGGGATTGACGCCGATGGCAAATTCGCCTATGTAACGCGCGCCCTCGTCCGTGTCCAAAATATGGTTGATTCTGTCGTTGTCGTTGCTGGTGGCTTCAATGATTTTTCCGTCTTTAAATTTCAACGACACGTTGTCAAAGACAAATCCCTGATAGTCCGAAGGCGTGTTGTAGGTCAAAACGCCGTTTACGCTGTCGCGCACAGGCGCCGTATAAATTTCGCCGTCGGGAATGTTCATCTTCCCCGCACATTTCACCGTGGGAATATCTTTGATGGAAAAAACAAGATCGGTTCCCTCTCCCACAATGCGCACTTTGTCCGTGCGATTCATCAGTGCAACAAGCGGATCCATGGCTTTATCCATAACGGAATAATCCAAATTGCAAACATCAAAATAAAAATCTTCAAAGGCTTCCAGGCTCATATTGGCCTTTTGCGCCATAGAGTTGTTGGCATAGCGCAGCACAACCCATTTGGTTTTGTTTAATCGCTGATCAAAGGCAGGTTTCATGATTTTCATATAGGTGCTCATCGTCTCTCGCGGCACATCCGCAAGCTCTGCGGTATTATCCCCTGCCCGCACGCCGATGTAAGCATCCATTTGCTGCATTTTGTGCAGAGCAATGTCGTTAAGCGTTGCCATCTGCCCCTCTTTTGCCCCCATCAAAATGGCCCGTGTCAGCCTGGAATGACCTATTTCTATAAAGGGATTGCCGGCTGCGGCGTATACTTCTTTTATGAGTGCCGATGCCAGCGCAGTCACACTGTCGCCCTCAATGCTGATGAGGCAATTTTCTCCCTCTTTAATTTCGCACGAAAAATTGACCAGCCCTTTTGCGAGCTTTTGAATTCTGCTATCCATATTCTCTCCCCCGTCGTGAAAATAATTGCATTTATTATATCATCTTATTGCCCAAACCAACAACCGAAATTCACAATTCCTTTGACAACCTCAAAAACTCCATTCATAATTGTAGCTATAAAACGAAAGGAGACTTGTTATGGCAAAAAAAATGACCATTCCTGATTTTAAACTCTATAAACAGGAAAACAAGCGCTACACAATGATTACCGTCTACGATTACACAACCGCAAAATTGGTGGACGAAAGCAAAATCGAATCCATCTTGGTCGGAGACTCCATCGGTAATATTGTCTACGGCCTCGACAGCACGGCGCCCGTGACACTGGATATGATGATCTTGTCTATTCAGGCCGTGGTTCGCGGCGCACCCAACACTTTTATCGTCGGTGATATGCCCTTTGGCAGCTACAACGAAAGCTGCGAGCAAGCCATTCGCTCAGCCAATCGCCTTATTAAAGAGGGTGGGTGTGATTGTGTCAAGCTCGAAGGCGGCATCGAAATGGTTGATAAAATCAGCGCAATCGTACAATCGGGTACCCCCGTCATGGGCCACATCGGCCTCACGCCGCAAACAGCCGCTGCAGCAGGGGGCATGAAAGTGCAGGGTCGCACCTATGAAGCAGCTCAAAAACTCATCGAAGATATTGTTGCCATTGAAAAAGCGGGGGCTTTTTCCTGCTTGGTTGAGTGCGTGCCCGTCAGTGTCGGAAAGGCCATGAACGAGGCGGTTTCCATTCCTCTCTTCAGCGGCGGCGCAGGCCCTGAAGGCAGCGGATTCGGACAAAATTTTTATGATATGTTCGGCTTTTTCGGACGTGCGCCGAAGTTTGTTAAACATTACGCCGAGTTGCGCGAAACCTTTATCGAGGGGCTTAACGCTTTTCGCGATGATGTCAACAACAAAGTCTATCCCGCGCCCGAGCAATGCTACAATATGAAAGTGGAAGGCTTCGAATAAGAGGTGTTGATATGAAAATCGCAATACTGGGTGCAGGCGCCATGGGCAGTTTATATGGCGGACCGCTCTCGCTGAACAATGAGGTCTATCTCATCGACACCTGGAATGAACACGTCAATGAAATCAATGAAAACGGACTGATCATTCAAACGACAAACGAAGAAAAAATCTTTCATCCCAAGGCCGTGACAAGTGCTGAGGATGTGGGCGTTGCCGACTTGGTTATTATCTTTGTCAAGTCTGTGCACACCGCTGCGGCCTTGGCAGGCAGCCAAGCATTGTTTGGCGAAGACACCATTGCCTTAACACTGCAAAACGGATACGGAAACGATGAAGACATTTTGCCCTATGTTCGAGAAGAAAATCTGTTGATCGGCACCACGGCTTCAGGTGCCACGGTTTTGCAGGCAGGTAAAGTGTTTCAGGCGGGTATCGGCCCTACAAACATCGGCACGCGAGGCAACCTCAATACGAAAAACATCGACAAAATCGTTCAATTAATGAACGAAAGCGGCATCGAGTGTTATGCATCGGATAATATTATGCTTGCCATTTGGACCAAACTCATGGTCAACGTGGGCATCAATGCCGTCACAGCACTGCTTGATGTGCGCAACGGATTTTTGGCCGAATGCACACCTGCCTATGAAATCGCCGAAGAACTCGTCAAAGAAGGCACCTGTGTGGCAAAAGCCGAGGGCTATGAACTGGATGCGGCGGCCATTGCCGAAAAATATTATATTCACGGTGCCAAAGTAGTGGGCAACAATCGCTCCTCCATGCTGCAAGATGTCGACAAAAAACGCAAAACGGAAATTGAAAAAATCAACGGCGCCGTGGTGCGTATCGGTAAAAAACACAACATTGCCACTCCTTATAACGAACTGATCGTAAAGTTAATTAGCGCCAAAGAAGAAAGTTACTCTTTTCAATAAAAAAAGCCCCGCATTTGCGGGGCATTTTTATTGTTATTGTTGTACAAAAACCACTTCGTCTTCTTTGACATCCACAACAATTTTTTCTTCCTTGTTGACTTTGTTTTCTAATATCGCTTCACTGAGTCTGTCTTCGATATAGTTTTGTATGGTTCGGCGAAGCGGCCTGGCGCCATATTCCAAATTCGTTCCTTTGGAGGCGATCAGTTTTTTCACTTCATCGTTGAAAACAACGTCTATTTCCACTTCTTTTAATCTGCGGCTCAACTGCGAAAGCAAAATGTCGATAATGCTCTCGATATCTTTTTCGCCGAGTTTGTGGAAGACAATAATGTCATCCAGTCGGTTCAAAAACTCCGGACGCATCTCTTTGCGCAACTGTTCCATGACGTGTTCTTTCATTTTGTTATACTCGCTGGCCGATTCGTCGGCAGCCATGCCAAAGCCGAGCACGGAGGACTTTTGAATGGTGTGCGCGCCGATATTAGAGGTCATGATAATGATGGTATTGCGAAAATCAACCGTTTTTCCCTTTCCGTCGGTGAGTCTGCCGTCTTCCATAATTTGCAGCAGAACATTAAGCACATCGGGATGGGCTTTTTCAATTTCATCCATCAAAATAACACTGTAAGGTTTTCTTCTCACCTGTTCGGTCAACTGCCCGCCTTCATCATACCCCACATATCCCGGCGGTGAGCCAATCAGTCTGCTTACCGCATGTTTTTCCATATATTCACTCATGTCCACACGAATCATCATGCTTTCGTCGCCAAACATCACCTCTGCAAGCGCTTTGGAAAGCTCCGTTTTCCCAACGCCCGTGGGTCCCAGGAAAATAAAGGAACCGATGGGTCTTTTGGGGTCTTTGAGCCCTACTCTGCTCCTGCGTATCGCACGTGCCAGTGCACCAACCGCCTCTTCTTGCCCCACCACACGCTCATGCAAGATTTTTTCCATATTGACGAGCCGCTCGTTTTCTTCTTTTGCAATTTTTTCCACGGGCACTTTGGTCCAGTCCGCAACCACTTTTTCAATATCCGCAGCCTGCACACTTGCCGACGTGCTGGTCGTGTTATCCTCCGACCATCTTTTTTTCAAATTTTCCACTTCCGTGCGCAAATTTTTCAATTCATCGCGCACACTGGCGGCCTTTTCATAGTTTTGAAGGGCAATGGCCTCTTCTTTTTCTTTTTGCAGCTTTTCAACATCCTTTTCATAGGTGCTGATTTGCGAGGGCGGTGTCAGCAGCCCCATTCTGATTTTGGATGCCGCTTCATCAATCAAATCCACTGCCTTGTCAGGTAAAAACCTGCCTGTAATGTAGCGCACCGACAGCTTTACGGCAGATTCGATGGCCTCATCCGTTATTTTTAAGCGATGATGGGCTTCATATTTGTCTCTGAGACCCATCAAAATTTGCACCGCTTCCTCCGGTGTGGGCTCTTCCACATCCACAGGTTGAAATCTGCGTTCAAAAGCGGCATCTTTTTCGATGTGTTTTCTGTATTCGTCTATTGTCGTCGCCCCGATCACCTTGATTTCTCCTCGTGCCAGCGCAGGTTTTAATATGTTGGCTGCATCCACCGCGCCCTCTGCCGCACCGGCTCCGATCACGGTATGAATTTCGTCAATGAACAAAATCGCATTTCCGTTTTCCTTAATTTCATCAATGAGCGATTTTAGCCGTTCTTCAAACTCACCTCTGTATTTTGCCCCTGCTATCATCAGCGACAAATCCAGCGAAATCAGCTGTTTGTCACGCAGTGTCTCAGGCACATCACCTTCACTCATCTTTTGCGCCAGCCCCTCGGCAATGGCTGTTTTGCCCACACCGGGCTCGCCAATCAAGCACGGGTTGTTCTTTGTTCGTCGTGACAAAATTTGAATCACGCGATCTATTTCTCTGCTTCTGCCCACCACGGGATCCAGTTTTCCCTGTTTGGCAAGCTGCGTCATATCGATGGTATATTTTTCAATCATTTCATCCGCCGACTCCGAAGCACTGTGTTGCGACGGTTGTTTTTTGTAGCCGGAAGAAGAAATTCTCTCCACGACTTTTTCTTTTACCGTTTCAAAATTAACCCCAGCATTCAAAAGAATATTGGCCGCCACACCGTTGCCCTCTTTGAGCAACCCCAAGAGCAAATGCTCGCTGCCCACATAGCCCTGATTGAGCTCGTTTGCCATGACAATGCTGTCTTCCAACACTTTTTTCATGCGCGGTGTATAGCCCAACACGGGGCCTTCTTCTTCACCGTTGCCCACCATGCTCAAAATCGCCACGCGAATATATTCTTCATCAATGTTCATCTGTGACAACAACTCGGCGGCAACCGTGTCCTTTTGCATTGCAAGACCAATCAGCAAATGTTCGGTACCTATATAATTGTGCCTAAACTTCATGGCCTCTTCTTTTGCATTTAACAGCGCTTGCTGCGCCTTTTGTGTAAATTTACCGTATATTGACATTCTCTCACCTCTGCTTTTCGTTTTCTGCGCTGCGCAGTGCCTGTCTGATATAATCTGCCCGCTGAATATTGACAATATTTTCCTCGTTGGGAATGCCCTTGGCATAGCGCAGCAATGACGGGTAGATGTTTCCGATGACTTCATCTATTTTTTCTATATTTGCCTCCGGCAATAAATCCATATCAATGCCCAATTTGGCAATGGACAGCAGCTGCATAGCTTCTTTTGCCTCTATTTTTTGCGCATACAGCAGTGTTCCGTAAGCGCGCATAATTTTGTCTTGAATTGTAGTATCACCCTTTTCAATCAGTTCCTCGCGCATTTCTCTTTCGCGTTTGATAATGCCGCGCGTAACCGATTTTACGCTGAGCAAAATCTCTTCTTCTTTCACACCCAGCGATTTTTGATTGGATATTTGATACAAGTCTCCCATGTTCTCCGTGCCTTCTCCGTAAATGCCTCTGATTGTCAGCCCGCAGCGCGAAACCGTGTATAACATTTTTTCAATGTTGTTTGTCAGCGTCAGCGCAGGCAAATGCAGCATCACCGACATGCGCGCCCCCGTGCCCAAATTTGTCGGGCAGGCAGTCAAATAGCCCAATTCGTCATCAAAGGCATATTCTACTCTGCTCTCGATTAAATCATCTATCTTGTTCGCCGTCTCAAAGGCTTCTTCCAAAGCCAGTCCGGGAAGAATACACTGAATGCGAATATGATCCTCTTCATTGACCAAAATGCTGATTTGTTCGTTTTGATTCAGCATAACGGCAGCGCCATGGCTGCGCAGCGCCAAGTTGGGGCTGATTAAGTGCGTGGCCATGAGCCGTTCTTTTTCGTTGTCGCCAATGGCGTTCATATCTATAAATTTAAATTCTTCTGCAATGTAGCTGTTTGACTCAAAAATCGCACCGCTCACATCTTGACACACTTTTTTTAACACTTCTTCCGAAGCCCTGTGAGGAAACGGCCTGCTTTTTAAGTTTCTTGCCAGTCGCACCCGTGTGCTGACAGCGATATCCGCAAGGCGTTTTTCTGTTTTTATATTCACTCTCTTCTCACCTCTATTGCTTGTAAGATTTAATTAAATCTCTGTATTCCGCCGCCTTTTCATAATTTTCGTTTTGAACGGCTTCTTCCAGTTTTTCCTTTAAAATCACAATTTCTTGTCTGGAGCGCATCTCTTCTTTTCGGCTGCTGATGCTTTTGCCCATGTGTTGCGTTTTGCCGTGGATTTTTTTGACCACCGGCGAAAACAACGATGCAAATTCTTCATAACAGCCGTCACAGCCTGCTTTGCCCGAGCTGCTCAGCTCGCCATAGGTCAAACCGCAATGGCTGCATCTGGCGGTGTTGTCCGCCTTGACCAAAACCGTGTCGTCTTCATTGGCGATATGAAACAGCGCAGTGATCAGGTTTTCAAACATATAACTGTTGATAACACTTTCTTTTGCGCAATCCTCGCACAAATTCAATTCACTTTTTTTGCCGTTTTTTATGATCGTCAGCTGCATCAGCGCCGGTTTTTTCTTACACTTTACACAAATCATTTTTCATCCCTCTCTTTTCTTTACTATTCTTCGTATGTATCACAAATGATACGATAAACGGTGCCGCGATTCAACTCCAGCACTTCCGCTATTTTTCGTATCGACAAGCTTGTGTTTTTTTTCAATTTCCATACTATCTGATTTCTGATTTCATAGTAGTTTCTGTCTTTCAAATCTTCACAGGCAATGCCCATGGAAGATAAATATCTTTCCATGAGATATTCGGCATATTGCCTTTCTTGCTCAGGCTTGTTTAAATCCAAAACCATCACTTGAGCCTGCTGTCTGAGAAGCTGCAAAAACCGCTCATAGCTCAAATTGCCCGTCTTCATGCACTCGCCGATGATCTCGCAATATTCTCTGTAGACATCCATGGGGCGTATGTGCAAAGAAGAGATGCAAGGCTCTCCGACAATTTTTGCCGGATGCTTCAACAAATATTTCATCGTCTCGAGCAATTGTTCGTTATCTTCAACGGTCTCGCTCAAATACCTGCCATAAAACACATGTCCGTATCGTGTATGCTTGCGGTTATAGTAAGCCGCATAACTCACCGTGAGCCGTTTCATAATTTCTGCTATACTGAGCGCGCCTTCTTGCAGCAAAAAATGCGCATGGTCGTTTAAAATACAATAGGCGAACACTTCATAATTGTCATCTTCCGACTTTTGATATAAAATATCTACAATTCGCTGTTTATCTTCCATGGTTTTAAAGATTGCTTCTTCGTTATTGCTTTGAACAATGGTATGATAGATAAGCGAATCCGAGTAAGTTCTTGCCTTTCTTGCCATGCTATTCATTTCCTTTCTATTAGGAATTATAACAGATGATGGGATTTATGACAATAGGGACAGTTAATTTTGTCAAAAAAATATTTGTTTTCACAAACAAATACCCTTTTTCGTCAAATAAGGAGCGATATGAATAAAACCGTATTGATTACCGGCGCATCCCGCGGCATCGGCCGCGCCGCCGCCATTGCCTTTGCAAAAGAAAATTACCGTGTCGTCATCAATTATTTTCGCAGTGTTGACTCTGCCCAAGAGCTGCTGTGCGCACTCAAAGCAGAGGGGCACCGTGTTATGGCGGTGCAAGCGGATATATCCAAAAAAGAAGACGTATTGCGCATGATAAAAGAAATTAAAGATGTTTTCGGTTCCGTCGATATCCTCGTCAACAATGCGGGCATCTCGCAGCAAAAGCTGTTCACGGATACAACCGAAGAAGATTGGGACAGCTTGTTTGACCACAACGTAAAAGGTTGCTATTATTGTTCGCAAGCTGTTTTAGGAGATATGATTGCCAACCAAAGGGGCAAAATCATCAACATTTCGTCTATTTGGGGCATTTGCGGCGCTTCTTGCGAGGCGGCTTATTCCGCATCCAAAGCTGCGGTTATCGGCCTGACCAAGGCTTTGGCCAAGGAGCTGGGTCCATCCAATATCCAAGTCAACTGTGTGGCACCCGGTGTCATTGACACCGAAATGAATCGCTCTCTTGACGAGCAGACCCTCCATGCGCTATGCGATCAAACACCGCTGTGCAGGCTGGGCAGCCCTGAAGACATTGCCTCTGCCATTTTGTTTTTAGCCGATGAAAAGGCCAACTTCATCACCGGACAAGTCTTTAGCCCCAATGGCGGATTTTTGATTTAATTGTCTCTATAACGGCAAAGAAGCCACGGCATTCAAATAAATGTCGCTGCAATTTCCTTCAAGGTATTCATAATATGCATGTGCGGCAATCATCGCAGCATTGTCCGTGCAATAGCGAGCTTCGGGGATATACAACGTATATCCTTTTTTCTGTGCCATTTCTGCCATGCGCTCACGCAGACGACTGTTGGATGCTACCCCGCCCGAAAGGGCGATTGTTTTTTGACCCGTCTTTTGTGCCGCCAAATCAACCTTTGCACACAGCACGTCAATGAGCGCCTCCTGAAACGAAGCACTCACATCCGACGGACATATCTCTTCATTTTTCATTTTCATAGAATTGATATAGTTTAAAACGGCAGATTTCAGCCCGCTGAAACTAAAATCAAGACTTGCCTCCGACAACATAATGCGCGGAAAGTCAATGGCATTTTTTTTGCCTTCACGGGCATATTTGTCAATCATCGGCCCACCAGGATAGGCATAACCCAGTGTTCGGGCCACTTTGTCATAGGCCTCCCCCGCTGCATCGTCAATGGTTTTGCCCAAAGCAACGATATCGCAATACTCTTTTACGAAAAGAATACTCGTGTGCCCCCCTGAGACCACCAAGGACAAAAACGGCGGTTTCAACTCCGCAAACCGCAAATAATTGGCGGCAATATGCCCTTTGATATGGTGCACGCCAATCAGCGGTTTATTTGCCGCATAGGCCAGTGCCTTGGCGTAGGAGAGCCCCACCAGCAATGCGCCCACCAATCCGGGTCCATAGGTCACCGCCACGGCGTCAATGTCGTCCATGCTCATTTTTTTATCTTCCAACACCGCCTGCGTCACAAAGGGCAACAGGTGCAGATGGTTGCGAGAGGCAATTTCGGGTACCACGCCACCGTATTTTTTGTGAATTTCGATTTGTGAAGAAATTTTTTCGGACAATATTTTGCGTCCGTTTTCAACAATGGCCACCGATGTTTCGTCACAGGAGGTTTCAATCCCCAATATCCTAACGGGCTTCATCGATGGTATTCCCCCTTTGCTTGCGAGATGATCTCATTTTTTCGAGGAACAGCACAACAAAACTGCCCATACCCCACCCGGTTATCAGCATAGACACACCAAAGCCGATATAGGGCGCGCCAGACAAAAGCTCCAGCAGTGCAATGCCAAAAACCATCGGCACAAAAATCCGTTTCTTTTCCGTTCCCAACATGGCTCCCTTTGCGCCATACATCGCTGAAAGCAAATATGCCGTCGGCAAAATCGACAACAATAAACCGAGAAAAAATATACCCATAAAAAACAGCCCCGGAACCAGCATCACCACCGTCAGTGTCAGTATTAAAGAGATTATAAATAAAAGAAGAATCGTGCCGATGCCGATGAAAAAAGTCACAAAAGGCTTTTGTTTAATGACTGTTGCACTGCGCGGCAAAAGGCTCGGCCACGCACGCATGATAACCCAGGCCAAAAAAGCCAGGAACAATATTTGAGCCAAGACGGTTGACAAATGCAAAACCGCCGAGCTGGATTTTTGCGCGAAAGGTATGGCCACAGGCGGGCGCTGTTCCACCGTGCCGCCAACGGTTGCACCACTGTCAACGCGTGCGTTGAGCGTGGAATAATAGGTCACGTCCCCCGCTATGACTGCATTTGCCCCGATTTGAATATCTTCCGAATAAATTTTTACATTTCCCGCCACCGCACCGTCCAACACTACGCTTCGTGCCATGACAAACAACTCTCCGCCGACACTGCCGCTTATGACAGCCATACCCGAAGAAAAAATATATGCATCTCCCAAAAATTGCGTTTCTTTGCTTGCATTCAGCGAAGTTGCCGTGAAAATCGACGCATCATCTTCCACCATGGCTCCATCAAGCGTGGCAATAAGTGAAAGCAGCAACAAATCTTTTTTCGCCGTGCCGGTAATTTTTGCCTCCCCGGTTGCCAATAGAATCGTTCCTTCAATGGTGCCGTCTATACGCGCAGCACCCTGTGATGCGGCAATTAAGTTACCGTCAAGCCTTCCGCCTATTTCCACACCGTCATAGATGCCCACATAGTCGGAGGCAATCGTCTGTTCTGCGCCGATAACAATGCCCTTTGGTTCCGTTTGAGAAGACGCAGCCAACACTGCGGGCATAAACACCGCCATAGTTAACAATATAATAAGGACCATCGAACCGATTTTTCTTTTATTCATTTACAATAACCTCATCATCAACAATGCATTTTCGTTGTTGTCGGGATAATATGCCTGCCGCACGCCATAGTGAATAAATCCAAGTTTTTTATAGAGATATATGGCTTTTTCGTTGCTTTGCCGCACTTCTAAATACATGTATTTGACCTTTCTTTTTTTTGCCGTCTCAATCATCTCTTCTATGAGTCTTTGCCCTATCTTTTGAGACTGGTGGCTTTTTTTGACGGCAATATTGGTCACATTTGCTTCATCAAGCACAAACCACATGCCACCATAGGCAACAACATCGCGACCCACCGTTGCCACAATATAATGTGCAAGTTTGTTTTGGCATTCTTCTTCAAAGGCTTGTTTTGCCCAAGGATAAGAAAAATTCTCCAACTCAATTTCGTATACTTCATCCACGTCGCCGCGCGTCATTTTGCGAAATGTTGCTTCCATCGCTCTTCGTTTTTTTAATCCTTTGTCTTTATGTTTTCTTCCGCCTGCGGCAGTCGAATATAATTTGGCATCGCCGTAAAGGCATCTTGCACTTCGCCGGTCTTGATTTTTTCAAGCGCTATGCTCGCCGCATAGCAAGCCCTCGGCATGCGAATGCTTGCCATAGCCAATCGTGCCTCTTCGGGCAGTGCTTGCGAGAAGTGTTCAAAATAACGCAGGGTTGCATCGCCCAAAAACAGAATTTTGCTGCTGCCTGCCGTTTTTTTCAACTCCTGTGCCCATGCGTCAATGTCATAGGCGCCTTCTTCGAGAATTTTTATGAGATTTTCTTTCTCACGTTTATATAGTGCCGAATACACCTGGTGGCGCTGTGCATCCAATATCGGACAGATAAATTGATCATAGCAGTACACACTGTGTGCCAGGCAGTCCAGTGTAGATACCGTGACAATCGGCTTTTTTTGCGCAATGGCAAAGCCCTTTGCCGTCGCAAGGGCAATGCGCAACCCCGTAAAAGAACCCGGGCCGTTGCACACGGCAAAAGCATCGATCTCACCAATGTCCATTCTCAGATTCTTCAACAAAGAATCCACCATCACCAGCAATTTTTCGGAATGCTTGAGTTTATAATCCGTAAATATTTCGCCGTGCAGTTTATCTTCGTCCATTATCGCTGCCGAAGCCGCTATGGTTGAAGCGTCAATTGCCAGTATTTTCATTTTGCACTCTCTTCCGTCGTAATTTTTATCTCCCGTGTATACTCATCAATAATCGTAATTTCTATTTTTTGATAAGAATAATTTTCCAACAACGGCAACGATATCTGCGGCCATTCTATCACCACAATCCCCTCTTTGCCCAAATATTCTTCAAATCCCGTTTGAAAAAGCTCTGCTTCGTCCTCAACGCGATATAAATCCATATGATATAGCGTCTGCTTTCCGCTGTATTCATTGATGATTGTAAAAGTAGGGCTGGTTACATCTTCCTCTATTTTTAATTGCTGCGCGATGCCTTTTACCAACGCTGTTTTTCCGGCTCCCAACTGGCCAAACAACGCTAAAATGTCGCCTTCTTTCAGCGTCTCGGCAATTTTTAATCCGATTTGTTTCGTCTCTTCTTCCGAATGCGATTGATAAATTGTGTTCATTTTTTTCTCCGAAAACAATTTATCAATCGCATTCGGAAGAAGAGACGAAACAAATC